>ENA-UEPG01001189-UEPG01001189.1-human-gut-metagenome-genome-assembly--contig:-NODE-1189-length-21526-cov-12.277356_pt1 | contig 21526 bp, 15 predicted proteins | sample MGYA00242893_ERZ507902 | MGnify/ENA primary metagenome ERZ507902 (study PRJEB26167, sample SAMN06115491) | human gut metagenome | host: Homo sapiens | place: China:Gansu | collected 2015-04-23... | reverse complement strand
CTTATACAGGGAGCGTCCCCACATAACGGCAGTTCCGATACTGTTGAAGGAGTCGTCGAGCAGGGTAATATCGCTGGCCTCTTTGGCAACAGAAGTACCTGTACCCATTGACAAACCTACTTGGGCATGATTCAAAGCCGGGGCGTCGTTGGTTCCGTCTCCGGTTACGGCTACGACTGCTCCTTTTTGCTGAAGCAGCTGTACCAGACGTTGCTTGTCAGTCGGGCGGGCGCGGGACATGATTTTTAAATCCATCACTCTATCCAATGCTTCTTCATCGCTCAATTCAGCAAATGCAACACCAGTGATTCGATTTCGTTCGGTATCTGTTTCGGGGTTCCAAAGACCTATCTGACGTGCGATTTCCGTTGCAGTTCCCGGAGTATCACCGGTCACGATCTTGATGCCGATACCTGCGGACTGGCATTTAGCAACCGCAGCAGGTACGTCCGGACGAATCGGGTCGGAGATGGCAACTACTCCCAAGAAATTCAGGTCGTTGGCTGAAACCAGTTCCGTACAATCGTTTGGCTCATTTTCTCCGACAATCTTGAATGCAAATCCAAGTGTACGCATAGCCATATTCTGATAGCCCAACAGTTGTGCTTCTACTGTGGAGCGATATTCTACGGCGTCCACTCGTCGTCCGTCCAGGACTACTTCTTTACACTTGCCCAAAACAATTTCCGGGGCTCCTTTTATATAAAGTATTTTTTTTCCGATCAGTGGCGACTCAACAAGGGTTGCCATGAATTTCCGTTCGGTAGAGAAAGTGAGTTGGTCGAGGATATGTGCTTTCTCGCGAAGTTCCAGATAATTTCTTCCCTGCTTGTTAAGCCAAAGCAATAAAGCTACTTCGGTAGGATTTCCTACGCCTTTCGGCTTCTCACCGGTCGTTGACTCTTCGAGGAAAGCGGTTGAGTTAGCGCTTATTCCTTCTGCAATGAGTGTGCTGATATCATCATCGGACAAAACACTGCCATTTTTGATGCCGTAAAAATTAGGCTCGTGCACTTGCATTAGGTTTTGAGTCAGTGTACCGGTTTTATCCGTACAAATCACAGTGATGGCTCCCATTGTTTCGCAGGCGTGCATTTTCCGCACCAGGTTGTTGGTAGAAAGCATGCGGCGCATATTCAATGCCAGACTAAGAGTGACGCTCATTGGCAATCCTTCAGGCACAGCTACCACAATCAGCGTAACTGCCATCATAAAATATTTCAGTGTCCGTTCGAAAACAGGAAGCCACTCATGCCATCCGTTCAGTGAACCGAAATCAAAGAATAACAATACGTCTTTGACAAAGAAAATAAGGAAAGCGAGACCGGCAACGGTAAAACCAATCTTTCCGATGAGGTTTGCGAGTTTGGTCAATTGTATGTTCAGCGGAGTAGGTTCGAGGTTGTCCTCCGTGCTCTGTCGGGCTACTTTCCCGATTTCAGTAGCATCTCCCACATGCAGCACGCGCATGGTGCCGTGACCGTCTACCACTGTCGTTCCACGCATCACCAGATTGGAAGCATAAGTTGCCTCTTCATCAAAGTCAGCTTCTACAGTTGTTTTATTAATAACGGGTTCGCCTGTCAGATTAGATTCGTTTACTTGCAAAGAGATGGCTTCCAGTAGTTCTCCGTCGGCGGGAATTTCTTCACCCGTTTCCAGAATTACAATATCACCTACCACTATGTCTTTGCGGGGAATTTCTTGCACACGTCCATTTCGGATCACTTTTACCAATGTTTCTTCATTGACTGCATTCAGCAGATCAAACTTTTTGCTGGCATCATACTCGAAAAAGAAACCGATTCCGGTGGCCAGTAAGATAGCTGCTATAATTCCGATTGTTTCAGCGTATTCGTTCTCGATGATGGAAATGATTAACGAGAAAACGGCTGCTACTAACAGTACGCGTACAACCGGGTCTTCAAATTTTTCCAGATAAAGTTTCCAGAGGGAAGGACGCTTGGGAGGTGTTAACAGGTTAATACCATTTTTCTCCCTGCTTTGTAGGACTTCGTCATCCGTAAGTCCTAAATGATAATAGTCATTTTTATTTGTACTCATGCAGATACATGCGTTTAGTTTGAACCGCAAAAATACAACATAAAATTGTGATAAATTGTTTAATTAAAACTTTTTATGAAGTCGAATTTGTTATCGTGGTTTACCACATGTGCGATAAGGAATTGTAAACCAGAATGTAGAACCTTCACCTTCTACGGAATCTGCACCGATCTGACCGCCTAGTTTGGCGACAATGGTTTGAGAAATAGAAAGTCCCAGGCCGGCTCCTTTCTTATCTTTGTTCAGTTTCACAAAGCGCTCGAAGACATCCGGTAGTTTTTCTGCCGGAATTCCGGCTCCGGTATCTTTTACATAAAAGTAAAGTTCAGTATCTCTTGCCTCATATCCGATGCGGATACTACCTTCATGGGTGAATTTAATGGCATTACCGGCAAAGTTGGAAAGCACCTGTGCCACCCGGTTGCGATCCGTTTGGATCATGCATGATGAACGAGACGGTTCTGCTATAATTTGTATATTTTCTCCGGCTTCATTGACTCTCATCTGGAAAAGTTGTTGTAAATCTGAAAGCAATAGATTGACGTCCACCGTTGTCTGTACAAATTCCAAGGTTCCGGCTTCGATTTTAGACATATCCAGAATGTCGTTGACCAACTGCATCAGAAGATCAGCATTCATTTTTATGATTTCCTGGTATTGAGCCTTCTCCTCTTCGGTACTTGCGCTGCCTAACACTTCTGCAAATCCGGTAATAGCGTTGAGAGGAGTACGGATCTCATGGCTCATATTAGCTAAAAAGGCAGATTTTGAAATATCCGCTTTTTCAGCTTTTTCTTTGGCTAGTCTCAATTCATTTTCGGCCTGTTTCCGTCGGGTGACGTCATGTACGGTGATAACCATATTCTCTTCTTCATTGAGAAGGAAGTAGGAGCCGGATATTACTGCGTCACATTCCACAGTCGTATTATCCGATGTGACTACGGATAAAGTTGCTTCGAGATCCGTGAAGTTCCGTCTCTGTTCGAAGGCCTGACGTATGGCAGTACGTATCGGACAGGAACCGCAGAAGCTATGTGTGCCGCAGCCTCCTTCGGCAGCCAATGCGTTACGGCATTGCAGCAGGTCGCCCACTCTTTTTTCTTCTGTTCCTTTTCTGGTTCCGGTTTTTTGGTAATAGTTGGTCTTCAGTACTTTAAAATCGTTATCTATTAGCAGAATAAAAGCATGTACATTCTTTAAAACGGCACCGGCGATATGGCTGGTACGTTCCAACTTTCTGGATTCACGGAACAATCGTTGTTGCATCCGTAGGCATTTCCTGCGTTCCCATAAAAAACTGATTAGTAGGACTGCGCATAAAACTATTAAAGTTGACAATAGTGCTATAAGCATAGTATAATATTGTTGTTTTAGCTTGATAATATGACTACAAAGATAGCTTTTTTCTTTAGTTTGGAAAATAGTGTTGAACAAATATCCAGCTATTTGTGTTATATTATTCAGAAAACCATTTAAAAATACGAACGTTATGAAAAAGTACATTTGCACGGTCTGTGAATATATTTACGACCCCGAACAAGGAGATCCGGAAAGCGGAATTGAACCAGGAACAGCCTTTGAAGACATTCCAGATGATTGGACTTGTCCGTTATGCGGAGTCGGCAAAGAAGATTTTGAACCGTACGAAGGATAAAACCAAGAGAGAGAGAATTATTTAAGAGGAGAATGGCCGGGTGTATAGATATATGCCCGGTCTTTTTTGTTTTTCTGGAGGATGATTTAAATTAAAAAGGAGAATCAGTAATGCTATGATAGACTGATTCTCCTTTTTTAGGATTCAATTTTGCTCTATCAAGAAGCTTTTTTCTCTTTTACATCACTACTAGCTTCTACTACATTCACCACATAGTCACCTAGCTTTTCACATTCGGCAATAATATCCATGTAATAAACCCCCATCTGATAATCATATTCTTTGTTGTTTACGTCCAGAATGTTCTGATTCTTCAGTTGGTTACGGTAGTTATTAATTTCATTCTCGATGTTGAAGGACTTGTTGATATCGATGCTCTGATGTTCCGGCTTTTCTACTACCACAATCATTTGAGCAAGTGCATCGTTCGTCAGTTTCATCATGAAATGAATATGCTCATATTGTTTCTCGGTAAAATCTTGGTTGGTCTGACGTTTCCGGTTGATGGTACGTGCCAGGTTATAACAGCTGTCGCCGATACTTTCAATTTCCGTCACTTCACGCAACATGGCACGTATCTGTAGTTTACTTTCAGAGCTTAACCGACCTTCAGATACTTGATTCAGGTAGTTGGCTATTTCAAGTTCCATGTTGTCGCTGATATTCTCATACTTCTCGATCCGGCTGAACAGCTTGTTGAAATCGTCATCCTTTTCTGTGTGTAGCAAATCCTGCACCATGCCGAACATCCGGTGTGTACGTTCTGCAAAAAGATGGATTTCTTTGCGTGCCTGAAGGATAGAGAGTTCTGCGGTAGAAAGCATACCACCGGTGATAAACCGCAAACGGGGCTCTTCGTCCTCTTCTTTGGGGTGGATAAGAGCACATACGGTACGTTCAATCAGTTTAACCGCCCATATCAGAATACATACATTACAGATATTGAAAATCGAGTGGAAAGCCGATAACTTGTAGGAGATGGCAACTTCCGGATTGTTACTTTGGAAAAAGGTATCTACTACCCAGTTTACCAGTTCCATGAAAGGATGGAAGACAATCAAGACCCAGATAACGCCGAACACGTTAAAAACAAAATGAGCCAATGCTGCCCGCTTAGCCTGTGTATTGGCTGTAAGTGCGGCAAGATTGGCCGTGATAGTGGTTCCGATGTTTTCTCCCAAAACAAGTGCTGCTCCCAGTTCCAGACTGATCCATCCGTTGGCGCACATAATCAATGTAATTGCCATGGTGGCGGCGGAGGCCTGTACAATCATCGTCAATATAGTACCGATGAGTAAGAACAGAATGATGGAGAAGAATCCCATGTCCGTGTAGTTCTGTACGAAGGCAAGCATTTCCGGGTTGGCGTTCAGGTCGGGCGCGTTTGCTTTCAGATAAGAAAGCCCCATGAAAAGGAAAGAAAAACCGAAAATGAATTCACCGATGGACTTGCGGTTGCTTTTGCCGGAGAAGATGAGCGGGAGGGCGATGGCTAAGAGCGGAAGGGAAATGGAAATTTGGAATGGAGATTGTTGCGTACATGACAAAATTGACACCCAGATGGTACTGGATAAATTGGAAGAATATCCCGATGCTGACGTGCTGATTCATCCCGAATCCAGTTGTTCGCACGACGACCGGGTATTAAATCATCCTCGTGCCTTCATGTATTCCACGGCAGGGATTATCAAACATGCCAAGGAATCCCCGAAACAACGATTTATCATTGCCACGGAATTGGAAACCATCCATAAACTCCAAGCGGACAACCCGACCAAAGAGTTCATCCCCATTCACCCGAAAACGATATGCGGACAGATGAAGAAGGTTACTTTGGAAAAAGTACTCGAAGCTCTTGAAAAAGAGCAATACGAAGTACGGCTCCCGGAAGACTTGAGAGAAAAAGCCTGGTTGCCCATTCAACGTATGTTAGACCTTAGTTAAAAGGATTCAGTGATTGACGATTAAAGACTAGGTGATTAACCTATGGGGAAAAATCACAGAATCAAGAATCAATAAATCACTCAATAAATAGAATCTAAAATTTAAAATCTAAAATTTAAAATCAAAATATGAACGTATCACTGAACTGGTTGAAAGACTATCTAAAGATCGACCAAAGCACTGAAGAGATTTGCAAAATTCTGACAAGTATCGGACTGGAAGTTGGCGGGTACGAAGAATTTGAGGCAATAAAAGGGGGATTAAAAGGATTGGTCATCGGTCATGTGTTAACTTGCGAGGCACATCCCGATTCGGACCATCTACACGTGACGACTGTTGATTTGGGAACGGGTGAACCGGAACAAATCGTCTGCGGGGCTCCTAACGTGGCTGCCGGACAGAAAGTAGTCGTTGCCACCGTAGGAACAACCCTTTACAAAGGTGATGAAGAGTTCGTGATCAAGAAATCAAAAATACGGGGTGTAGCCTCTAATGGTATGATCTGCGCCGAAGACGAAATCGGTGTCGGAACCGATCATGCCGGAATCATGGTATTACCCGAAAATACCCCGGTTGGAATACCAGCCGCAGACTATTTCAACGTTTACCGGGACACGGTTATCGAAGTCGATATTACCCCGAACCGGATTGACGGAGCCTCACATCTCGGTGTAGCCCGTGATCTAGCCGCTTATTTACAACAGACACAAGATATTCACTATACTCTTCCCTCCGTGGAAACTTTCCAACCGGACAGTACGGATGCTAAAATCACCGTACGAGTAGAACGTCCAGAAGCCTGCCGTCGGTATGCCGGAATATGTATTGAAGGAGTAACCGTAAAACCTTCCCCGGAATGGTTACAAAACCGGATGAAAGCCATCGGATTACACCCGATCAACAATATCGTGGACGTGACCAACTACATTCTTTTCGGCCTAGGACAACCTTTGCACTCTTTCGATAAAGACAAAGTAAAAGGCAACGAGGTTATCGTGAAAAGTGTTGCCCAAGGAACTAAATTCACAACTCTAGACGGAGTGGAAAGAGAGTTACACGAGGATGACCTGATGATCTGTAACACCGAAGCCCCCATGTGTATCGCCGGGGTATTTGGTGGACAGGAAAGCGGTATCTCAGACACGACAACAAACGTGTTCTTGGAAAGTGCTTGTTTCGACCCGGTATTCGTCCGCAAAACAGCTCGCCGTCATGGTTTGAACACGGATGCCTCTTTCCGTTATGAACGGGGAACAGACCCGAACATCGTGATCTACGCGCTGAAATTAGCCGCCATGATGATTAAGGAAGTTGCCGGAGGTAAGATTACTTGCGCTCCCATCGACATCTACCCGGAACCCGTGAAGGATTTCGAAGTGTCCATAAAATATGCTCACGTGGATCGATTGATCGGTAAAAAAATTGACCATGAGATAATCAAAAACATTCTCCGTTCTCTTGAAATAAAAATCGTGGAAGAGTGCGAAGAGGGTCTTTTATTGAATATACCCCCCTACCGTGTTGACGTGCAAAGAGAGGCTGACGTGATCGAGGATATTCTTCGCATCTACGGTTTCAACAACGTGGAAGTACCTGCCAGCGTGAGATCCACGTTAAGCTATTCCGAAAAGCCGGATGACTTCCAGTTGAAAAACATCATCTCAGACCTATTAGCAGCAAACGGATTTTGTGAAGTAATGAACAATTCATTGACGAAAGCCAGTTATTACGAAGACTTCAAGTGTTTCGACCCCACGCAGACGGTAATGTTATTCAACCCTCTGAGTGCAGACTTGGGAGCCATGCGTCAATCCCTGCTCTTCGGCGGACTGGAAAACATTGCTTACAACATCAACCGGAAAAACAACAACTTGAAATTATTCGAGTTCGGTAAAGGCTACACCTTCAACAAAAAAGAAGGCATTGACAACCCGCAAAAACAATACAAAGAAGACAACTTGCTTTCTCTCTTCATCACGGGGAATAAAAACATGACCACCTGGAATGTCAAAGAGACGAAAACTGACTTCTTCTATTTGAAAGCGTATTGCGAAATGATATTAACCCGTCTAGGACTTCACCCCGATAACTTGAAAATTGATGCCACTGACAAGGACATCTTCCGGGAAGGATTGACGTACAAAGCCGGGGATAAACATATCGTATCCATGGGTATCTTGAGTAAAGCCCCGCTGAAAAAAGCAGATGTTAATCAAGAAGTCTACTACGCTGAATTCTCGTGGGAAAACATTCTGAAAGCCATCAAAAACCTCAAGGTAACCTACACCCCGCTACCGAAGTTTCCTTCTGTAAAACGGGATTTAGCCTTGTTGCTTGATAAGAAAGTCACTTTCAAGGAAATCAAAGAAACAGCGTTCCGTACAGAAAAATCATTACTGAAATCCGTCACGTTATTCGACGTGTACGAGGGAGAAAAACTCGGTGCAGACAAGAAATCCTACGCCGTCAGTTTCACCCTTCTCGATGAAGAGAAGACCCTCACGGACAAACAGATCGATAAAATCATGAACAAGTTGATGGGTACCTACAAACACCTGTTCAACGCTGAAATCAGATAGTTACAAGTTTACAGGCTACAAGTTATCATTCCACTTGTAGCCTGCTTTTTAATTTTCAATTCTCAATTTTCAATTGTATGAAGTCCCTTCTCCCCTCCTTTATCCTTATTCTTCTATACTTTATTGCTGAAGAGTTTTTTGGTCCGAAAATCGGTTTAATAGCCGTGATCGTATTAGGAGCCGGAGAGTTTTTCTATTCATGGATGAGGGAGAAGCGTATCAACAAGATGACACTCTTCAACACCCTGTTCTTCATTGCCCTTGCGGCAGTCAGCGTGTTGCTCGAAGGAACTTCATTTGAGAGGATACAACAAACCATCGTGGAAGCTGCCATGTGCGTGCTAATCGGGATATTTGCATTTTCGGAAGCGGACATGACTCAGACATTGCCCGAATCATACCGCAAGACATTACAGATCACCCCGGAACAGCAACAAGCCATGCACCGGATGCTACGCCTGCTATTTTACCTGCTCGTATTGCATACAGTCCTAGCTTTCACTTCTGCCTTTATCTTTGACGAAGAAATACATCAATTCATAGAAGGACCTCTATTGTATATTCTGATTGCCCTGTTCTTCCTCACGTTATTTGTTAAGAACAGACTACTTGCCAAAGCAGCCAGTCAAGACGAATGGTTACCTATCGTGAACGAGAAAGGCGAAGTCGTCGGCAAAGCTACCCGTAGAAGTTGTCATTCCGGCTCCATGCTCCTGCATCCCGTCGTGCATCTCCACCTTATCAACGAACAAGGGGACATTTACCTGCAAAAACGCAGCATGAAAAAGAACTTTCTTCCCGGAATGTGGGATACTGCCGTGGGCGGACACGTCGCACTGGGAGAGAAAATAGAAGATGCCTTAAAACGGGAAACTTTCGAAGAATTGGGTATCACGAAATTCAAGGCCCGTTTCCTCGGTTCCTACGTGTGGGAGAGTTCCCGCGAACGAGAACTCGTATTCCCTTTTCTTTGTACCTCTCATGACGCCATTCACATCAATAACGACGAAGTAGACGAGGGGCGTTTCTGGTCACGCAAAGAGATCGAACAAAATGCAGCCGCCAACATTTTCACCCCGAACTTTTTACACGAATACAATCGCCTGTTGAAAAAGATCAAATAATCGATCAGCGTCCTAACTCCTGCAATTTGGTCTTCGCCCGATCCATACCTTGATCAGCCGCCTTGCGATACCATTTCACGGCCTCCTCAATATTCTTTGTCACACCGTAACCATATTCATATAGTAATCCCACGTTAAACTCTCCATACATGTTACCTTGTGCGGCAGCCTTACGATACCATTCCATTGCCTTACCATAATCTTGTGAAATCACCTCCCCGTTATAATACAGGTTTCCAAGACTATTCTGGGCAGAATCAAATCCTTGGTTAGCCGATTTTTCGTACCATACTTTGGCCATAGACAGGTCTTTCGAAACACCTTTCGCATACTGATACATCCGTCCCAAATTATATTGAGCATATTTGTTTCCCTTATTTGCGGCATTCCGATACCACCTTACCGCCTCCGTTAAATTCTGACCTACCCCGTTCCCATTCTCGTACAGGATAGCCAACTCATTCATAGCGGAAATATTCCCTTGATTAGCTGCCTTCAAAAGCCATTTAGACGCCTCTCTGTAATTCTGCGTTGTCCCCTTGCCATTTTTATACAACCATCCGACCATGTATTGGGCATAGGCATCATCATAGTCAGCCACTACTAAATAATTTTTTAGAGCCTCCGTGTAATTTTGCTCGTTATAATACTTAGCCGCCCGACTAGAATACTCCTTGAGTGCCGCTTCTGAAAGAGTTGCCCTTTCACCTGATAACAACTTCAGTCTTTCAGTAGCTTGCTCGTACCCTAACTCCGCAGCTTTCTCGTATAATGCCTTAGCCATATCTTTATCTTTACCAACCCCAACTCCAGTTTCGTACATCACACCAAGATTAAACAAGCCCCTGTTATATTCTTGATCAGCTGCTTTACGATACCACTTAACGGCTTCGGCTACATCCTCTTCAACACCCACTCCACACTGGTACATATATCCCAAACAGCACTGTCCTCTTGCATTCCCAAGCTCTGCCGATTTCCGATAACATCTCACAGCCTCAATCACATCCTTGACAACCCCTTTTCCCTCTTCATAAAGAAGACCTAGGTTACAATATGCTTCATCAAAATTCTGATCCGCCGCCTTACGAAACCACTTTGCAGCCTCCGCATAATTTTGAGCAATCCCCTCACCATCCTTGTACATTAACCCCAAATTATTCTGCGCATAAAAATCACCGTTCAAAGCAGCCTTCCGATACCATTTCACCGCTTCCGCGTTATTCTCCGGCACACCTAATCCTAAATCATATAGCAATCCGACCATATTCTGAGCTTCCGTATTCCCAGCATCTGCTGCCAAGCGATAGTATTTCATCGCCTCCCCGTAATTCTCCTCGTCGTAATGCTTCCCCGCTTGTTTCATCCAGTTTTGTACTCGCTCATCATCCTGCATGACCATACATCTTGCATGATTTTTACTTACATCATTTCCTGCCTCTCCGGCATATGAAACCGTGTTCACTCCCAGTAAGCACGACAACACACCTATCATACCTATTGTTCGATTTCCCATATCGTTCCAATTTTACACCTCTTTTTATATATATTCTCTTAATTTATAACCACGTAAACCTGCCCGGCCTGGTATTTAACCACCCGTACCACTTTTCCTCTCTCGATAAAAGCACCCGTGTCTGACACGGCATCATACACCTCGTTTCCGATCATTACCTTCCCCGCCGGACGTAAATTCGTGAATGCAATTCCCTCTTTACCGATCTCTTCCTTTGCCGCCATATCCACGCCCACGAAACCATCCTCCACTTTCTGCTCTGCATGAAGGGCAAAATTCAATCGCCGGGAACCAAACAATTTTCGGCTCAACCAAATACTCCCGAATAGCGAGAGTAACGAACAACTCACCACGAAAAACAACGAGCGAATAATAGCACTTGTGAAATCCGGCAAGAAATCAAACGTGAAATCATCAATCCCCGCCAATACCAACGACGCCACCACGCAAACAATTCCCAGTACCCCGGAGACACCGAAACCCGGTATCACGAAGATCTCCAGCAGCAACAGGATAATCCCCACCACAAACAAGATCATCTCCACGTAATTTGCCATTCCCTCCAGATACAACGGGGCAAAATACAACAAACACGCTGTTATCGCAGCCACCAAGGGAAACCCAATTCCCGGAGTCTGTAACTCGAAATAAATTCCCCCGATAATAATCATGATCAGAATCCCTTGCACGATCGGGCTAATTAAAAATCCGATAAACCGATCCATCGTCGTCGGTTTATACTCGTGTAACTCGTAATTCGTAACACCCTCTTTTTGCAACACTTCTGCCACATTCTCCGCAATCCCGTCACAGAACCCGTATTGCATCGCCTCATGCGGAGTAAACGTTACCACTTTCCCGCTATCCGTTACCCCCTCGACCACAACCCGTTCGTCCACCATAGCTTCGGCAATCCTCGGATCCCGTTTCCAACGAATCACCCTTTGCCCGTTCTCTATCACAGTATCCTTCCCGTGCGCCTGAGCCGTGGCCCGAATCATCGATCGCATATATGACTGGTACTTATCGGGCATGGCATCCCCCGTTTGGTTCACGACTGTTGCCGCACCAATATTCGCCCCCTCCCGCATATAAATACGGTCACAGGCAATAGAAATCAACGCCCCCGCGGAGGCTGCATTATTATCAATAAACACCCACACCGGTTTCGGATAATTCAATATCAAACTACGCAGAGAATCGGCATATACTACCATTCCCCCGTACGTGTTCATGTGTACCAAAATAACATCTGCATTTTCGTCCGTGGCCCGGTCAAAAGACCTTTTCACCAACCGCCATATACTAGGACCAATCTCGTCCTTAATATCCACCTTGTAAACCAGTTCCCGATTCTCCCCCGAATCATTTTTTTCCTCCCCGGCAAACATCTGCAGGCTTCCCATCAACAAAACCAAAACAATCAACCACTTTCTCATCATGCTATATCTTTCAATTTTTGAATATTTTCCTCCCCCAACTGTTCCTCGACCACTACCGTTCCCGCCACTACTGAAAGTAACGACACGAAACTGCAAACCACGATACTCCCCCACGGAATCATCAACGACAAGGCAAACACAGTCCCGATAGCCGTCACGCTTCCCGCATTATGTCGCATATAACGAACACTCTCCTTTACCCGGAAACGCTTTCTCTCCACGGCATAATCCATAAAAGCAAACCCGTAGAAATAAGCCCCCACTCCAAAGGTCAGTACAGGCATAACCAATCCGGCCAAAGGAATAAAAGAGCCGAAAAACAACACAATCATCACGAGTAATTGCAGGATCATACAACGTAACGAAATTGCAATACCTCGTCCGATTTCCCAAACCAATTGTTTCAGGTCAAACGGGTACTCCCGTCCCGATACAATTGCCTCTGTCCGTTCCGAAAGCCACGAGTAAACGGGCGACATCACCACCATTACCACGTACCCCCCGAACGAAATAAATAGTATATAATACAGGAAACGAGTTAACAACTTTACCAAGAATCCGGCCACTCCCGACACCCATTCCAACCACGATATACCCTCGATCCACTCCGTCATTTTCGCCTCGATCACACCGGAAAGTCCGTCCCCCAAATACCCCACGGCATAATTACCGGCCACGAACAACACGATGACAATTACCACCGGGAAAAGCATAAAATACCACAACTTACTAGAAAACAACAAACTTATCGCCTTCCCGTATGCTCGTATTCCTCTCGAAAAATCTCGTGCAAAACCCATAAACAGTGCATTAAATTTCCCGTAAATTTAAACATTTTTTCGCAAACATCAAGGCAACGACGTTGCCTTAGAATTCTTTATAAACTTTACAGACCTTATGAACTTTACGAACTATTTTGTACTTTCGCGTGAGAAAGTAAATTCCTTGATTTAACAATAACGTGAAAAACAAATAACATATGCAAGCATTAACAGCAATTTCGCCGATTGACGGCAGATACAGGGACAAAGTAGATAGCTTGGCAAACTACTTTTCCGAGAGTGCCCTGATTCGTTACAGGGTAATGGTAGAGGTTGAATACTTCATCGCTCTCTGCGAGTTACCGTTACCACAACTACGGGGATTCGACCATGCGCTGTTTGACAACTTGAAAGAAATATACCTGGACTTTACCGTCGAGGATGCCCAAAAGATCAAAGACATCGAGAAAGTAACCAACCACGACGTGAAAGCCGTGGAATACTTCATCAAGGAACGGTTCGACGCACTGAACCTCCACGAGTACAAAGAATTCATTCACTTCGGGTTGACTTCACAAGACATCAACAACACGGCAGTACCCTGTTCTTTCCGTGATGCCATTCACGACGTGTACTATCCCGTGATTGACGAACTGATCGCCAAACTCGAAGAGCTGGCCGAAGAGTGGAAAGACGTACCCATGCTGGCAAAAACCCACGGGCAACCGGCATCCCCGACCCGATTGGGTAAAGAGATCCGTGTATTCGTCTATCGTCTGACCAAACAACTGGAACTACTGAAAAAAGTAGCTTGTTCCGGTAAATTCGGAGGTGCCACCGGGAACTTCAACGCCCACAACGTGGCTTACCCTGAGATCGACTGGACTGCATTTGCCAACAAGTTCCTCACCGAAAAACTGAAAATAGAGCGGGAACAATACACCACCCAAATATCCAACTACGACAACTTTGCCGCCGTGTTCGACAACCTGCGCCGCATCAACAACATCGTGGTGGACTTGGATCGTGACTTCTGGACGTATATCTCCATGGCCTACTTCAAACAAAAAATCAAGGCCGGAGAAGTTGGCTCGTCAGCCATGCCCCACAAGGTAAACCCGATCGACTTCGAGAACTCGGAAGGCAACCTGGGAATAGCAAATGCCGTGCTTGACCACCTCAGCAACAAATTGCCAATCTCCCGTCTGCAACGTGACCTCACGGATTCCACCGTCTTACGTAACATCGGGGTACCCTTGGCCCACACGATCATCGCCTTCAAATCCACGCTGAAAGGATTGAACAAACTGATCATCAACAAGGCGGCCATCGAGGCAGACCTAGAGGATAACTGGGCCGTGGTAGCCGAGGCCATCCAGACCATACTTCGCCGCGAAGCTTACCCCAACCCGTACGAGGCGTTAAAAGCCCTTACCCGTACCAACAGCAAGGTAACACAAGCCTCCATCGCTGAGTTTATCGACACGCTTGACGTATCAGCCGAGTTGAAAGAACAACTCAAACAAATCAGCCCGTCAAACTACACGGGAAAACTATAAAACAATTGAAAATTGAAAATGGAGAATTGAAAATGTGTTCTATTCTCATTTTCAATTTTCAACTTTCAATTTTCAATTATTATGCGTGATTTCATACAAATTTTGAAGAGGTTCATCCCTCCTTACAAATCCAGACTCGGAAAAAACATCTTCTACAATATTCTTTCCGCTGCTTTCGGCTCTGTTTCGTTCGTGCTACTCGTACCCGTGCTAAACATCCTTTTCAACGTGACGGAAGAAGTAACAGAACTCGTACCATTCGAACTAAACAAGGAGAGCTTGATGACGAACTTCAACTATTACGTCACGCTATCAAAACAACATTTTTCCGCATCAACCACCTTACTATTTGCTGGTGGTTTCTTCGTACTAGCCGCATTATTCAAAACGGGATTCTCCTATCTCGCCTCCTACGAGATCGTGTTCATCCGGAATGGTGTCGTGCGGGATATTCGTCGGAAAATATACCAAAAGATATTATCATTGCCTCTTCCCTTCTTCTCCGAAGAACGCAAGGGTGACATCATCGCCCGTACCACAGGTGACGTACAGGAAGTGGAGAACTCCATCATGAACTCGTTGGAAATGTTCTTCCAGAACCCCATCATCATCCTGATCTACCTCTCCGGAATGATCTTCATGAGCTGGCAACTAACCCTGTTCGTGCTGGTACTACTGCCCATCATGGGAACCTTGATCGGTAAGGTGGGAAAGACCTTGAAAAAGCGCTCCAAGGAAGGGCAGGACAAGATGGGTGAAATCCTATCCAACATCGAGGAAACCCTTTCCGGCCTCCGCGTGATCAAGGCATTCAACGCCGAGGATAAGATGGATAAGTTATTTACCTCGCATAATGAACAGTATCGCCAGATCATGAACCGCCTGATGTGGCGTCGTTCACTCGCTCACCCGATGAGTGAATTCCTCGGAACCATCGTCGTGGTAATCGTCGTGTGGTTCGGAGGCCTTCTTATTCTCGGGCAGACACCTCTCATGGATGCCTCAAGCTTTATCGCCTATATCGCTCTCTTCTACTCGATCATCAACCCGGCAAAACAATTCTCCACGGCACTATACAGCATCCAGAAAGGAGCCGCCGCCATGGACCGTATCGACCAGATACTAAATGCCGAATCAACCATACTGGAACCCGAACAACCGAAACCGTTAAACGGATTCAACAAAGAAATCGAATACCGCAACGTGAGTTTTGCTTACCGTCCGGACCGCACCGTCCTAAAGGACGTGAATGTCAAAATAGGAAAAGGACAGACCGTTGCCCTCGTCGGACAATCCGGCTCCGGGAAGAGTACCTTTGTCGATCTCCTGCCCCGTTTCTACGACGTGATCAAGGGTGAAATCCTGATCGATGGCATCAACATCAAGGATGTGTCATTACATGGTTTACGCGAACTCATGGGGAACGTGAACCAAGACCCGATCCTCTTCAACGATACAATCTTTAATAACATCGCCTTTGGCGTTGAATCGGCCACCCGGGAAGAAGTTGAACGGGCAGCCCGTATTGCCAATGCCCACGAGTTCATCATGCAAACCGAGAAAGGGTATGACACCTGTATCGGGGACCGCGGAGGCAAGTTAAGCGGTGGACAACGCCAACGCTTGAGTATCGCCCGGGCCGTGTTGAAAAACCCACCCATCATGATCCTTGACGAGGCGACCTCTGCGCTGGACACCGAGTCTGAAAAGCTCGTGCAGGAGGCCCTCGATAACCTGATGAAAAACCGCACCTCCATCGTCGTGGCCCATCGTCTCTCAACGATCCGCAACGCTGACATGATCTGCGTCTTCCATGAGGGTAAAATCGTGGAACGGGGACGCCATGAAGAACTGCTGGCACTGGACGGCATCTATACAAAATTATACAATATGCAAAACTTCTGATCATGAGTATTGAATCCAAAGTCCTCGGTCAACAAGTTGCCTACCCGACTGATTATTGCCCGTCAATTCTCGTTCCGGTCCCACGGAACCTGAACCGGGAGATTTACGATATTCATTCCCCGGAAGAATTGTTCCGGGGATTCGACACTTGGCACGCCTATGAAGCAGGATTCTTAACTCGAAATGGATTACCCGTGTGTGGGGTTCTAAAACTGATCTACCCGGCCAACAGCCCGTGTATCGTGGAAAGTAAATCGCTGAAACTATACTTGAACTCCTTAAACATGACCCGCCTCGGGGAAGACATTCCATCGGGCATAGAAACATATCTCCAAACCGTGAAATCGGACCTCGAACAAATACTGCAAACCCGTGTAGAAGCCACGTTTTTCCGTCAAGCCCCCGAAAAACCGTATTTCGATTTTCAAGATTACACGCTATTGGAAGCCACACCCGGCATCGAACGGGAAACCTTCACCGAGTACAGTGAAAACCCGGCATTACTGGAAAGCCGGACAACCGGAAGAGGGGAAATCAAGGTAGGCAGCCACCTGTTACGGAGTAACTGCAAAATCACGAAACAACCCGATTGGGGCAGCATCTACATCCATATGCAAGCCGACCGCCTGCCGGATCATGCCTCCCTCTTGAAATACATCGTCTCCCTGCGAAACGAGAACCACTTCCACGAAGAGATATGTGAAATGACCTACAAACGCTTGTGGGACCTCTTCCACCCGGAGATTCTTGCGGTATCCTGTATCTACACCCGTCGTGGGGGCATCGACATCTGTCCCTCCCGAGCCAACCAAGCAGAATACCTCCCGGAACATCTCCAAGCCCCGGAAATATTAACCCAGAAATTATTAAGACAATAGCAACCAATTAGTAATCAGCTCTCCCCCTGTGTAAGGGGGAGTTGGAGGGGGTAGTTGGTAAGCAAAAGGACTGCCTAAACGATATTTAGACAGTCCCTGCAACCAGTCCCCACTTTTACGGGTCTGACAACCACTTTACACTATCATTTTTTGATTCGTTAAACGAAGGTTTATAGAGATCGTCCAAAACGACTTTTAGAAGGTTATGCGCAAAGAACAATTACTATCGTTTAACCATTGATTACAAACATATTAAACCTTATGACAACTTTTTTGGTAATTAAAAGAAAATAACTACATTTGTAATATCAAAAAAGGTTCGTTAAATAATACTCGAAACAAGCCCTAGTTTCATACCTAAATCACACCTTCCAAGCCTCAAAATCAGTCATATTAATTATTCCCGTTGACTTACAAGCAACAATACGATATTAAATAAAAAGACCGCACCTGAATATTCAAAGTGCGGTCTTTTCAGTAAAACTCATCTATCTCACGTCATGAAACTTACGAGTTTCTATATTCCACAGTAAACGCCTAGAATTTCCAACCGGCTGATAACTGGAACACCCGATTCTGGTTATTACCACCGAATTTATCTTTCTCGATCACGTTCGTCAACCCCAAATTGTAACGGGCAGAAACGACCAATCCCATGTTGAAATCGTAAGACAACCCCATAGCAAAACTCAAATCCACCGTGTTTAAATGATCAATATCCGTTTTCACTTCCGTTCCCCCGGATTTTGTTTTATTCTTACCATTCAAGGCAAAACCCAGTTGCGGCCCGAGATCAACGCTAACCCCTTCCCAAACATAAAATTTAGCCAAAACAGGAATATTCAAATAATTCACGCGGGCCCATGTCTTCACACCCCCGGACTTTCCTTTATCTCCTTGACGAGAATAGATCAACTCCGTCTGCAAACCGAAAAGATCATTAAATTTAAACTCGGCAAAAGCTCCTAGATGGAAACTAAACTTACTCTTGTTCAAACCGTCACTGATACTTGCCACGTTAAACCCGAACTTCGGACCAAAATAGAATTCCGTCCCGGTTAAACCTTCCACCTTGTTTTTAAACGACGTTTGGGCCTGCACGCTACCTAACATGACCATGGCAAGCACCACTAATAAAAACTTCTTCATTCCACTAAATTTAAGGTTAATATGGTAGAACTGAAAAACGAGTTTTTCAGTTCGGTTACAAGTTAACAGGTTACAAGTTACAGGTTAAAATACCTCATACACGCCATAACTGTTAACATCAATAAATATTTGCAACAAAAAACAGGCCAAAGGGATGAACTAAAAAACAACTTTTTCAATTCGCTTACAAATTAACAGGTTACAAGTTGAGGCCAAAATATTCAAATCCCCGAAACCTGTAACCTGCCAACCTGCAACTTATCAAGTAACGTCCCGTTACTTGATAATCTTCCCATACGTCCCGTCATGCAATGCCTTCACGGCAGCTTTCAGTATCTTGTTCTCCTCGTTAGAGATTCGGTACAACTCGTTCATATTCCAAAGATCACGGGCGATCAGCGACTTTACGAACAACTTGATTTCCGGCACGATCGGGGTGAAAAGGTTCTCGTCCTTCTTCACGCCTTGCTTCTCGCCACTTTTTACGATCTCATCGATCATATCACCTGTCACCTGAAAATTCTTCTGGAACATCTCGAACTTCGGGTATTTCTTTTTAAGCGATTCCCGATTCTTGTCCACGTAATTCAACACGTATTCATTGATCACGCCCTTTGCCAGCAAACGATTAAAGTAGCTATAATTGATCCCTGTGTCAATCGGCACAAACACGTCGGGAATAATACCACCCCCACCGTAAACCAGACGATGATCCTTCTTCGTGTAATACTTCGTGGAATCCGTCAATTCGATACTATCGGCACTGAACATCTCGCCACTATTATACCGTTCGAACACCTCGGCCTGATAATCCTTCCCCTTGTAAGGTTTCTGGATGCACCGACCCGACGGTGTGAAGTAATGCGACACCGTCAGACGAACCATAGAACCGTCCGTCAACGGGAACTGCCGTTGCACAAGTCCCTTACCGAAAGAACGACGTCCCACGATCAACCCACGGTCCCAATCCTGCACCGCTCCCGACACGATCTCGCTGGCAGAGGCCGAGTTCCCGTCAATCAACACGACCACCCGTCCGTCTTGGAACAACCCTGCCGGCGTGGAGGACTCGCCCATACGCCCGAAAGCGGGACTATCCGTGTACACGATCAACTTCTCCCCGTCAAGCAAATGATCGGCCAAACCGATAGCGGCCCCCATGTAACCGCCCCCGTTTCCTTGCAGATCGATAATCAGGTCTTTCATCCCCTGCGCCTTCAACTCCTTCACGGCCTTCTCGAACTCTTCCACCGTCGTCGCGGCAAAACGGGCAATCTTGATATACCCGATATTCTTATCGATCATGTAAGAGGCATCAACACTATAAATCGGAATCATATCACGCGTGATATTGAAATCAATGATCTCACCGCCCCTCTTCACTTTCACTTTCACGATAGACCCTTTCTCGCCTTTCAACCGTTTCCGCACGTCCGTGTTACTAATCCCGATCCCGGCAATATTCTCCCCGTCAACGGCAATAATCCGGTCTCCGGCCAACAAGCCCACCTTTTCCGATGGTCCCCCGGCAACCACATCCACGACCAGCAACGTATCGTTAAGCACGTTAAACTGGATCCCAATCCCGAAAAAGCCCCCGTCCAGCGGTTCATTCGCCTCCTCCACCTCTTCTTTGGAAATATACACGGAATGAGGGTCCAGATCAGCCAGTACCTTCACGATGGCATCTTCCGTCAATTTCTTCAAGTTCACGGTATCCACGTAAGCGGCATCAATCATTTGCATTAATCGCTGGTACTTAATCGCTTGTTCCTGCACCTCACGGGGCTTTCGTTGCGCATCAGCATTTTCCCAACTCAAACAGGCGATTAGCAATGCAACCGCCGATAGTAATACTCTTTTCATACTTTATTATATACTTTATGTTCTTCCTATTCTACGTGTAAGTTGCACAAATGTAACAAACAGAAAGTATTAAATGTCCTAACAGACTCTTAAATTATTTATTTTTCCAACTCGATCAATTCAAGGTTCTCAATCCGTTCCCCGTTAATCTCGAAACGGGCTGCAGTCCGTACCGTGTGGAACCCGAATTTCCCGGCTGCCCCCGGATTGATATGCAAGCATCCCAACGCCTGATCATACTTCACTTTCGCAATATGCGAGTGACCGCACACGAAGAGCTGGGGACGTTCCCGCCGTAACGTCTCCGCGATCTTCCGGTCATAATGCCCCGGGTAACCTCCGATATGAGTGATGACCACTTTCACGTTCTCGCAATAAAACACCTCTTTTTCCGGGAATATCCGGCGTAATATACCCCCGTCAATATTCCCGTACACGGCGTGTAACGTGAACCGTTTCGCCAGTGCATCCGTAATCGCCACGTCCCCGATGTCCCCGCAATGCCACACTTCGTTACAATCCTTGAAAAACTCCACGATCTTCGGGTCCAACCACCCGTGAGTATCTGATAACAAACCGACCTTTACCATTTTAGATTTTAAATTTTAGATTCCAACCGCACAAGGCCAACGCTTCTTAATTTCCTACTTTCAACTTTTATCTTTCAACTTTTAGTTTTTATCTTTTATTACCACGCTTCCCCTCTCCACCGTGTTCTCCACGAACAAACATGCCGGAACCTCCTGCTGCATTTCCTCGACATGAGAGATCAGCCCGACCACCCGGTTCTCGGCCCGCAAGGATTTCAAGGTTTCGAAGACAACACTCAACGACTCCCGGTCCAGCGAACCGAATCCCTCATCCAGAAAGAAAAAGTTCTGGCTACTCCCGGTCAAATGACGAATATTATCCGTCAATGCCAGAGCCAGCGACAACGAGGCTTGGAAAACCTGCCCCCCGGAAAGCGTGCGGGCGCTCCTTACCCGTCCCTCGTTCATGAAATCACGTACCACGAAATCATTTTCCTCGCTTAACTCCAGTTTCAAGCGCTGGCGGGTCATCCGGTAAAAACGCTCGTTCGCCGC
>ENA-UEPG01001188-UEPG01001188.1-human-gut-metagenome-genome-assembly--contig:-NODE-1188-length-21544-cov-11.438953_pt1 | contig 21544 bp, 15 predicted proteins | sample MGYA00242893_ERZ507902 | MGnify/ENA primary metagenome ERZ507902 (study PRJEB26167, sample SAMN06115491) | human gut metagenome | host: Homo sapiens | place: China:Gansu | collected 2015-04-23... | reverse complement strand
AAAGAACTGAAAGAAATGCTCGGCGGCATGTTCGGTTCCGCATCGGCAACCGTTGTGATTGAAGAGTTCTTGAGCGGCATCGAATGCTCTGTATTCGTACTGACAGACGGAGAAAACTATAAAGTCCTCCCCGTAGCCAAAGACTACAAACGTATCGGTGAAGGCGACAAAGGCCTCAACACAGGCGGTATGGGTAGCGTGACTCCGGTTCCGTTTGCTGACGAAGTGTTTATGGAGAAAGTACGCACACGCATCATCGAACCGACCATCCATGGTCTGAAAGAAGAAAAGATCACCTACAAAGGTTTCATTTTCCTTGGTCTTATCAAGGTGAAAGATGAACCGATGGTTATCGAATACAACGTCCGCATGGGCGACCCGGAAACAGAAAGCGTGATGCTCCGCATCCAAAGCGACCTTGTCGAACTGCTTGAAGGCACAGCAGCCGGCAACCTAAACGAGAAAACACTTGTGATGGACCCGCGTTCGGCCGGTTGCGTCATTCTCGTCAGCGGCGGTTATCCCGAAGCCTACGAGAAAGGATTCCCCATCAAGGGACTGGAACAGGCTGCCGCTACGGACAGCATCATCTTCCATGCCGGAACAGCCCTGAAAGACGGTGAGGTAGTCACAAACGGCGGGCGTGTCATTGCCGTCTGCTCTTACGGCGCAACGAAAGAAGAAGCGCTGGCACAGAGTTACAAAGTGGCGGACATGATTGATTTCGACAAGAAATACTTCCGTCGTGACATCGGGTTCGATTTGTAAGAAGCAAAATAATTAAGCACGGATTACACGGATTTCACAGTTGTTTTATGGCAACCATTGTTCCAACCGGTGTAATCCGCGTAATCCGTGCCTAAATTTAGTATAATTTCATGAGAAATAAAAAGCTGCAAAACCAAGTAACGGCAGGACGGCTCACCCTACCTGTTGTTGTCCTTATCTGCACCCTCTGCTGGGTGTCGACCTACTTTTTATTTCCCGACCTCATAACCGCTGCCACACAAGAAAGTTTCTCCTCGTTCTGGCAATCTGCCCGTGACTTCCTGTTCGCAGACTGGACAGAGCGAATCGTCAGCTTTTTTGTGTACGCCATCATCGGTTATTTCCTGATAGAGCTCAACAACCAGTTCGGCATTATCCGCATGAGGGCCTCCATGCAGACAGCCATTTACTTTCTGCTGGTCACCGCCTGTCCGGAGATGCACCTGTTATATGCAGGTGACATTGCTGCCTTGGCTTTCCTCATTTCCATTTATTTCTTATTCAAAAGCTATCAGCAATCACACTCGGCAGGTTATCTGTTCTATTCCTTCCTCTTCATCGGGGCGGGAAGCATCCTTTTCCCCCAGCTCACCGTTTTATCGGTGCTTTGGCTGCTCGAAGCCTACCGGTTTCAGGCACTTACGCCACGCAGTTTCTGCGGCGCGCTGGTAGGATGGACACTCCCCTACTGGATGCTGTTCGGACACGCCTTCTTCTACAATGAAATGGAACTGTTCTACCGTCCTTTCATCGAACTGACAACCTTTGGCGAAGTCTTTAACTTACAGACTCTTCAGCCCTGGGAACTGGCGGTACTCGGTTATCTGTTCGTACTGTTCATTGTCAGCGCCGTTCATTGTATCGCTGCCGGTTTTGAGGACAAGATACGTACACGCGCCTATCTGCAATTCCTGATAGACCTCACCATCTTCCTCTTCCTGCTGATAGCCATCCAGCCGAACTATTGCAGCGATTTGCTGCCGCTGCTTATGATAAGTTGCAGCATCCTGATCGGGCACTTTTTCGTACTGACCAACAGTAAAAGCTCCAATGTGTTTTTCATTGTCTCACTGGTCAGTCTCATCCTCTTATTTGCATTTAATATATGGACGCTTTTATAGATTCGATAGTACAACTCCTCATAGAGTGGGGACTTCCGGGATTATTCATCTCGGCATTGCTGGCAGGAAGCATCGTGCCTTTCAGTTCCGAACTGGTGCTGGTGGCATTGGTGAAACTCGGCCTTCCCCCCGTCGCCTGCCTGCTGTCCGCCACTTTAGGCAACACGGCAGGTGGAATGACCTGTTATTATATGGGGCGTCTGGGCAAAATAAGCTGGATTGAAAGATATTTCAAAGTAAAGAAAGAAAAAGTCGACAAAATGGTGAACTTCCTGCAAGGAAAGGGAGCATTGATGGCATTCTTCGCCTTTCTTCCCGCCATTGGAGAAGTAATCGCCATCGCACTGGGCTTTATGCGAAGCAATACATGGCTTACCGTAGGCTCCATGTTTGTCGGCAAGTTAGTACGCTATATCCTTCTTCTGTATGTGCTCGAAAGCGCCTGGAATGCAGTAGCAGGATAAAGTTTTTTTCAAGTAATAGGTATAAAGTATTAGATATCAAATATTATCAGGTATCAGAGATTGCGTAATGGAAAGAATTATTGAGAAAACCGAAGACGGGAGTGCCACCCTGTTTGTACCGGAATTGAATGAACATTATCATTCAACGAAGGGAGCACGCACGGAATCCCAACATATCTTCATTGATATGGGGCTGAAAGCATCTGCCGCCACTTCTCCACGTGTCCTTGAGATAGGCTTCGGAACAGGACTAAACGCCTGGCTCACACTCGAAGAAGCAGAAAGAAGCGGACGGAACGTACACTATACAGGACTGGAACTGTATCCTTTGGAATGGCAGATGATAGAGCAACTGAACTACGTCACAAACGATGAACAAGTAACGGTAAACGGCGGACAGCAAACAGCTATCGAACTGTTTAAACAGTTCCACACGTCTCCCTGGGAAGAAGAAATACACTTAACCCCGCACTTCACTCTACGGAAAGTACAGGCGGACTTTAATAAACTGAGGATAGAGAATGGAGAGTTGAAAGAGAACATTACCAATGACAGCGCAGCCATTTCTCAATTCTCAATTCTCAACTCTCAATTTAACCTCGTCTACTTCGACGCTTTCGCCCCGGAAAAGCAGCCGGAAATGTGGTCGCAAGAACTATTCAACCGTCTTTATGTTTTATTAGCTAAAGACGGTATCCTCACCACCTACTGTGCCAAAGGCATTGTACGACGAATGTTGCAGACAGCCGGATTCATCGTAGAACGTCTTCCGGGGCCTCCGGGTGGTAAACGGGAGATTTTACGCGCCCGTAAACAAGAGTAAAAACAAGAATAAGATAAAAAGAAACCCTCGAAATAAAAGAAAAACCATGAGAAAGCAACTAAAAGATATAAGAACGCTCCTTTTCCTCGGTTCCTGCCTGCTATTGGCAGCCTGCACAGGACGTGCGTCCAAAAATAATAACGGGGATGAAGAAAAGCCGGTGATTACCGTCACACTCGAACCCCAACGTTATTTCACCGAAGCCATCGCAGGAGACAAGTTCAAGGTAGTCAGCATGGTGCCCAAAGGTTCCAGCCCGGAGACATACGACCCTGTCCCCCAGCAGCTTGTTTCCCTGGGAGATAGTAAAGCATATTTCCGTATCGGATACATCGGCTTCGAACAGACCTGGATGGAACGTTTGATGAACAACACCCCCCACATTCAAGTATTTGACACTTCTAAAGGCATCGACCTTATTCTGAATAATGGCAACCATGACCACAACCACGGACATGGCACTCACGATGGTCATATCCACGCCGTAGAGCCACATGTATGGAATTCTACCGCCAATGCATTAATCATCGCCGGAAACACCTACAAAGCCCTCAGCCAACTGGATAAAGCCAATGACGCTTACTATCTGGCGCGTTACGACTCTCTCTGCCAACGTATCCAGCATACCGACAGTCTGATTCGCCAACAGCTCTCCGCACCGGAAGCAGCCAAATCCTTTATGATTTATCACCCCGCCCTCTCCTACTTCGCCCGCGACTACGGATTGCATCAGATTTCTATCGAAGAAGGCGGAAAAGAGCCTTCTCCCGCCCATCTGAAAAAGCTGATAGACCTCTGTAAAGCGGAAGATGTGCGTGTAATCTTCGTCCAACCCGAATTTGACAAACGCAATGCGGAAACCATCGCGCAGCAGACCGGAACGAAGGTTGTCCCCATCAATCCGCTCAGCTACGACTGGGAAGAAGAGATGCTGGATGTAGCCAAAGCCCTCGCTCCTGCCGGAACCCCAAAATAAACGATTAGAAAATACTATCAGAGAAAGCCCAATGACAAAGCCAATTATCGAAATAAAGAATCTTTCTGCCGGATACGACGGCCGTAACGTTCTCCATGACATTAACCTTACTGTCTACGAACGGGATTTTCTGGGTATTATCGGTCCGAACGGCGGTGGAAAGACAACGCTTATAAAATGTATCCTGGGACTGCTAAAGCCCACCAGCGGGGAGATTGTATTCAATTGCAAGCCTTCACTGGGCTATCTGCCCCAATACAGCACCATCGACCGGAAGTTTCCCATCTCGGTAGAAGAAGTTATCCTCTCCGGACTGAGCATACAGAAGTCACTGGCATCCCGATTCACACCCGAACAGAGGGAGAAAGGCGGACAAGTCATCGCCCGCATGGGACTCGAAGGGCTCGAACACCGTGCTATCGGACAATTAAGCGGCGGACAGTTGCAACGTGCCCTCTTAGGACGCGCCATTATCTCCGACCCCTCAGTGCTTATTCTGGATGAGCCCAGCACATATATCGACAAGCGTTTTGAAGCACGTCTCTATGAGTTACTGGCTGAAATCAATAAAGAGTGTGCCATTATCCTCGTCAGCCACGATATCGGCACCGTGCTGCAACAAGTGAAATCTATCGCCTGTGTCAACGAAACACTGGATTACCATCCGGACACCGGTGTCACTACGGAATGGTTGGAAAGGAACTTCAACTGCCCAATCGAACTGCTCGGACACGGGACATTGCCGCACCGCATCTTGGGAGAGCATCACCATCATAAAGGATGCAATACCTGACAACCTTATCGGTTAATACCTGTCGGAAGATTTAGATTTATTATCACCCAAAGCGTCTCCTTATACTTAATAAATCTTACTTTCTTCTCCTATATACAGGTAAATCACTATCTTTGCGCCCGTATAACGCGTTTTTAACGAATAAACTACCATAGTGCTAATGAAACAGTACAGAACCGTAAACAACCTCATGGGTTGGCTTACATTCATCATTGCGGCAACAGTCTATTGCCTCACGATAGAACCAACCGCAAGTTTCTGGGATTGCCCTGAGTTTATAACTACCGGCTACAAACTGGAAGTCGGTCACCCGCCCGGCGCACCTTTTTTCATGCTGATGGCGAACTTGTTTACCCAATTTGCTTCCGATGTGACCACCGTAGCGAAAATGGTAAACTATATGAGTGCCCTGATGAGCGGCGCCTGTATCCTGTTCCTCTTCTGGAGCATCACCCACCTGGTTCGCAAACTGATTATCACCGATGAAAATAACATCACCAAAGGACAGCTTGTCACCATTATGGGCAGCGGACTGGTCGGTGCACTGGTCTACACGTTCAGTGACACATTCTGGTTCTCGGCTGTAGAGGGTGAAGTATATGCCTTCTCCTCCCTGTTCACCGCAGTCGTTTTCTGGCTGATTCTGAAGTGGGAAGACGTAGCCGACCAACCTCATAGCGACCGTTGGATCATCCTCATTGCCTACCTTACCGGATTGAGTATCGGTGTGCACTTGCTGAACTTGCTTTGTCTGCCCGCCATCGTGCTGGTTTACTATTATAAGAAAACTCCGAACGCCACTGCGAAAGGCTCGCTGCTGGCACTCATCGGTTCCGGCGTATTGGTAGCCGCCGTTCTCTACGGCATCGTGCCGGGCATTGTGAAGGTAGGCGGCTGGTTCGAGCTGCTGTTTGTCAACGGACTCGGCATGTCATTCAACTCCGGCGTAGTAGTTTATATCTTTCTCCTTGCAGCCGCCCTTATCTGGGGTGTGTACGAAAGCTACACCGAGAAGAACAAGATGCGCATGGCTATCTCCTTTATCGTGACAATCGCCCTGCTCGGTATCCCGTTCTACGGTCACGGAGCAAGCAGCATCGTTATCGGTATTCTGGTTATTGCCGCATTGGGACTTTATCTTGCTCCGGGCGTACAGGCCAAGATTAAAGAGAAATGGCGCATTTCCGCCCGCACCATGAATACGACCCTGCTGTGTACCATGATGATTGTCATCGGATATTCTTCTTACGCACTAATCGTCATCCGTTCCACCGCCAACACTCCGATGGATCAGAACTCACCGGAAGATATATTCACGCTGGGCGAATACCTCGGTCGTGAACAATATGGAACCCGTCCGCTTTTCTACGGCCCCGCCTTCTCCTCGAAAGTGGCGCTCGACGTAAAAGACGGTTATTGCATCCCGCGCCAATCGGAAACGGGAAGCAAGTACGTCCGCAAGGAAAAGACTTCGCCGGACGAAAAGGACTCTTATATCGAACTCCCCGGACGTATCGAATACGAATACGCACAGAATATGCTTTTCCCGCGTATGTACAGCTCGTCACATGCCCCGCTCTACAAGCAATGGGTGGACATCAAAGGCTATAACGTACCTTACGACCAGTGCGGGGAAATGGTGATGGTAAATATGCCTACCCAATGGGAGAATATCAAGTTCTTCTTCTCCTACCAGTTGAATTTCATGTATTGGCGTTACTTCATGTGGAACTTTGCCGGACGGCAGAACGACATACAAAGCACCGGGGAGATAGAACATGGCAACTGGATTACCGGTATTCCGTTCATCGACAACCTGCTGGTAGGTAATCAGGAACTGCTTCCACAGGATCTCAAGAATAACAAGGGACACAACGTGTTCTACTGTCTGCCGTTGATTCTCGGTCTGATAGGGCTCTTCTGGCAGGCTTATCACAGCCAGCGGGGTATCCAGCAATTCTGGGTGGTATTCTTCCTGTTCTTCATGACGGGTATCGCCATCGTGCTCTACCTCAACCAGACGCCTGCACAGCCACGTGAGCGAGACTACGCGTATGCCGGCTCGTTCTATGCCTTTGCCATCTGGGTAGGTATGGGAGTGGCAGGCATCATCCGCATGCTGCGTGAATACTGCAAAATGCAGGAACTTCCGGCAGCCGCCCTGGCATCTGTCCTCTGTCTGCTTGTCCCCATCCAAATGGCGGGACAAACCTGGGACGACCACGACCGCAGCGGACGTTTCGTAGCCCGTGACTTCGGTCAGAACTACCTGATGACTTTGCAGGAAGAGGGCAACCCGATTATCTACACCAACGGTGACAACGATACCTTCCCCTTGTGGTACAACCAGGAAACGGAAGGTTTCCGTACGGATGCCCGCACCTGTAACCTGAGCTACCTGCAAACCGACTGGTATATCGACCAGATGAAGCGTCCGGCTTACGACTCTCCGTCGCTGCCTATCACCTGGGACCGTGTACAGTACGTGGAAGGACAGAATGAGTATATCTCTATCCGTCCGGAAATGAAAACCCTTATCGACAGCTACTTCAAGCAGGCAAATGAACTGGCTGCACAGGGAGACACAACCATACTGTCGCTCGTCCACTCCATCTTCGGCGAGAACCCTTATGAACTGAAGGAAATCATCAACCGCTGGATGCTTGGCAAGAACGACCAGTTGAAGGAGCTTCTCAAGAAGTCCGGCAAGGATATACAATTACCGCTTATCCCTACGGACAGCATCGTAATGAAGATAGACAAGGAAGCCGTACGTCGCTCCGGCATGAAGATACCGGAAGCATTGGGTGACTCCATCCCCGAATACATGACTATCACCCTGAGAGACGCCAACGGCAACCCGAAACGCGCCCTCTACAAGAGTGAGTTGATGATGCTCGAAATGCTTGCCAACGCTAACTGGGAACGTCCTATCTATATGGCAATCACCGTAGGCAGCGAGAACCATCTCGGCATGGGCAACCACTTCACGCAGGAAGGTCTTGCCTACCGCTTCACTCCGTTCGATACGGACAAGCTCGACAGCAAGATAGACAGCGAAAAGATGTACGACAACCTGATGAACAAGTTCAAGTTCGGCGGCATCGACAAACCGGGTATCTACATTGACGAGAACGTGATGCGTATGTGCTACACGCACCGTCGTATCTTCACACAGCTTGTAGGGCAGCTCATCAAGGAAGGCAAAAAGGACAAGGCGCTTGCCGCACTGGACTATGCCGAAAAGATGATTCCGGCCTACAACGTACCGTACGACTGGGCAAACGGCGCCTTCCAGATGGCAGAGTCTTACTACCAACTGGGAGAAAACGAGAAAGCCAACAAGATTATCGACGAGCTTGCCAACAAGTCGCTCGAGTACATGCTCTGGTATCTCAGTCTGAGTGACAACCAGCTTTCCATCGCCGGCGAGAATTTCGTATATAACGCCAGCCTGCTTGACGCCGAAATCCGCCTGATGGAGAAATATAAATCAGAAGAACTCGCAAAACACTACTCCGAACAGCTCGACCAATTATATAACGAGTATGTGACGAGAATGAAAGGGAGTAAGTAGTGACTAACCACTAACCGCTACACAAAATGTTTATAGAACAACCACCCTGGCTTTTACGGGCGTTGTATCCACAGGCTATTTTCCGGATGGACCCGAACGAACGGGCAGTCTATCTGACTTTTGACGACGGTCCTATCCCCGAAGTAACTCCTTGGGTACTGGATGTACTGGAAAAGCATGCTATCAAGGCCACCTTCTTCATGGTAGGCGACAATATACGGAAACATCCGGACGAATACCGGATGGTGGTAGAGCGCGGACACCGTATCGGCAACCATACTTTCAACCACATCCGCGGATTCGAATATTCCAACCCGGATTATCTGGCAAATGCCAAAAAGGTGGACGAAATTATTCACTCGAATCTCTTCCGCCCACCACACGGACATATGGGATTCCGGCAGTATTATACGCTGCGCAATCATTACCGCATCATCATGTGGGATCTTGTCACCCGTGACTACAGTAAGCGGATGCGTCCGGAACAGGTGCTGAACAACGTAAAGCGGTATGTACGCAACGGTTCTATCATCACTTTCCACGACTCGTTGAAGTCCTGGAACAACGGGAACCTGCAATATGCACTTCCCCGTTCCATCGAGTTCCTGAAAGCGGAAGGGTATGAGTTTAAAGTATTGTAGCCTATAAGAATAAAGACTTACCCGAAGAAGAAATTTCGAGAAAATATAAAAGCCGAAGCCTTACGCTCCGGCTTTTCTTCATTTAAAGCGTGTTTCCGGCTCAAAATCGAAAGATCCTATATTTAATCAACCATAGACATTACTGTGCGAATTTATCCCCCAAAAAAGGAAAGAAATGGCCTCAATTACATATCTAAAAAAATACGAATCATTCTTCTACTCTCCAAACTTACTTTTTATAAGCTTACATCAGGCTCTTCCGCAAAAAGCCTCCGGATGAATTGTTTCAGTTATTCTTTCTTTTGTAGAAAGACAAAAACAGCAAAAAGTTTCTTTTCTACAAGGAAACATATAGTTGAACTATAAAAAAAGGAGTATTAATAATTGATAATTTACAATATTCGATATACATAAAAAAATAGCCGTTTTATCACAAAACAGCTATTTTACACAATTAATGTAAGCCAAACCTCCTTTACGGGGACTTATGATTCAGCTTGCTCTTAAGCGCGCTCGCTTACACATATTCAAAACATGTTATTTAAAGTTTACTTATTTCATATTCAGATATACTATTTGTCATCAAGTTTCAACCAAACCAAGTCAACAATTGCAGCAACTCCACCACCTGTTGTCGTTCCCCCATTTTCTAACAAGTCAGTAAACCGTCCATAATAGAAACCATCCACTTTTTGCCCGGGCCATGTGCCATTATCCTTAAATTCAAGTAACATCTGCCCGTTAGTGGAAACAGCATTTAAAGGCGCTACATACTCAATAGAAGAACGTTCTGATAAATAACCTAGTTTATCATAAGCACACAAATAAACATGAGGATGTGTAGCGTGACTAACAATTCCCAGATATTGCCCAAAGTAGATTACCAACTGCCCGTTTCTACATTTGGCATAATATGGAGCATCAAGCGCGCTACCCGTAGGTATAATCTTATAGAGAAAATCAGTTTCCGTCTCTTCAATCATACAAGTCCCATAATCAGCCTTTCCCCCATTAGTATAACAAGCATATTTGCCTGCCATATTTACTTGTGTAAAGGTAACAGGTATTTCATGCGTACCGGATTTTACTTTTATTGTATTTGCCCTAAACTTGCCACCTTCCGTCAGAGGAACCGCCTTAACAGTCACTTGTTCATCCTCTGCCGAATAAGTACAAGTAATCCATGTTTCATCAACCTCTTCAAAACTGACATCCCAGTTTGAATTCACACGGAAAGTCAACTCACCGCCTTTAGCCGTAAAATCTGCATTCTTTAAAGTCGTATCAAAAATATCGCCTAACTGATAGACCGGCACTTTCGTTTCTTCCTCGCCCGCACGAATAATGACTATCGCCGTGCGGCTGCCTATCAGCAGATTGGGTAGTATCGTCATACTGACCACATTCTCCTTTGCAGATACCTCACACCATTCCTCGGTAGAGGTAGCCGTAATGGGCATGGAAGACTGTACACGAATGCTGCCTGTACCACCGTTACAATCGAATGACGCTTCGGAAGATACAACTTTTAATGATTGTACCCCGGCATTATTATCGTCGTCCGAACATCCAACAAACAAGATGCAAAGCATCCATGTCATAATAGCATATATATTTTTCATATCCTTACGCTTTTAGTTTATTCATTTCTTTACGAAAGTTATATATAAGAATCTCGTATCACCTCCATACCCCTTATATTCACCGGCGGCGCTCCACAAGATGATTGCACGGGCCTTGTTGGTCTTCCAAGCACCGTTATCTACAAATTCGTACTCATTATCCGTACCTTTTTTCAACTGCCCGAACATACCAATCCCCGGTGACCAAGTCAAACTACCTTTCCCTTCTACTTCCCACATAGCAACATAGCACTGTGATGCTTGTATCGTATAAGTGGTAATCTCCATGCAATCTTTTTCCACATTATAAGATATTTCCAATGGGAATGGCAAACCTTCCACTCCATACACTTTCTCTGACGGAGTATATTTCAGGAATTTCAATGTAATGGGCACTTCTTTGATACTCCCCCCATTATTATCATACTTCATTGTATACTCTCCCAAGAAACGCTCGTATTTAGTATAAGCCGGATCAGGCACAGAGGTAAATGCTCCATCTTCCGACACATATGTCTGTTCGGTTTCCGACCATTGCAAAGAACTCACTTCTTTACCCCCTATCTCAACCGGCTGATAGAAGTTGATACCATCGGCAGTATACATAAAGCCTGTGGAAATCAATGATTCATCGCCTACTTGAATATTCATCCGCCGATCTGAAGGTATCGAAATAGATACGTCTTGCCCGTTCAGCCTACCTGTATAACCCAGCACTCCGACAACAGCAGAAATCTTTTCTTCAGTAGCCATTACAGAGGCAAGATAGTCTTCACTTGATTCGGTAAGACGCGTCATCTTCATAATGTTCTTCGTCTTCTTTCCCTTCAGGATAATTTCGTTTTCCGAACGTGAGTGGATAACAAATTCGTAGTCGCCCTCGTATCCTTTGCCTACACCAGCACCGCCCGTATTATCAGGGTCGGCAAAATAGTGCAAAATCTGATTATAGGTATCAAAATTCAGCGTCGGTCCCATATCCGATTTCAGGGAATAAAGACTGGACATTGTGACAGCCGCATCACCCGTTATTTCGGAAGCAGCGGTGACGTGCGTTTCATCAAATTTCACAGTCATGGCATAGCCGCCATAACTTTGCTTGGCAGACGGATAATAGTCGAGTGTCCATCCTAGCTCGGAACTGGTCAGAAGAGCTCTGCAGGCCTTTATCTCCTCATTCATTCGCTGTTGTGCCGAGCTGTCAAAAAAGTCATCCACCTCATTGGTGCAGGAGTGCAATAATCCTGCGACCATTAAACATGCTATATATAGTATTTTTCTTCTCATAATGATTCATATTTGTTGTATGTACTAGTTGGGAAGCTCTGTTAAATCCATCGTCTGGAGTTCCGCGCATCTTCTATCAATCACCGCACGAAGTTTATCCATGTCGATGCCATAGTTCTCTGTCATGTATTTCTTTACAATGGTAATTTTCTGCCGGATAATACTCCAGCCTGCATCGCCAGCTCCTTTTTCCAATTGAGCCCACTGGTCTGCAGTCCATGTCAGATAGCAAGCCGTTACTTCGGCAATATCCTCTCCGGGTTGGCTGCTTCCATAGGCAGTGACGAAACCGAATGGCGCATAATCAGACATGTTGTGACGGTTGTTCCAGCCGGAAGGTGAATAATGCCCTTCACTCAGGCTGTTATATTCAATCGGATAATTCTTCGTCTGATGGAGGATATGGGCAAATTCATGATGCATGGTTTTAAAATACATTTCATTCATGTCAGGAATATCAGTAGGATCGAGCCAATTACCACCTACCAGCGTAACCTTCAATCCGCCCTCGGCATATCCCAAAGTAATGGTTCCATTAGGATTCCACTGTCTTGACCCGATGAGATGAATTACTTTAGGAGCATATAACCGGGTGAAATCAACACCTCCGATTTCATCATATGCTTCGAACCAGACATGTTTTACTATACGTGCCATCTGAATGGCCAAGTCATAGTCTATCGGCACAAGGTTATTACTAAGCGAAGACTCTATATCTTCCATCCTGTATTTAAAATCAAGATTGTATGGATCCAGATAATTCTTTTCTATCCAGATATCAAGTTCATTCTTCTCAGTCTCCAAACCATCATCGAAGATGCTGGTACTGTTCAGGTCATCTTCCTGGCAGGAAACAAAGACGCCTCCGGCAAAGAACAACGATAAGAAAAGCAGATATGTATATTTCATAATTGTACTGTTTTATAATTGTGAATCAATTTATCTCGGATTAGGAGTCATATTGCCCGGGGCAGCCAGTACCTGAGAAGGTATCTGGATGGCTTTACGGCGGTCATTCGCTTCCAACGTAATAGGCGCTTCATCGTAGATGCCATGCCGGATAGCTATGCCATAGCGCTTGATATCCAACCAGCGAACTCCTTCATGTATACCTTCCACTCTGCGAGCGTGCAATACGGCATATAGCATATTCGTTTGCTTCTCATCATAGGTGACACCGGTATTCAATGGTTTAAGATTCTCTTCGGCACTACCGGTCTTATAAAAATCGGCAATCTCATCTGCCGTATGTCCCGCTATCCCTTTTTTCTTATACCAATAGGACAAGTCGGTGGCTGCGGCATCATATTCTTTTTTCAGGATATAAGCCTCGGCACGGCACAGCAATGTTTCATCAGTAGTGAAGGCAGGAATCACCACATGAGGCTGACCTGTCTGGGCGATCTGGTCGGTCACTTCAAAAATCTCTTCCATTTTAGGCACCAAGTAGGATACATAATCATAATGGAACACCGTATTATACACTTTGAGCTGGATATTCCCCGGAAAGTTGGACCAAACCAACTGCGAGTACATGATAGGATTCGTAATTCCATATCTCTTATTGTGAATACGGCCAAAGAGAGAATTATTGGTTATCAATAGCAGATTGGCAGGTTCATCTTTGTTAATATAACCGTACGTCCACTCCTTACCGTTGGTAAACTTATCATATCCATTCAGATCTCTCAACACGGCCGTAGGATCAGTACCGATGGCTTCGGTGGCAAAGCGAATCACTTTATCATAATCTTTGCCATAGAACAAATTGAAACGTGCGGCAAACGCATAGGCAGCCTTCGTATTGAAATGATAGAGCGGAACCTCAAATCGAGCACCCTCTATCAACGGCAAACCTTCCTCAATATCCGCATTTATCTTCTCATACACTTCTTTCAGTGTTCCTCTGTCATATACCGTTCCGACTTCTTTCTCCGGAACAGTGGCGTAAGGGATTCCTAATTCATTGGCTGCCGTACTCTCATTATACGCCATGCAGAAGGTATTGGCCAATTGAAAATGTCCGTATGCACGGCATAGCAGAGCTTCGCCTTTATAAGCACTGCATGATTCGGGGTTCCCCAATGCTTCGATAGCCTCCAATACTTGATTGGCAGCGGCAATAGCTTTATAATTGGCCTCCCACATATGTTGTGGCGAATCCGTGTCAGACTCTACGGCATCTTCCCAATAATAAGATTCTTCAACCAGATTGTAGGAGTTGCTATACCCGTCTCCATTGTCATCATAGTTGTCAGACATAAACTCAAACATCACTGTCGGATTCAGGGTGGGATAGGCAGACAACAGCAGATCCCTCACTTTATCAGGGGTATCCAAATCTGTTCGTTGGTCCGGCATTGTATCCAGAAAGCTGTTACAAGAAGAGAAACTGCCCAGTACTATTGCTACCAGAAATGGTAATACTATATTTTTCGTTCGCATAATTATTTGCTGTTTTTTGATTAGAAACTTGCTCTTATCGTAAATGTAAACTGTTTGGGTACAGGTGCAGCCACACCTCCCGAATTAAAGAATTCCGGGTCTTGTCCGTTCAATTTGGAATCAGAATAAATCAAGAACAGGTTAGTGCCCTGCACTTTTAATGAAAGAGCCTTGACCAACTTCTGACTGCCCAACAGGGTCTGCGGGAAATCATAAGACAGAGAAATCTCCTTCATACGGACAAATCCGCCATCGGCAATACGCACATCCGAGTAGTTGTACGCATTATATCCCACATTCATATTGCTATACTTTTTATTATCACGTGCATTCGGTATCACCGGCACATTCGTAAAGTTTTCATTGCCCGAAATCATCCAACGATTCTTGAAGTCTTTGGGCGTAGCGTCCAAATCATTGTATTTATTAGAGAACTCCGGCTCCAGGCGAACTTTGTTTCCGGCTGAATAAGTGATGAAAATATTCAGTTTGAAATTCTTATAAGCAAACAGGTTACCGAAGCTGCCCGTTATCGTAGGATCTCTAGGACCTTCATTCTTCAGGAAGTCCACGTCTTCCACCTGCTGGAAATTAATATTTCCATAATTGGTCTTATCAATCAACTCGCCATTCCACATAAAGGTAGGATAACCGTCGGAATCCAGTCCGGCAAACGGAATGGAGAAAATACTCCCCCACTCATACCCTTCACGCTGGCCATATCCCGTCACCAAATCGAACACATTAGTCTGCGACTTCAAGTCCGTAATTTCCGTTTTGCTATATCCGAAGATGAAATCCGTTGACCACTGGAAATCTTTCGTCACAATATTGCGTGTGTTAAGCGATACTTCGTAACCATAAGACTTCATGGAAGCAAAATTGGCGTTAGGGCGCGAATTACCATCTACGGCTTGTGACAATACAGCACCTATCAGGTCGTAGTTATCACGCTTATACCATGCCAACTCTGCATTGATGCGATTGTCCAAGAATCCCAAATCGACTCCGATATTCAATTCATGCTTCTTCTCATAGGTCAGTCCGGCGTTTTCAGAATCTATGATTCTCAGTCCCGACTCGCCGACAGATGCGCTTGGGCGCCAAGGTGTGTAGCTATTGATATTGACATACGAGTTCGTCACATCAGCGGGTCCCGCATCGGCTGTCAAACTATAAGATGCCTTGAGCGTTAAGTGCGAGAAAGCAGGTTGTAGTTGCTTGAAGAATTTTTCTTCATGGGCATTCCAGGCTCCTCCCACATTCCACGTAGGTAACCATCGTGCCGAACGCGCTCTACCCAAACGGTTGGAACCATCGTAACGATATGTTCCGGTAATGCTGTAACGCCCCTGATAGGAATACGTACCATTGGCAAAGTAACCTACAGTCCGGCTTTTCGTATTTTTCAGATTATAATAGTTTGAATTTCCTTCACGCATTTTCTTGAAAGCGTTATAGTCAAAATAAGGTATTTCGCCATTTTCATACTGCATACCCCAACCTTGGAAATCATTATTGGAACGGTCTTGTGCTTTGGCCTCCAAGCCCGCGAAAAGGCTCAAGATATGGTCATCATTGAAAACCTTGTTCCACGTGGCAGAGGCGCGAAAATCATAACTGAACATCCTATAATCCGTCTTGTTATAGAAACCGCCTTTGGGCAGAATGCTGAAAGGGAGAGAGTTGAGAATATCAGGATCTTTATACAACCAATTGTTGGCATCCCGCATTGTCGCGTCGTCCATAGCCCGGTAGGCCATTGCCTGATTAGAGCTTTCCCTAATCTTATGTTCCTGTGATGAAGAGTTATACTTGACAGCTCCCAATGCGCTCAACTCCAGTCCTCTCACAGGTTTCCACCGCAATTCTCCTTGAAATTTCATATCAATCACATTCAAGTTTATGCTGTTGGTCTGCAACTCATGGAATATATTGAAATCCGCATAATTGCGTGTGTAAGACTCTTCGGGATCCAAGGTTCTGGAAGTATTCAACGCATAAGAGTAAGGATTGATATCAAACCCGCGGGATACTTCACCGGTTACGGCATCACGAGTCTGCCCGATAGTTCCGGGAGCTTTTTGTTTACGGTAAGATGCATTTCCGATTACAGTCAGTGAAAGATCCTTGTTTATGTTGTAAGTTGAATTGAGATTCGCTGTAAAACGCTGCACGCTAGTGCCCTTCATCCAACCCGGATCTGTCATCGCACTCAAAGAAATATAGGAGTTTGACTTCTCTGTGCCGGTTGACAGACTGACAGAGTGATTCATCATTATCGAATTGCTGAACAGCGAATCGAACCAATCTGTATTGCGGTATTCAGCCTGACGTAAATAAGCATTTCGGGCTAGCGTGGTGTTCGCCAAGGCAAACTGTCCGGTAGAGGGATCATATGTATTGATTAAATGATACATCTTGCCATATACCCCACTGTTGGCAGCACGATACGTACTTGACAGATTCAGCCAGCCTTTATCCTGCAACTCTTTATAAATTCCCATCTGGTCTTGAGAATTCATAATGTTAAAGGTTGAATAAGACGGCTTCAGACGAGTGGTAAATTCACCTGTATAATTAAGTGTACTCTTTCCCGCTTTACCTTTCTTGGTGGTTACGACAATAACGCCAGCCATAGCCCGTGCACCATAAATAGAGGTGGCAGAACCATCTTTCAATATCTGAAAACTTTCAATGTCGTCTGAATTCAAACCGGCAATAGCCGAACTAATCAAGGTTGTAGCATCACCTGACGATAAGTCGTTGGCTCCTATTTCTACCACATCATCCATGATAACGCCATCAACAACCCATAAAGGTTTGGAATTACCATAAATAGATGTAGCACCGCGTACTCGTATTTTGGGAGCAGTACCAAAGGTTCCTGATACATTTTGGACAGACACACCTGCCGAGCGACCTTCCAAGCCACGACTTATATCAGCCATACCATCCAATTTCACATTAGCGGCTGTCAGTTGGTCGGCTGCACCAGTAAAAAGCCGCTTGTCAACTTTTGTCATACCCGTCACTACCACTTCCTGTAAAATTTCAGAATCCGGCTTCAAAATAATCTTCATAATGCCCGATTTTATGGGCACTTCTTCCGTTTTCATCCCGATGTAGCTGATTTTCAAAGTTCTAGCAGAACTTAATATTAAAGAATATTTGTTTTACATATTCGGGAACAATTGTCAAAAAACCACTTATTAGAGAAGTATCAAAATGATTATTTACACTTCATCTGTTTTCAAAAATTTTCTCAATAAAGTAAGTATTAGAAGAGAAAAATATAAGAAAATAGAAATAAAGCCCTTGCTATCAGTAATCATAATTCAGTTACATAATAATAGCTATAATCTCCTTTTGCTATCATTTAATGCACACTGAATTTTATTGCCTATATTTTTATTTAGGGAAATGCACCTAATGCTTCAATAGCAGTATATCAACAAGGATTCAATATCTATATTCTTTGGTCAACTAATCCTCCCTGATGATTTTCTAATTTATCTTGCAAACAGTTTGATATTTTTCATTATTTTGCTTTGTTTTTAATAAAATGTGCTTATTTTTGCAAAAAGCATACAGACAAATGAACAACTATTATATTAACCAAATACTTAGGGAGCGTATGAAAAGAAGATTTGTGTTGTTATTGGCCTGCTTATTAGCAGGAATCGGTCTGGCGATTGCCCAAACACCTAAAGAGATTACAGGTGTTGTCATTTCGGAAGAAGACAACCAGCCTGTTGTAGGGGCATCCATACTAGTGAAAGGCACATCTATAGGAACCACCACCAATATGGATGGAAAGTTCACTATCAGCAATGCACCAAGTTCTGCTAGAACTTAATCGAGTCTAAATACACCCGCATAACAAATATAGACTAAAGTATCCGCTTTAAAACAACAATCACACGATTGATTATTTCTACTAAAAAACAATGGGAACTCCCATATAATTACAGGAATCCCCACTTTTCAACTATTTCTAATCCTCAAACTGGATACTAATATGCTACCGAAAGCGGAGCACGTAATTTTTGAGCATACTCCGCCATATATTTATTCCAGACATCAGCCGTCTTGATGGCAGCCTTATCCCAGGCAGAACCCCAGTAATAAGTATATTCAGAACCCGGTTCATATTCGCTGATAGCCAACACATGACCGTCGGCTCCTCCGCGTTCTTTCTTTTCCTTTTCCGAGAAAAGAACCGCTTTAGCTTCTTTTACCTGTGCAGGGAATGCGGCACCGACAAATATCTTGCCGTTCGCACCGCTACGGTCGGTTGTCGGGTCAACGTAAGTGATATAACCGTTTGCGGCATCTGCTACAACTGCACCGTCCGGTTCACGCAAGACGAGTCCGGTAGTCACAGGCATTGCCTCTTTCAGATTAGTATATGAGATAACTGCCTTATTGAGGTATGAGCCTGCATCCAAAGAGATGACACGTGTTTCTATCACGTTAGAATCACCACGAACCACAAGCGGGTTGAATTCCAGTTTTACAGTAAAGCGTAACGGGCCGTTATCGAGGATTTCCTGAGTACGATAGCAGTAAGGATAGATAATCGTATCGCCAGCCATCAAAGCAGCCGTACCGCCGCCCAATGTAGGGCCTACGGCGTAGCAGTCCATTCCGTAACCATGGTCAACATGGTAAGAGATGGCACGCCCCAGTTCGGCAGCCGCTTTCGGGTCTGTCTTTTTCAGTTCAGCTATCTTGGCACGCTTCTCCTCATTCAGTTCTTCAGCATACATACTTTCCAGGACAGGCTCGGTAGTATTATACTTCGTGAAGATATCGTAACCAAAGCCACGCTCGTTTCTTGCCTGTAAAGCAGGGCCATAGGCACGGAAACCTACGAGATCGTTCTCCCAGGCAACGTCATCCAAGCGTTCGGGGTAATATTTACCACAGGCAATTACGTTGAAAGGTTCCGGAGTACCCGGTTGGATGGTATAAGTAGCTGTGCCGTTTGCTTTTACCGTAGCAGGGAAAACGACTTTCTCGTCATATGTCACCTGGTAAGGCACTTGCTGACCGTCAGCGTCAAGTACTATAATCTGTGCCGTGTCTGCCAGTTGCAACTTTGCAACTACATCACCCATCGGTACTTCAACCATTTCCCCTACACGTTCCAAAGCCAGGGGATTGGTCACTATGACCGTCATTGTCTGTTTACTGTCGGCACAGGAAGCAAAAGCCGTCAAAGCAACAGCAAGCAGAAAAAATATCTTTTTCATGATTGATTCTTATTAAATAAAAAATAAGGTGACAGATGAAAAGAGGATGCTCTTTGCCATTCTATCACCTTACGGATTAACTTTCTATCTTGTATTATTTCGGTTGTTTTCCGATATAAGCGAGGATACCACCGTCTACATAAAGAACGTGACCGTTGACAGCGTTAGATGCTTCAGAAGCAAGGAATACGGCAGGGCCTGTCAGCTCTTCCGGATCCAACCAACGACCGGCCGGAGTCTTGGCGCAGATGAATGAATCGAACGGGTGACGGCTTCCGTCTGCTTGCGGCTCACGAAGAGGAGCAGTCTGCGGAGTAGCGATATAACCCGGGCCGATACCATTACATTGGATGTTGTATTCACCATATTCAGAGCAGATGTTGCGAGTCAGCATCTTCAGACCACCCTTAGCGGCAGCGTAAGCAGATACAGTTTCACGACCCAGTTCAGACATCATAGAGCAGATGTTGATGATTTTACCGGCACGTTTTTCCATCATAGCGGGAAGAACAGCCTTAGCAACGATAAACGGAGCGTTCAAGTCGATATCGATTACACGACGGAAATCAGTAGCATCCATCTCGTGCATAGGAACACGACGGATGATACCTGCATTATTTACAAGAATATCAATTGTACCTACTTCTTTAGCGATAGTAGCAACCATAGCCTGTACAGCCGGTTCGTCTGTTACGTCACATACATAACCGTGAGCCTTGATACCCTTTTCTGCATAAGCAGCCATACCTTTGTCTACCAACTCCTGATTGATGTCGTTAAAACAAACAGTAGCGCCTTGTTCTGCAAAAGCAGAAGCGATAGCAAAACCGATACCATAAGAAGCACCTGTAACGAGAGCTACTTTACCTTTCAAAGAAAAATTCAAATACTGATTCATAATTTTTTGTTATTAAATTAAGAAAACTTATTGTAGTTGTTTATTTCAAGTCTGTTATTAATGAGAAGTCCTGGTCGCCGTAGTCGAGGTTCTCGCCGCCCATACCCCAGATAAAGGTATAGTTGTGAGTAGCGGCAGCCGAGTGGATAGACCATTCGGGCGAAAGAACCGCCTGGTCGCCTTTCATCCAGATGTGACGCGTTTCGTCCACTTCACCCATGAAATGGCAGATAGCATGGTCTTCAGGTATTTCGAAGTAGAAATAAGCTTCCATACGACGGCTGTGTACGTGAGCCGGCATCGTGTTCCATACGCTTCCCGGAGCCAGTTCCGTCATACCCATCTGGAGTTGGCAGGTAGGCAATACCTGATTTACCAGCATCTTATTGATGTTACGATGGTTGGAACCTTCCAAAGAACCCATTTCAGCCACTACTGCATCGGCTTTCGTCACCTTGCGGTCGGGATAGTTGCGGTGTGCAGTCAGCGAGTTGAAGTAGAATTTGGCGGGATGCGCAGCATCCTTGCTTTCAAAAGTCACTTCACGGTCGCCCGAACCCAAATAAAGGGCTTCTTTATAATCAAGTTCAAATTCAGCGTCGCCTGCTTTCACGATACCGGGGCCGCCCACATTGTAAATACCCATCTCGCGGCGGGTCAGGAAGAACGGGGCTTTCAGCGGGTCAATCGCTTCGAGCGTCAACACCTCTCCTACCGGAAGAGCTCCACCCACAACCATACGGTCATACATGGAATACACCATATTCACTTCATTGGGGACAAATATCTTTTCGATTAAGAAATCTCTGCGGATTCTTGTAGTATCATAACTTTTTGCATCCTCAGGATGCGCAGCATAGCGAATTTCATA
>ENA-UEPG01001186-UEPG01001186.1-human-gut-metagenome-genome-assembly--contig:-NODE-1186-length-21601-cov-3.465341_pt1 | contig 21601 bp, 13 predicted proteins | sample MGYA00242893_ERZ507902 | MGnify/ENA primary metagenome ERZ507902 (study PRJEB26167, sample SAMN06115491) | human gut metagenome | host: Homo sapiens | place: China:Gansu | collected 2015-04-23... | reverse complement strand
GGCTTCCTCACCCAACGCACGGCCCTTGGCTATGGCAACCTTCTCCATCATGGCCTTGCTGGTATTTCCAGTGTAATAAATGTTAGTATGCCGAGGTGTGAACATTTTTTTGAAAAATAATTCGTTTTCTTGTAAACATTTTGAAGAGGGAGTTTGTCTTTAGGGTGTAATGAAGATGAAAAATAATGGAAAAAGAAAATATACATATTGATTGGGATGTGATTTCGAAAAGTTTTCGGGGCGAGTTGTCCGGGGAGGAACGGGAGATGTTGGAAAGTTGGTTGGCGGCGTCTTCCCGGCATCGGGATTTCTACCGTCAGGCACTTAAAGGGGGCGAGACGGATGCTATAGTTGGAATGGATAAGGGTATATTGGCTGCGAAAAAAAATGAGTTGATGCAACGGGCAAGGGCAATGAAAGGTGAAGTAAAACCTCGGAGATCATTGAAGTTTGTGTGGTATGCAGCAGCAGTCATTTTACCTTTAGCGATAGCTGTCGGGATGTGGATGAATATGGAAGGGAGGAATGAGGGGGTGATTGTCGCTCAACGAGTGCAACCGGGGAGTGGGCGTGCCGTGCTGGAGTTACATGATGGAAGAACTTATTTCTTGGACACGACCCGGGTGGTTGAAACCGGAATAGAGGGAAATCTGGCGAAAGCCGAAAAGCAATCGCTGGTTTACGCGAAGCAGGAGGCTGAAGAACTGGTGTATAATAAAGTGATTATCCCTCGTGCCGGGGAGTATTCTTTGACATTGTCGGACGGGACACGGGTGTGGTTGAATTCTGATTCGGAAATTCGTTATCCCGAGGCTTTCGGGAAAGATCGGAGAACGGTTTTCCTGTCCGGGGAAGCTTATTTTGAAGTGACGAAGGATGCCGTGCGACCGTTTTACGTGGTACTGGACGGAATGGAAGTGAAGGTGTATGGGACGTCATTCAACGTGAACACGCATTATCAAGGGAAAATTTTAACCACATTGATAGAAGGAAAGGTAGGAATTCGGGTGAAGTCGACGGGGGCGGAGAGTTTGCTGCAACCGAACCAGATGGCCGAGTTTAGTTTGGAAAATAAAGATGTTAAAGTAACGGACGTGGATACGTACTACTACACGGCTTGGAGGGCGGGAGAGTTCGTGTTCCAGAACGAAACGGTCGAGGAGATCATGGAGCGTTTGTGTCGCTGGTATGACACGGAGGTATTTTATGCGAATGACAGCGTGAAGGGGAAACGTTTTACGGGAGTTATTGCTCGGTTCACGGATGTGGCGGATGTGTTGCACCTGATCGGGGAGACGGCTACCGTTCAGTTTAATTTGAAAGGAAATACAATCACGGTGAGTGATTCAAGATAAAACCGCGAATCGTTGGCGCGAGTCGCGGTTTGATAACGGATGTTGTGTGTACATCCATAATGTTTAATATTAATCAACAAATCTATGAAAAAAATCAGAAAGTCGTTTGATTTTTCGAGTTTTTTATGCTCGTTAAAGATGAGACTACTATTGAGAAGGTGGGGATTAATGGCGTTGATGCTACTGGGACTGCCTTTCGTGGTTTCAGCACAAAATCAAAAGGTGACGATCAACGTGAAGGACGTTGACGTGCAGGTGGTGTTTAAACAGATCAAGGAACAAACGAGCCTGAATTTCGTGTATAACGCGGATCAGTTGAAAGTGATGAAAGCCGTGACGCTGGACGTGAAAGATGTAACGGTGGATGCAGCCTTGGCTAAATTGTTCGAGGGAACCGCTTTCGAGTACAAGTTCGAGATGCAGTCGATCGTGATCAAGAAGAAAGTGGAACAGGCGGAGAATAAGAAAGTGACTTTGTCCGGGCAAGTGACGGATAAAAGTGGAGCACCATTACCCGGTGTGGCTGTGTTGTTGAGAGGTACGACGGTTGGGACGGCCACGGATATGAACGGGAATTTTAAATTTTTGGTTCCCCGGGAGGAGAATACAATATTGGTGTTCTCGTTTATCGGGATGAAACGTTTGGAGGTTCCGGCCAAGTTTGACGAGCCGATGAAGGTTAAACTGGAGGAGGATGCGACGGAGTTGGAGGAAGTGAACGTGATTTCCACGGGGTATTATAACGTGGACAAACGTCACTTGACGAGTTCCGTGACCTCGTTGAAGATGGACGATATTATGATGCCGGGGGTGAGTACGATTGACCAGATGTTGGAAGGGAATGTTCCCGGAATGATTTTCATGCAGAATTCGGGACAGGTGGGTGCTGCGCCGAAGTTGAAGATCCGGGGATCGACCACAGTGCTGGGATCACAGGCTCCTTTGTGGGTGCTGGACGGGGTTATCCTGTCTGATCCGGTGAATGTTGATCCGCAACAGATTAATGATCTTGATTTCGTGAATTTATTGGGAAATGCGATTTCGGGATTGAACCCGGATGATATTGATCGAATTGACGTGTTGAAGGATGCCTCTGCAACGGCAATTTATGGCCCGCAGGCATCTAACGGTGTGATCGTGATTACGACAAAGAAAGGTAAGGTGGGAGCCCCGGCGGTGTCTTATTCCGTAACGGGTACATTGCGTCGCCGTCCGCATTACTCGGATAGGTCCGTGAATGTGATGAATTCGAAAGAGAGAATCGATTTATCACGGGAACTTGTAGACAAACGTTTGGCTGTTGCCAATCTGAATAGCTGGGTTGGCTACGAAGCTGCTGCTTATGACTATTTTAACGGGGTGATTGATCATGCCGAGTTTGACCGGAGAGTGAGGGATATGGAGACTTGTAACACAGATTGGTTTGATCTCTTGTTAAGAAATTCATTTTCTCATAATCATTCTTTAAGTATTTCCGGAGGAGCAGAAAACGTGAGGTATTATGCATCCATGGGGTATAGTAACGAGAATGGAAATATCCGTAAGGAGAAGAATGATCGTTACACGGGAATGGCTAAAATTGATATTAATTATAAGCGATTTAATATGACTTTTTCTTTAAACGGGAATTTGCAGAAAAAGGATTACACGCCTAGTGAGGTGGGAGTGATGAATTATGCTTATAACACGAGCCGGAGTGTGAGGGCCTATGACGAGGAAGGCGAGTTGTGGTTTTACCAAAGGCATGATTTAATAGGTACCGAGACTTATGATCAACCATTCAGTATTATCAACGAACAGAATAATTCGTATAACAAGATTGAGACGGATCAGGTGGCGTTGACAATGGCTTTGGGATATAAATTAACGTCTTGGTTGAAAGCGGATGCTCAATTTTCTTTTAATATATCCCATTCTTCAAATGATACTTATTATGGAGAAAAGACTTGGTATGCAGCGTGCCTGAGAAAATTGAAAACATCCACGGGTGTTATTGATAATAATAAAACGTTATTATTGAGTGGTGGCGAGTTAACCCAGGATGATACGAAAAGCGAGTCGTATAATTTACGTGGTCAGTTGACTTTTAATCGTTTTCTGGATAAGGAGAATATACATCAGCTCACGGCAACCGTGATCGGGGAGTTAAGTTCCACGACGTATTCCGGTTTTAAGATTGTTCGTAGGGGGTATATTCCGGATCGGGGAATGTTGTTTGATAAGGTTGAGATCGGATTGGATGAGGAGACGAATAGGCTGAAATATCCGGATTATTATACTTGGCTGGAATCCGACGATGCCCGTGGAACAATGAAAGATAATTTAACTCGTAAGGTGGGATTGGTTGCCAGTGCTTCTTATGTTTATAAGAATTCTTATATTTTGAATGCAAATATGCGGATTGATGCCTCGAATAAATTCGGGGATGCGAGTAATGATCGCTTGTTGCCGATTTGGTCTGTATCCGGACGTTGGAATTTACATGAGAATGTGTTGAAAAACGTGCGTCAAGTGAACACGCTGGCGTTGAAATTGTCTTTCGGTTACCAAGGAAATATGTCAGCGCAGGATTCACCCCGGTTGATTATTAAAAAAGGTACGACAAATGAATATTTTGGAGAGTACGAATCGACGATTACTCAATATCCTAACCCGGATTTGAAATGGGAAAAGACATCAACTTTGAATGCTGACGTGGAATTTTCTCTGTTTAATAATAAATTGAACGGTTCAATTGGATACTATTACCGTCACACAACGGATGCTTTCTTGAGTAAAACCGTTTCTTTCGTGAACGGGGTGGGGCAATATACCGTTAATAAAGGGGAGTTGACGAATCAAGGTTACGAGCTGACGCTTAATTTCGTGCCGATTAATACGATGACTTCTATAAACGGGCAGAATAAAGGGTTCGTGTGGAGATTTGATCCGAATTTCGGTTCTGTTTTCAACCAGTTGTTGGATAAGATAAAACCAAAGGATAAAACGATTCAAGATGAGATCAAATATTCGGATTATCTGAATGGTAGTGTGCAGATTGCCGGTCGTCCGTTGAACACGTTTTATTCGTATAAATTTAAGGGGTTGAGTCCGGAAGATGGTCGCCCGATGTTTTACGGGACAGAGGAGACAATGATGGTGAACGGGGAAGAAGTGAAGACTAGGGATGTTTATGCTGAAATGGATAAGGAAGAAGTGTTTATGACCGTCATGGAACGTTCCGGTTGCCGGGAACCGTTTTTACAGGGAAGTATCAGGAACTATTTCGGATGGAGAAACTGGGGGTTGAATTTGAACCTGTCTTATAGTATAGGGTCGAAAGTTCGGATGTTACAAATGTATCCGAACGGGACAACTGCCGCTCCGGGACCGGAGACGAATATGCGACGGGAATTTACTCGCCGTTGGCAACAGCCCGGTGATGAGAGATATACTAATATTCCCGGGTTATTGTCATCAAGAGAATACGAAAGTACGCTTAGCGGTTATTGGTGGAGTGGGATTCCGAACGAGTTTGCCTCGAATATCTGGAAAATGTATGATAATTCGAATTTGAGAGTTGCATCCGGGGATTATTTGAGATTGCAAAATGTTTCTTTGCGGTACGTTGTTCCTGAAAGGTTATGCCAGAAATTACTTTTGAAATCAGCCTATGTGAGCGTGACGGGTACGAATTTGTTTACTCTTTGCAGTAAGAAATTGAAAGGACAGGACCCCTCTCAATCCGGTTCTTCTTCATTGGTAAACTTGTCTATTCGTCCGATGTATTCATTCCAATTAAATGTAACATTCTAAAATATAGAAAGATGAAAAATATAGTATATTTGATAATAGTATGTTTTTTATGTGTTTCGTGTGGAGATTTCTTGAAAGAATATTCCAAAGACTTGACGTACGCATCATCGTGTAAGGATCTGGATGAGGTGATGATCGGGAACGGGTATATGAAATCTGATGCGACGAGTAGTTTGTCAAGTTCGCTAATTTCTCAAAGTACATTGTATTACCCGTGGCTATTTGTCATGGATGATGATGTGGAAGAGTTTGCTACCGGAGTGTATAAGGTGACATCAGAGGGACCGCTTACGTTAATGAGACCTTTTTACGGTTGGCAAAAAAAACCTTTTCAGACGATAAAGGGGGTTCTTTATGACGATCCTTGCTGGAAAAAACTATACGAGCATATCGGATACTTAAATGTGATTCTTTCAGAAATTAAAGAGTTTTCTCACGAGCCGGAGGAAGACAGGAACCGGATAACCGGTGAGGCCGAGTTTTTAAGAGGTGCGTATTATTATTTACTAGTGAATATGTACGCTAAACCTTACGTGAAAGCAACGGCATCTTCTGACATGGGTGTGCCTTTGAATATCACGGAGAAGATCGAGGATAAGTATTTTAGTCGGGAGTCCGTGGAGACGATATATAAACAGATTGTGAAGGATTTGAAGAATGCTGTGGATCACTTGGCCGGGATTCAGCAGGCGACTATTTATCGGGTGAACGAGACTGCAGCCAGAATCTTGTTGAGCCGGGTATATTTGTACATGGGTGAATGGGAATTGGCAGAGGTTGAAAGCGAAAAGGCTATTCAGGCCGGTTGCCCGTTGTGGGATCTGAACGGGGTTGATATGACGGATAACGGATCGGAGTCAACCGGAAATTTAAAACAACAATATATGATTTCCGCTACTTCTCCGGAAGTGTTGTTTACACAAGGGATGAACGTGATGAATTTGTTAATGTATGATGGTACGAACGTGGGACGTTTCAAGGCATCGGATGAATTACTTCAGTTGTATTCGAAATACAGTGGAGAGGGAATAACGGATTTACGTATGACAGGATATTTCTCCGTGTCTCGAAAGAAATCGGATTGTTATTTCAGTCGCAAGACGTCCGTGTTGGCAAAGGATATAAAGGCTTTTGACGCTTTCGTGATACGTTCGGCAGAGGCTTATTTGAATAAAGCAGAGGCTCAGGCGATGCAAGGAAAAAGCGAAGCGATCCAGACGTTGAAGACTTTATTGGAAAATCGTTTTGAAAATGGTGAGATCCCGACCTCCATCGACGGGTTACAGGGGGAGAATCTTGTGAGATTTATCCGGGAGGAAAGACGCCGTGAATTGTGTTTCGAGTGTCATCGTTGGTTTGATTTGCGACGATATGCCGTTTGTGAGAAGTATCCGGAGAAAAAAGAGGTCCGTCACGCGTTGTATGCTCCGGCCACGGTGTCAAACGGGATGGGGGTTTATGAAGGAGAGTATGTGCTGAAACCTTATGGAGAGGATGCGGCTTGGCTAATGCCGATTCCTGATTATGAGATAACTTATAATAAGGGAGAGATGAAACAGAATGACGAGCGGGAAGAGCGTGGTATTCAATAAAGAATGCTTGAGAAAGATGTGATTGTAAAATGATGAAATTATGAATAGATATTTCTTTATATGTATTTCTTTGGGCTTGACGTTATTGTTCGGATGTAACAATGATGACGAGAATTTAAAACCTGCCGGGGTGGGACCGGATTGGTTTGTCATTCAGAATAAGCCCGGACGGTTTAACGAGTTGGCTTACCAAATATATAGTGAAACCGGGATGCCGATGTTTGTGAATGATACGTTAGGTGTGGAGAATCGGGGAACGGATTCTTTTGGAAATCCGATTATTCATTATGAGATGTTCGTGATTGATTATAGTATTTTTAATCAAGTGTACCGTGCGGCAGCTGTCTTGTCAGCAGATACGACGGCGATGGTGAAAGCGGCGGAATTAATCCGGGATGAAGTATTGCCTCGTTATTACCGGGAATACAAGCCTGCCAGTATATTGTTGGTGGATACTCTTTATGCTATAGACCGGGGCTGGTCCTCGGTGCAGGGTGTTAAAGCTTATAAAACCCAAGAGTATGCACATAAAAATATGATAGGAACTGTTGTCGGGCATTTGTCGGATATATTGAAGATGACTGAAGACGAGCAGAATATGTGGGTCGGAAGAATTTTGGCGGAGGAGATTACTGACGAAATTCAGGTGCGGTATGCTGATGAGGTAAAGGAATTTTGTAACGTGTCGTTGCGAACAGGGACATGGACTTGGCATGGGGAGAGCAGGTATGCGGATCTTGAAGGAAAGCCGGCCGGTTCTTTAGGGTATGACGTGGACTATCGAGAACTTGGTTTTTTGGAATGGATATGGGACGGGGTGTATTCTGAGGATCGACTGGTTCGGAGGTATCCGACGGAATATATTGATGTTGCCGGGTATATTGCTGCCGTATATGCTTATAGCGAGGAAAGATTTGAGAGTTTATACCAGGATTTTCCTAAATGTGTCGAGAAATTCAAAATGATGAAAGCTATTTTGGCGAAGTTCGATGCGGAAATGAATAAATAATTGTTTTGTGTGGGGGGAGCCGGAAGGCTTTTCGGCTCCCTGATTGTATGTTTTTAGTGCCGGATACCCGGTGCTTGGGAGAGTATTGTATTAAAATTGCAGGTGTATGAAAAGATTTTTTAGGGTTATCGAGTTGTGTACGTGCTGTTTGTGCGTATGCTTGACAGATGGGACCGGACAGGTAAAAAAGGGGCGGGAGCAGGGAATGCAAGCGACTTCGGTGCGAGAGTCGGGGGTGAAAGAAGCGGTTACCATTGAGAAATTCGTGAAACCGACAGCACAACGATATAAAGGGATGTTTAATGTTTACGTGCAGGAGGGGCGGTATTTCGTGGAGATTCCCAAACGGTTATTGGGACGGGATATTGCAGCGATGCAGGTGTTGGCGAAGGGATCTGCCCAAAATAAAAGAGCGGATACTCAATTGCTGGGGTATGCGGGAGATCCTTTGTCTACCCGGTTAATTCGTTTCGAGGTTGGGAGGGAGAATGAGGTGTGGCTGGTGGAGCCGGAAACTGATAAATGGGTAAAGGATACGACAAGCGAGATTGTCCGGTTGATGAAAGCAACGGAACGTAAGCCTGTTGCCATGATTTTTGACGTGAAGGCAACGGGGGATGAGAGTGTGTTGATTGATATGACGGAGGTCTTGTTGACGGACAATAATATATTTTCATTAAAAGATATGAAAGCAACGCTTGGTCTGGGTGGTTATCAAGCCGATCGGGCGAGCGTGGCCGGATGTAGTGTGTTTCCGGATAATGTGGTTTTTCGGATGATTAAATGTTACGGGGCGGGAGCCGCACCACAATTGTCACCTTTCGCCCGGGAGGAGAAGGTGGAGCAGAATCCGACGGTGTGGGAATTGGCGGTGTCTTTACGTTTGTTGCCGGAAGAGCCGATGCGTCCGAGATACGAGGATAAACGGGTTGGGTATTTCGTGGTGAAGGGTACGGAGTACGGGGATTCCTTGAAGATGAAACAAGCGACATACGCCTGCCGGTGGAGGATGGAACCCCGGCCGGAAGAGGTGGAGAAATATAAACGGGGGGAATTGGTGGAACCCCGGAAACCAATCGTTTTTTATATAGATTATGATATTCCGGAATTTATGATCCCTCATTTGATCGAGGGAGTACGGGATTGGGAGAAGGCGTTTGAACGGGCGGGATTCAAGAATGCGATCGTGGCGAAACGGATGCCCCAACCTGAAGAAGATCCGGATTTCCGACCGGAGGATGCACGGAATTCAATTATTTCGTACAAGGCCTCACCGATTGGGAATGCTTTCGGATTGCAAACAAGTGATCCGAGAACCGGGGAGATTCTAGGAGCCCGTATTTCCTTGTTCCATTGTGTACGCGATTTGTTACAGAAATGGTATTTTGCCCAAGCGGGTGCGGTGGATGAACGAGTGCATCATTTCCCTTTCCCGGAAGAGGTGATGGGGAGACTGGTACGTTACCTTGTTTCTCATGAGGTTGGGCACACGTTGGGATTACGACATAATTTTTATAGTAGCAGTACTTATTCTGTCGAACAGATCCGGGATAAGGATTACGTGAAAGAACATGGACACACGGCATCGATCATGGATTATGCCCGCTTTAATTACGTGGCGCAACCCGGTGATGGAATTGCGTTGGAAGATTTGGTTCCGAGGCTGGGCGAGTATGATTTGTTTGCTATTGAGTGGGGATACCGTTATTTCCCGGAGATGAAGGACGAGCAGGAGGAAAAAGCTTATTTGAGGGCGTGGACTACTCGGCAAAGGACTGAGAACGAGCGTCGTTTCTTTGGTACGGAGTATGATGCTCGCAATCCCCGTTGCCAGAGTGAGGATTTGGGGGATAATAATATGAAAGCGAATGAGCTGGGAATGGAAAATCTGAAACGGATCGTGAAAAATATAACGGACTGGACGGAAGGAGATGATACATTTGGTTCCATTCAGGCAGAGATGTACAAGGGGGTATGTGATCAGTATTTGAAATATATCACTCATGTAGTGAATAATATCGGAGGACATTTCGTGTATGATAAATCACGTTCGGAGGGGGCAGGTATGGATATGCCTATCGGTAGGGAACAACAGAAGGAGGCATTGGCTTTTTTGGACAAGCATTTTTTCCATGCCCCGGAGTGGTTGTTTGAAGAGCATTTGACGGATGTTGCTCGAATGAATAAAGTACGGGTGATGCGGATGTTGTACGGGATGATATGCAAGCAGTTGGCCGGTTCTTTCTTAAAAATGTCGGAACAGGAACAGGTGGAAGAGTGTACATATACTTTGCGGGAGTGTTTGGACGATTTGTATGGAATGATTTTTACAGAGGTCTTGAATAATCAACCGGTGACTTCGTACCGCAGGGAGTTACAACGGATGTACGTGGCGAGTTTGAGAGGCGTGATGGCCCGGGATTTTGTGGATAACCCCGCAATTACTTCTTTGATTTTCGAACAGTTGGAGAGGATAAAGGCGGATGCCCGGAAGGCCGGAAAGAAGAGCAAGGATTTTATGACGAGGGCGTATTGGGACAGTTTTGAATTTTAGATCTAACTAATTTTAGATTTTAAATTTTAGATTGAAAAATTCAACGATAGGAGAATTAAAAGATTTATGATTAAGCGTTTTATGATGAAAAGATATATAAGTATTATCGTACTACTGGTGTTGGCTCTCGGGGCTATGGCACAGGGGAAGGAACCGATGGCGTTTACAGCATTTTTTAAAAATGGGATGGATAAGGTAGAAGGGATTTTACCGGTTTACAAGGGGGCGGATAAGTATTATCTAGAGATTCCTATGAATTTGTTGGGACGGGAGATGTTTTTTTCCGGGGTCGTGATGAGGGGAACGGGGATTCCTTACGCGATGACGGAAGGAATGGGGGTTGCCGTGTTCAAGGCAGAACCGGGAAACCGGGTGTCGTTGTCAAAAGGGATTTTGGGAGAACGGGTTTCCGATACGACTTCAGGGATGTATAAATTGATGGCGGAACGGATACTGGAACCGGTTCATGTCATGTATCCCGTTGTGGCAAGAGGAACGGATGGGGTAAGTCCGATTATTGAGATTACCTCACTGGTGAAAACGAGTCCGGAATGGTTTGGTAGTGCCGAGAGAGGTGCCGCTGATGCGTCTAATTCAGAGATTACGGGGGTGAAGAAGTTGGAGGACGGAGTGAAATTTTCTGTGGTACGGGTTCATTCGTTTGCGAAACAAGGATTCTTGGGAGTACCAGGAAAAGAGGGAATCGTACCGATTGAAATGGAATGTATTATACGGGTGTTACCGGAAAAGTCGATGGTGGTACGTTACGCTGATCCTCGTGTCGGTTACCGGACATTGAGTTATTTGGATTACGGGAGTAACCCGCAGGGGGTGAAGAAAGAGTCGTTGATTTATAAATGGAATCTTTCGGTAAACCCTAAGGATCAGGAGTTAGTGCAACGAAATCAGCTGGTTGAACCGGAGAAACCGATTGTATTTTACATTGCCCCGGAGGTTCCGGAACGTTTTCGTCCGGCTATTCGGAAAGGGATTTTGGCTTGGCAGGCGGCTTTTGAGCAGGCTGGTTTTAAGGATGCAATACAGGTGAAGGATGCGGATCAGACTGTGGATTTGGCGTTAGCGGATGCTGTTGTGTGTTGTTATCCGGGGAGTGGAAATGTGAGTTCTTCTATTTTGGTACATCCGAGGACGGGGGAAATTTTGAAGTGTCGGGTGAATGTTCCGTATTATTTCATGGCGGATGATATGAGAGAGTATTTGTTACAATGTGGGAATGTGGATGAACGTGTGATAAAGGATTTGTCTGACGAGGAGTTGGTGATGGATTTGTTGCGTTATAAGGTGTCTTCGGAAGTGGCGAATGTTTTCGGGATGCTCCCGAATTATGCGGCTAGTATGGCGTTTTCGGCCAAGCAGATGAGAAATCCGAAATGGGTTGCCGAGAACGGGTACACAGTTTCCGTGACGGATGAATTGCCTTTTAATTATGCGGTTCAACCGGGAGACGGGGTAAACGTGAAAGATCTGATCCCGCGGGTAGGATCTTATGATCGGTGGGCGATTATGTGGGGCTACAAACAATATTCAGCGGTGACCGATGCGGAGAAGGATAGATTGATCTTGAATCGATTATGCGGTTCTGTGAAAAAGGCAAAAGTGTTGCATTATAGAGGTTTTGACAGTAATAATCCAATGGGTATACGGGGTGATTTGGGGAAAGACCGGGTTGTAGTGACAGAGTTGGGAATGAAGAATTTGGAGAGAATGTACCCGAAATTGGAAGAGATTACGGCAAAAATAGATGGAGAGGGATGGAGTGAGTTGGAAAAAATGTATTCTAAAGCTCAATCTTTGTATTGCGATTATTTGAAACAGGTCGGGGGATTGATTGGCGGGCGGTATACCGCTCCCGTGATAAAGGAAAGTGATGAAAGACCGGTTACATATGTTTCCCGGGAAGAGCAAAAAGAGGCAATGGAGTTTATGAATCGTTATTTGTTTTCAGGGATTCCGGCATGGTTTGACAGTAGTTTAAACTTGAAGAATGGGTGGCTGACGATTGAAGAGATGGTTAGGCGTTTTGTGGGTTCTTGGATGAAAGAGAAACTGGACGAGGGATGTATCGGTATTTTGTTACAAGGGGAAATGGCTGATGGGAAGAATGCGTACACGGTAGAGAATTTCTTTAACGATTTGGATCGTATGATTTTTAATGATTATCGAGTTACCGAAGTGACGAGTGTACATCGGAAAAATGTACAGTATAGCTACGTGAAGGGTATGGCGGATGGTATGGTGGAAGTGCAGGGAAAGCCCAAGTCCGAAGAGTATATGATGGTGATGAAAATGCACGCTCGGGAGATGAAGGAGAAATTGGAACAATTGGGTGAATCTCATCGAGATAAGGGGGAAAGAGCGTATTTCAGAAGTTTGGCGGCAAAACTTAAATTATGATCTGTTATGAAAGGAATTGTTTTATGTTTGATGTTCGTAACGTTGTTTCTGGTGGCAGGAGGATGCCACCGGGGCACGGACGGGAAACAGGGGTTGAAGGTTTTGTATGTGGGTTTTAATCCGGACCGGGAGTTGCCTCCTAGGAATTTTGCTCACGGGGCGGGAATCGCGGAAAGTCGTTACGAGAAAGATATGAGGGAGAGAATGCCTGCATTTGAAAAATTGCTGAAGCAGTATTTCGTAAAGGTGCAAACGGTGGATGCCCGGGATTATGAAGAGAGTATGACGGAAGAGTTTGATGTGATCGTGTTTGACGGGGTACCGGAGCCTGTCTACCCTAAACAGGAAGAAGCAGAAACCGAGCTTGCTCCTGTTGCAAAAAAGTTGGCAGACGTGGTGGATACAAAGGCTTTGTTTGCTGCACATTATTTCTCGGATCAGTATAATAAACCGACTTTGTTTGTTGGTGATAAAGCTGGAATTTTAGGGGCTGCACTGGGGTTGAAATTGAACTGGTATTGCCGTTGTTTGGATGCCCATGCTTATGATGTACGGGGGGATCACCCGATTTTTCAGGGACCGCTACCCGTGGATATGACGTACGAAAGACGATTGGCACCCTCGTCGGCTATTTCCGGGGTGGAAGGTGTGACGACACCGGGAGTGATGGATATGTGGCGGGTGCAAACAGAGGGGTATCGTGAAGGAGGACGGGAACGTTACCGGCAGGGATTGGTGGCTTTCGGAGATGGTTTTGAAGAGAATGGTGACGGGGAACGGATTGCCGGAGGGGTGAGCGATAAGTACCGGAATGCAGTGGCAATCGGACGACATGGTAATTTTTTCATGTGGGGATTTGCGGCAGACCCGAATTATATGACGGAAACGGCACAAAGGGTGTTTATTAATGCGATATGTTATATCAGTAAGTTCGATGGAAAAGTTCCTGTGACGAGAAAGTACGAGAATGGTTATGTGACGAGGGAAAAGTTACGGCAACAACTGGCCTTATTCGAACGAGATACATTTGAACATTACCGGGAGGCAAGAATGACTTATAACGAGAAATTGATGGAGTTGAAACGTGAAGTTGAGGATCTGAATGCCGCGGGAAAAGAGGTGCCGGGTGATTTGATGGGACAGGCGTGGCCTCAGCCTCAGAAGGTGATGGAGTACGAGGAGTATCTGAATAGTTATTTGAAAAGAGACAGGGAAAGAGCCGGATGTTCGGATGCGGAAGAGTATCGTGTGTATTTGAAGGAGAATATGGATTATTTCTACGGGGGAACGGGTAATTTTTCGTTCCGGGTAGATCGGGATTTGAAACAATTGGGGATTGCCGTGGGGGACGTGAAAGGATTGGAGAGGGCTATCGAGTTGTTGGAGGGTTCACCGGAGGAACGGGAAAAGGGAGAACGTTTGTTGGCCCGCTATTCTATGGAAAATTTTTCGACCGCGGCGGAATGGAAAACATGGTTGGATGAGGTGAGGGACCGTTTGATCTTTTCGGAGGCGTGCGGGTATAAATTTGTTGATAAAGTTAAGGGGATGGCTATCAATTGGATCGATAAGACACAAGGGGGTGTACAGCAGGATAACCCCGTGAGCGTGCTTGCCATGAGGATTGGGAAGGAGATTCAAGTGCAATTTACAATGAAGGAGGGTTTCCATATTTATGCCAATTCGGGAGAGGAAGGAGCTTACGTGTTGACAGATGTTAAGTTTGAATACCCTAGAGGTATTGAGCCGGATGGTAAATTGAAGGTGCCGGAAGGGAAAGCGTATGAGGCAGATTCCAAGGTGAAAATTTACGAGAAGAAAGTAACGCTTGTTCAGCCCGTGAAGGTTATCCCAGCCGATAATAAAGGTGTGATTATTTGTACGGTGACTTACCAGGCTTGTGATGATATGATTTGTATGCCGCCGGTGACGGAAGAGATTGAGGTGATAAATCTTTAGTGAGTGTAATGATATTTAATAATAAAAAAAATGAATCTGATGAAACAAATTATTTTAGTATTGGTCGTGTTGTTCGCCGGAATAAATTTGGCAAACGGACAGATTGAAACGGAACCGGAGAAGTATGGTTTTAAGGTGTGGACAGGAAATGATGTACCTGATTTCGAGGTGACAATGACGAATGGTAAGGCTATTAAAATGAAAAAATTGCGGGGAAAAGTGGTGTTGTTGGATTTTGTGGGTACGCAGTGTACGCCTTGTATCGCTGGGTTGAAAAAATTTAAGAAGGAGATATTCGAACGTTTTAAAGGAAAAGATTTGGTTGTTGTTCCTGTTATTGTGAAGTATAAAAATGAGGAGGATATAAAAAAGTTTCAGGAGCGTTTCGGATTTGATTTTCCTTTTGGAAAGGATAAAGATAGAAAGATTGCCAATTTGTTTTTCGAGGGGGAGATACCCCGTTATTTCGTGATTGACAGGAAAGGGAAAATCGTGTATCACGGACCGAGTTACATGCCCGGAACGTGGGAAGTAATGTTGGATACGATAACAAAAGCATTGGAAAGTAAAAAATAGGTCGGATATGAAAGGGATAACCTTACTATTGAGTTTCTTTTTTCTCTTTGGGAGCGTACGGGGACAGAAGGCGAATTATGAACAGGCGGAACGTTTCGGAAAGATGAAATTCGGGATGTTGGCAGGCTCCCTAGAGGTGAGGCCCAACTATATCGGGGAGAGCGATGTGTTTTGGTATACTTTTAAAACAGGTGATGGTGTACGTTATTATTACGTGGACCCGAAACGTGGCGTGAAACGAGAGCTTTTTGACCGGAAGTTGTTGGCGAAGAAACTAGAAGAGGTGACCGGTGAAGTTGTCCGTGAAGAGGCTTTGTCTTTGAGGAGTGTTCGTGTGAAGGAGGGTGGCCGGGCAGTGGAGTTTAAGTATGCTAAACGTTGTTTCGAGTATGATGTGAAGGAAAATGTACTTGTTCAGGTTGAAGAAGAAGTTCACAATTCACCCGTGAAGAGAGGAGAGGTTTTGTTTGGGAAATCTTCACCGGATGGGGCTTATGTGGCTTACGTGAAACGGCATGACTTGTATGTGATGCGGGTGAAGGATTCGGTGGAAACACGATTAACAACGGACGGGGAACGTTATTTTTCTTATGGGAAGTCGGATAGTGATACGAGCGGGAATGTCGGGACAACTCGTGCCGAATGGTTCGGGGATTCCAAGAAGATGTACGTGATCCGGGAAGATTTGAGGAAGGTGGGGGAACTACCGCTGATTTCTTCAAACGGGGATCGTCCGACAGTGCAAGCATATAAGTGTGCTTTACCGGGGGATGAGCACGTGCCGCAATACGAGGCCGCAATATTTGATGTTACCACGGGAAAGCAGGTGAAAGTGAAGATGGAGAAGTGGAAAGATCAGTTATTATGGTTGTCATATGCGGGGAAACGGTCGGATCAACTTTTTATCCAACGGAAAAAGCGTACCCGGGATGAACTAGAAATATGTGCCGTGGACACGGAGACTGGAGAAGTTCGGGTTGTGATTCACGAAAAAGGGAAACCTTATTTGAATTATGAGTTGTATTCGATAGCTTATTTGAATGATGCGAGCGAGATTTTGTGGTGGTCGGAACGTTCTGGATGGGGAAATTACTATTTGTATGATAATCAAGGTAGATTGAAGAATCAGGTTACTTCCGAAAATTGGACTTCTGGGAGAATTGTGAGGATAGATACAGTTGGTCGGACGTTATATTTCGAGGGACACGGACAGGTAGAAGGTGGTAATCCTTACTATGCCCGTTTGAACCGGGTGAACTTGGACGGGAAAGGGAAAATCAAGATGCTGACTCCGGAAGAGGGGAATCATAAAGTGACATTTTCTCCGTCGGGACGTTATATTATAGATACTTATTCCCGACCGGATCAAGCTCCAAGAAATGTAGTACGAGATGTAAGCGGGAAGCTTTTGTTCACGTTGGAACGACCTGATTTGAATAATTTGTATGCGGAAGGCTGGCGAGAGCCGGAGTGTTTCACGGTGAAGGCGGCTGATGAGGAAACAGATTTATACGGGGTGATGTGGAAACCGATGGATTTTGATTCCACGAAACGTTACCCGGTTATTGCTTACGTGTACCCCGGACCGTGGACGGAATATATACCTCTTGATTTTGAATTTTCTTCTCCTTCGGGAGCCCCGCAACTGGCTCAACTCGGATTCGTGGTTGTCTGTTTTGGTAACCGGGGAGGCAGTCCTTATCGTGGACGGGATTATCATTGCTACGGGTATGGTAATTTGCGGGATTATCCTTTGGCAGATAATAAATACGGGTTGGAGCAATTGATCGCGAGGTATTCATTTATTGATGGGACGAAAGTGGGAATCTTTGGTCATTCGGGAGGGGGATCGATGACGGTGGCAGCTATATGTACTTATCCGGATTTTTACAAAGCTGCAGTGGCCTCTTCCGGTAATTATGACAATACGATTTTTGATTACGGGTGGAGTGAGATTCATCACGGTATAAAAGAGGTGACCAAGGAGGGAAAGGTTAGTTTTGAATTTTCAATACCAGTCCATTTAGAGTTGGCGAAGAATTTGAAAGGGCATTTGATGTTAGTTACGGGAGATGCGGATGATACGGTGAACCCAGCAAACACGTCCCGAATGGTTCATTCTCTGATTCTAGCAGGGAAAGATTTTGAGTTGGTGGTGTTACCCGGACAGAGGCACGGGTACATGGGGTTGGCAAAGGAATATTATTTCCGGAAGATGTGGCGACATTTCGAGCGATATTTGCTGGATGAATGACAAATAAGAGCGGTTCCCAAAGGAATCGTTCTTATTTTTGATTTTATGTGTGTTGCTATTTTGGTGTGTTTTGTACGAATAATTGGCTTGTCATCATGTTTTTTCATTATATTTGAACGGATTTTCGTGTGTAGTCGGTGAAAAATAAGAAGGATATGAGGAACTTGACTTGTAATATGTATATTAAAATTGAGCCTCAGCTTGGGGCGCAATTAGAAGGTAGGCAAATGGCGTGTGTTGAAATTATTGAAAAGGGTGATGACATAATTGCTCCCCAAGCTGGGGACCAATTGTAAGCATTAATATAGAAAAAATTGGAAATGAGTGGAGTGATGATAGGTAATCAGCGTGTGAAAGCGTGAATTGTTACGAGATGGTGAGGTGTATAAAAGATAGGTTGGTAGCTTTTAAAGAGGGAGATGAAGATGCGTTTCGTTTTTATTACGAGATGTATTATCACGCTTTGTGTCTGTTCGGAATCCGGATGGTGAAGGAGGAAGATGACGTGTTGGATATTGCGCAGGATGTTTTCGTGAATCTGTGGAAGGCGAGGGAGACGATAGAATCGTTGGTTCATATGCGAATGTATTTGTACCAATCGATGCGACATCGTTGTTTGAATTATATGCGGGTGAAGAAGTTGGAGGAGATGTATTGTCATGAATATGCGTTGTTCGAATCGGAAGAGGGATTTGGGGATGCGGTCGTGGAGGAGGAAGTGCATCGGATGGTGATGGAGGAAATTGAGCAGCTACCGTTGGAACAGCGTCGGGTGATCATGTTGCATCTGGAAGGAAAGAATAATATTGAAATTGCTGAGATTCTGAAAGTTTCTGTGAACACGGTGAAGACGCATAAAGCCCGAGCCCGCCAGCAATTGAAAACTAAATTGAAGGATCTTTTCGTGATGACGTTCGTCTTAGGATTATAATCTTTGTGTATTTTTTAGAAAAAAGTGATGATTCGTGTCATCCTCTTGGTTGAGATCTTTGTATTAAGAATAGTTAGTGGGTGAGAAACCTGTAATTATTTGAATATGGAAAAAGGGATAGAAAGGTCTATAGAGGAAAAAATTCAACGAATAAAAGCTTATTGGGATGGGGTATTGTCTCCGGAAGAGGAGGCGGAATTTTCGCGTTGGATAGATTCATCTCCGAAGAATAAGGCTTTGTTGGATAGGGTGCAGGATGAGCGTGTTTGGTTGGAAAAGATTCATTTCCGGGAAAGAAATGATTTGGAGAGAGGATGGCATGGTATTCAGAAAAAGATGCAGAAGCGTCCGATGCTGTTTGTTCGTTTGATGCGTTATGCAGCCATGTTGGTTGTTGTTATGTTGACGGGATTGATCGCTTTTAGTGTTTGGGATGATGGAAAAGGTGATGATCTCAAGTTGGGTGTTCAGAACGAAACTCTTTCTGCGAAAGGTGGATATAAGGCCTATCTGGAATTGACGAACGGTAAACGTTTGGAACTGGATAGTTTGAGTAAATTGGAAACACATGTCGAAGGTGCCGTGATAAAAGCGGAAGACCAAGGAACCGTGATTGTTCATGAACAGCAAGGGGATTCTTTGGTGGAGAGCGTGGAGTATAACCGAATGATAATTCCTCGTGGGGGAGAATACAAGATCGTGTTGGCAGATGGTAGTCAGGTGTGGATAAATTCTCAATCTGTATTGGAGTTTCCTTCTCGGTTTACGGGAGGTGAACGGCGAGTAAAATTGAAGGGAGAGGCTTATTTTGAAGTTTCAAGGAATGAGAGTAAACCTTTTGTCGTGGAAGTTGAAGATAAAGAAGTCCGGGTTTTGGGAACTCAATTTAATACAAGTGATTACAAGGGGAGCTTTGTGACGACATTAGTTTCCGGAAAAGTGCAGGTTCGTGTTGGTGATGCGGACTATATTCTTCATCCTTCCATGCAGGCAAGAGTGGAATCGGGCAAGGTGGTGGTGGAGAAAGTGGATATAAAGGAATTTACAGCTTGGAAAGATGGTCTTTTTGTTTTTAAAAAGAAGAGATTACAAGATGTGTTGGATATTTTATCCCGTTGGTATGATGTAGACGTGTTCTATCAGAATTTAGATTTACAGGATTTACATTTCACGGGAACAATTCAGCGGCATAGTAATATTGCTGATGTATTAAAATTTCTGGAGAAGACGAATATGGTGAAGTTTACCTTGAAAGGAAGGACTTTGATCGTTTCTAAATAAAAAGCTGTTGAAAAATTGGCCCTTTTCAACAGCTTGGATAAACAACAATGTGTTTAATCTTTTAGTAAAACAAATTTATGAGAAAAAATCGACAAATGCGATTTTTGAGGAATCGTATTCTAAAAAAAGTGGTGAACATGATGAAATTAACATCTTTTTTGCTGTTGGTTAGTTTTATGCAGGTCTCTGCGGCCCTGTATTCACAGGATTCCAAGGTTTCGATACAGGTGAAAGAATGCCCTATCGAACAAGTGTTTGAATTGATTGAAAATCAATCCAGTTATGTCTTCGTGTATAATCATGAGCAGGTAAAGAACGTGGGACGTGTTACGGCTAATTTCCAAAATGAGAGTGTCGCTCAAATTTTGAAAACTTGTCTGAAGGGATCTGGGCTATATTACGAGTTTGTGGATAACACGATCGTTATACGTTTGGGTCAAGAGGACAAAAAGTTCAAGACGATACGAGGTAAAGTGATGGATCGGGATTCCGTGCCTTTACCCGGTGTGACGGTGAAGATGAAAGGGACTACTATAGGGACGGCAAGTGATATGCATGGAAAATTTGAATTAGTGATTCCTGAAGCTCAGAAAGTTGTGCTTGTATTTACATTCATAGGTATGAAACAGATCGAGAGGGAAGTAAAAGTCGGTCTGCCAATTAACGTGGTCATGGAGGAAGATGTGGCCACGCTGGATGAGGTCGTTTCCTACGGGTATTATAACGTGGATAAACGGCACATGACGAGTTCGGTGACTTCTTTGAAGATGGATGATATTATGATGCCGGGGGTAAGTTCGGTGGATCAAATGTTGGAGGGGCGAGTACCGGGGATGATTTTCATGCAGAATTCGGGACAGGTGGGTGCGGCTCCAAAGATTAAGATCCGGGGAACGACGACGGTTTTGGGGTCTCAAGCTCCATTGTGGGTGTTGGATGGTGTGATTTTGTCTGATCCGGTGAATATTGACCCGACGAGCATCAATGATTTGGATTTTGTGAATTTGTTGGGGAATGCTATTTCCGGTATTAACCCGGACGATATTGACAAGATCGACGTGTTGAAGGACGCTTCGGCCACGGCTATATACGGTCCGAGGGCATCAAACGGCGTGATCGTGATCACGACAAAGAAAGGAAAAGTGGGGGCCCCGTCGGTTTCCTATTCTTTGACAGGAACATTTCGTCAGCGGCCCCGGTACACGGACCGGGCGGTGAACGTGATGAATTCTCAGGAGAGGATAGATTATTCTCGGGATATTGTTGAAAATAAACTGGAGATCCCGGATTTGGAGAGTTGGGTTGGTTATGAATCCGCCTATTATGATTACCAAAGCGGTAAAATCAATCACGCAGAGTTTTTGAATGCCGTTCATAAAATGGAAACCGTGAACACGGATTGGTTAGGGATTCTAATGAAAGATTCTTATTCACACAATCATACGGTGAGTGTTTCCGGTGGTACGGATAATATTCGCTATTACGCGTCCTTGGGGTATAGTAACGAGAATGGTAATATCCGGGGAGAGAAAAATGATCGTTATTCCGCTCTGACCCGTTTAAATCTGAACTATAAAAATTTCACGATGCAATTCGGGTTGAATGGTAGTACGATTAAAAAGGAATATACACCAGAGAAAGTCGGGGTGACCGATTACGCTTACAATACTTCCCGTAGTATTCAAGCGTATGATGATAACGGAGATCTTTGGTTTTATCAAAAGAGAAAAGCAGATGCAGGTGCCTATGATCAGTTATTTAATATCATAAACGAACAAAATAATACTTATGATAAGATTAAAACGGAACAAATCGGTTTGAATGTTTCCTTAGGATATTACTTGCTCCCGAAATTGAAAGCTGAAGTATTCTGTTCCTAT
>ENA-UEPG01001183-UEPG01001183.1-human-gut-metagenome-genome-assembly--contig:-NODE-1183-length-21648-cov-3.060220_pt1 | contig 21648 bp, 17 predicted proteins | sample MGYA00242893_ERZ507902 | MGnify/ENA primary metagenome ERZ507902 (study PRJEB26167, sample SAMN06115491) | human gut metagenome | host: Homo sapiens | place: China:Gansu | collected 2015-04-23... | reverse complement strand
GGTACGCCATCAATGGAACCCGTGAGGATATCTTTACCCGGCTTCAGGCCCGCTTCTTTAATTGCCTGAATTGCACCAATCACCATGTCGTCGTTATGGGCGTAAACCATGCAGATGTTTTTGCCGTTGTTTTCCGCTTTGATAAAGCTCTCCATGACTTCTTTGCCTTTACTGCGGGTGAAGTCACCTGACTGCGAGCGGATAATTTTGATATTTGGCGCATTCTTAATGGCTTCGGCAAAGCCTTTCTTACGGTCAATGGCGACGCTGGCCCCAACAGTGCCCTGCAGCTCCACCACGTTGCATGGTTTGCCATTCACTTCTTTTACCAGCCAGTCACCAATCAACTTGCCTTCGAGGATGTTGTCGGCGGTGACAGTGGTCATATAGAGAGATTTGTCTTTCACATCGATGGAACGGTCAAGCAAGAAGACCGGGATTTCGGCATCTTTCGCCTCTTTTAATACCGGTTCCCAACCAGTCGCAACCACCGGAGCGATAAAGATCGCATCCACCCCTTGCGCGACGAAGGAACGTACCGCTTTAATCTGGTTTTCCTGCTTTTGCTGACCATCGGCAATTTTCAGCGTAATTCCGCGTTTTTCGGCCTCACTTTTCGCCACATTGGTTTCTGCGGCGCGCCAGCCAGATTCCGATCCGACCTGCGAAAATCCAACGGTTAATGGAGCAGCCAACGCCATAGACGACATGGCTGCCGAGACTGCAGAGACTACAAGTAAGCGTTTCCACATAGGGTTGTCCTCGTCGGGGTAATTATTATTGGTGAAAAGATGTTCGCGAAAAAACTATAGACAATTCGTTATGTAACGGATTGCGTTACATCACACTTCAAAGAAGTAAATAAAACGTTAATCACAAGTTTGTAATCGCTTTCATCTCACTATGAAAAATGCGGCTACGGTTATGGATTTTCCTGCTCTGTATACCGTCTTAAAATTGGCGAAAAAGGAAAATGAAGACGAAAACAAGCGAAGACATTCGGCGCGAGTTGGCTATAATACTCGGCACTTGTTTGCCACATATTTTTAAAGGAAACAGACATGAGCTTACTCAACGTCCCTGCGGGTAAAGATCTGCCGGAAGACATCTACGTTGTTATTGAGATCCCGGCTAACGCAGATCCGATCAAATACGAAATCGACAAAGAGAGCGGCGCACTGTTCGTTGACCGCTTCATGTCCACCGCGATGTTCTATCCGTGCAACTACGGTTACATCAACCACACCCTGTCTCTGGACGGTGACCCGGTTGACGTACTGGTCCCGACTCCGTACCCGCTGCAGCCGGGTTCTGTGATCCGTTGCCGTCCGGTTGGCGTTCTGAAAATGACCGACGAAGCCGGTGAAGATGCGAAACTGGTTGCGGTTCCGCACAGCAAGCTGAGCAAAGAATACGATCACATTAAAGACGTTAACGATCTGCCTGAACTGCTGAAAGCACAGATCGCTCACTTCTTCGAGCACTACAAAGACCTCGAAAAAGGCAAGTGGGTGAAAGTTGAAGGTTGGGAAAACGCAGAAGCCGCTAAAGCTGAAATCGTTGCCTCCTTCGAGCGCGCAAAGAATAAATAAGTTCTTATATACTCTAAATAATTCAACTTGCAGGAAGGCGACAAGTGAGTGAATCCCCAGGAGCTTACAGAAGTAAGTGACTGGGGTGAATGAACGCAGTCGCAGCACATGCAACTTGAAGTATGACGAGTATAGCGCAATAACCCTGAACGCCGGGCTTCGGTTAGTAGGGGTTTTTTATGCCCGCGATAAATAAACTCTCTATTCCACCATCATTATTCTCAGCGGTTGCAAGGCTTGAACGGTAAGAACAAGCAAACCCGACCACCATTTTGCTGTTCATAGCCACTTGCTGGAAGTTAGCCGACCTCACTCATACTCACCGTTCAAAGCGTGCCCCCGTTTTACCCCTGCACATTTGTGAACGCCAGCAGAGTTTTTTATGCGATTGCAGATATGGAAAGCGGCTCGGAGAGAAAAGCAAAAGGTGAGGGAATTACAAAACAGAATGCGAGTCGTTTCGCAAAAAACAACGCCACCCGAAGGTGGCGTATGCGTATGGTTACTTATCCCTGTCTAACCAGTCGCCGCTTTCAATTAGCTTTAATCCATCCACGGGTCGTTGATAAACGTACATCCATGCACTCCCGTACGGCGTCTGAATCAACTGGCGCGCGTATTCACCGCCCCTGGTGCGCAAGGCATCAAGTTCGGCCAGCGTGGCGTTGTCAATACGATAAACTTCACCGTGTACTGTTCCGTTCCCCGGAACTGCGCCTGGATAGTGGCCCAGGCTATACAACTGGTAGTTATCGATACTGAAATCGCCCAGTAACTGGGCATTGGTCATCCAGTGACTGTTGCCTTGTTTGTGGCGTAAACTGCCGTAGACAAATATTCGCATTGCTAAAACTCGAACTGATAGAGCAAATCCAGTGCCTGGTCTACACCAGACACGGCTTCCAGATATAGCTTAGGCATCAGGCGATAACGTAACGTGAGTGTTGCTATAGAGTCAAATATACCCACGCCGTATTTCACTTGCAGACCTGGCAATACATAGCCGCTGACCACTACCTGGGAGGAGTCGCCTACTCCCTGGGTGTCGAGCGCTAAATTGCTTACGCCAAACGTCTCGCCGATTTTACCCACAATCTGGCCACTTTGCGCAACCCCCAGACCAATCAGCATCGAGGTCATTGCCGCACTGTCGCTCTGATCGCTCTCCAGCCCTTGTCCACGTAGCAAATAAGACAATGCAGCTTGTTGCGACATCGCCGGGTCAGAGAAGATCTCCGCTTTCGGTTCGTCCGCCAGACCAGTGACGCGAACTCCGGCGATTACGTCGTCTTCTGTAGCATCCGGGTTACGAATAGCTTCAATATTAAGATACGGTTGATCCGGCGGACCAGAGAACAGTAACTCACCTTTACGCACAATCAGATCCTGACCATAGGCATGGAAGCGCCCTTCAGGGATGTTGATCTGCCCGTTCAGGCCCAGCCCTTGTTTGTCCTGAACGACGTTAAGATCGCCCGTCAGCCGCGCTTTCAGGCCAAAGGCGTCAATGCGCACATTGTTGCCAACGTGGACAATCAGGTTACTGTTAATCGGAATCGACGCCGTTTTCGGCTCTTCCGGTTGCAGGTTATCGTTAAGCATCACCACATCGCTGGAGACGCCTACTGCGCTTTCCGGCAGATCGTGCACCACGATGCGCGCCCACGGGACATCCACGCGACCATCGAGGGTAAACAGGTTTGGTGTAGCCTCGAATACAACATCTGGCGATACATCCATTCGTACCATCGGCGGCACGGTGATCCGCACTTTACTGCCCTTCGCTGTTACCCGCGCCCGCCAGTTTTCAATCTGGCTCCAGTCGGCGTCGCCGTTCAGGTAGATCTCACCCTGCTGGGTCCGCACGGTACCGGCAAGCGTCGAGCGCATACCGTTAAAGTTGACCGCAAGCTGGCTCGGCTGCATATCAAACGGCATAAAGTTGCCGTCGATATCCACACCCGTAACCTGAAGCTGACCAAACAACTGCGGGCTTTGCACATCACCACCCAGACGCAAGTTGGCACTCACCATCCCCGCTGCTTTTTCCCCACGGGTAAAGATGGGGTTTATCATCGCAAGGTTGAAGTTACGGATATTGACGTTGCCACCAAGATTACGGCGGCCTTGCGGATCGGTCACCTGCACCTGTCCATCAAACTGGCCGTTATTGGTCAGGCGGATGGTCCAGCCCAATTCGGCACGGTTGTTACGCAACTCCGCCGTCAGATTCAGCGTCTGAAACGCCACGGGCAGCGCCGCATCGTTGACGGTTTGCGTTACCTGCACGTTACGCCCCGAAAGGGTGATACTGCCCTGCGGCAGCCCCTCTTTGGTGGTGTCCCAGGCAACGTCCGCTTTACCCGTGAAGATACCGCTGGCCTGAGTGGTTTCTGGCATAAATGGTTTCAGCATGGCCAGGTCGAAGCGGTTGAGATTCACCACCGCACGCCCTTCGGCACCCGCATCGATAGTTTGCGGCACGCACAGTTCCGCATTCGGGTTAAGCCAGCAGTGTGGCCCGATGCTGATTTTTTGCTCCTTATTGCGGTAATCCAGCGCAATATCGCGGGTCAGCGACCACGGGCCGACCGGCGTCTGGAAGCGGGTATTGCTAAGAGTTCCCTTCCAGCGTTCTTCTTTGCGATCAAAACTTCCTGCCAGATTAAGCTGCCCGGAGACAGGCTCGCCCTGAATCCGCAACTGTAACTCGTGCTGTTTTTCGCTGCCTTTGGCATTCAGGGTGACGAGGTTGATATTTACATCCGGCTGCGAAATTTGCTCAACGCGTACGTCGAGTTTCCCGGCGATCTGATCGGTGGATTTAATGTCGCCTTCCACGCGAACCTGCGCCACGGAAAGTTCCTGCCAGCGCAGGCCGCGCGCGGTGATATCTGCCAGTAGTTGTGGCGCTTCCACCGTGCCGCGTACTTTCACCAGCCCTTTCGCTGTACCGCCAAGCCCCGGCAGCGCGTTATCCAGCCCCGGCGCGTTGATGGTGGCATCAAGATTGAGATCTTTTACCCCCAGCTCGCCTTTCACTTCGGCACTGTTTGGCCCCAGTTCCAGATGAAGCCCTGGGATCATCCACTGCATATAACTGTTGCCTTTCAGCGTGCCGTCAACGTTCACTTTGTTCTGTTTGACGTTACCGGTCAGCTTCAGTTCTGGCACCTCCATCTGCCAGGTGCCGCCGTACAGGCTACCGCGGGTTTTAATCAAGCCATTGAGTTTCGACGGCCACTCCGGGAACTCTTTGGCGGTGTTAATGCCGTTAAGCGTTAGCTCACCGCGCCAACTAATGGCCTGCTGCCAGTCGAGCAACGCCTTGAGTTCAGTTTTCCCTTCCAGCGCCGCGACGGTGAGTTTGTCGAGATTGACCTGCTGTTCATTACCTTTGGCATCAAGGGTAATGGTGGCTGGCGGGATCTCCAGTCCCTTCACTGCCGTACGCATAGAGAGCGTGTAATCGGTCATTTTGCCGGTAAGTTTCAGTTTCAGATCATCCGCCTGATACTGCTTCTCACCAGTGAACGGCCAGTAGATCTGTTTGCTGTTCACTTCCACGTTGAGCGGCAATCCGGCTTCCGCCAGTCGCGTCTGGGCGCGTAAATCCATATCCACCGGACCGGAAAGATTAACGCCAATCTCCAGCTGTTCGCGCAGCGCGCCGCCCACTTTCAGCTTCACCTTTTCACCTTTCAACGGCTCCACGTTCAGTGTACTATTGAGAGTGATGTCCACCGGCCAGTTGTCTGACAGCTGCGCCGTGCCGCTGGCGTTGACGATCCCTTGACTGGAATCGATATCCAGGGCGTCCAGTTTAGTATTGCCGTCAATGCTGCTCACTTTCAGCAGCATGGTGCGCACGGTGATGTCCGTGTCGCCCGTCACGCGTAACTGCTCGCCTTTAAACTCTTCAATGTTCAGGTTAAGCGGCAAATGCACGTCGGTCATTTCCGGCAATACCGGGCGAGAAAAGAGATCTTTCAGCGTTTCGCCGAGCGGCTTTTCCTCCGGCTGCGGATTTTCAATTTTCGGTTCGACCACTTCTTCCTGCGCCACTTCCGCCACTTTCGGCAGAGCAATCAGCAGGCCTTTCAGCGACGTCGGTTTCAGGGTCAGGGTTTTCTCCTGCCAGTTCAGGCCGGAGGTGAAGTCCATCACCGATACCGTGGTGTCATCAATCTTGATGTTGACGTTGTCCAGTGCCACCCGTGTTAGGGTGATGGGATACGGCGTGGAGAGATCCAGCGGACCGCTATCTTCCTCTTCTTCAACCTGTTCAGAAGGGGGCATTTTTTTGCTGTCGATATTGACCTGGATGTCTTTCAGCGCCAGATCATTAATACAAACACTGCTGTTCCACAGGCACTCAAGCCCGACCGCCAGATGCAGATTGCCTGCTTTTACCGCCACGCCTGGCTGCTCATAACGAACGTCAGACAAGGTGAGATCGCGCCAGCCGCCGGTGACCTTGCCAACATCCAGTCCTGGCACCCAGCGATCCGCCGCTTTAAATACCAGATGCAGGCCGCTGGTGGTGCCCACCAGAAACGCCACCGATCCCAGCAACAGTAAGATAACGATAACCACGCCGAGGCTGATTTTTTTCCATAAACTCATAATTCTGGCCCCAGACCGATGTAAAACTGTAACCCGTGTTCGTCTTTATCCGCGACCGGTACGGCAAAATCGAGTTTGATTGGCCCGACCGGCGATTCCCAGCGTACGCCGACCCCGGTACCGGTTTTAAAGTCGCTGCGGCGAATATCGCTTACCGCTTCGCCACTATCGACAAACACCGCGCCCCACCATTTTCCGGTCACGTTGTACTGGTACTCCAGCGATCCGGTTATCAACTTCGAGGCCCCTTTCAGGTCACCGTTGGCGTATTTCGGAGCGATAGATTTGTATTTGTAGCCACGAATACTGCGGTCGCCCCCGGCGAAAAAACGCAGATCCGGCGGTACTTTGTCGAAATCACCGGTTTCAATCCAGCCCAGCGTGCCGCGTGTCACAAAACGATGGCGATCGTACAGTGTGCGGATCCAGACGTTTTGTGCCTGGAAAACGGAGAAATCGACATCTGAGCCCCAGGCAGTGTTGGAGTAGTCGATAGAGTAGCGTTGCGAGTCGCCCCAGGTTGGCATCAGGCCACCACGAGAACGCGTGCGGCTAATCATCACCCCAGGATAAAACAGCATCGTGGTGTTGGTAATTTCACCCTGGGTAAAGTGGTCGAGACTCCAGCGCAGGTTAATGGCACGCTGCCAGCCGCTGGAGAGATCCCAGTAGCGAGAAGCCACCAGCGTAGTGGAGTCAGACTCGGTATCGTTCAGGTCAGTGCGCTTAAAACCGCCCTGCACCAAATAATATTGTTCCAGTGGATTCTTCAGCAGCGGCATTTTATAGCTGAAGTCGAGGATCTGTTCCGGCGCGGAAATACTGGTACTGGTGGTCAGACTGTGACCGTATGAGTTCATCCACGGTTTTTTCCACGTCGCTTTCACGCGCGGTCCCACGTCCGTAGAGTAACCGACCCCGGTTTCGATGGTGTTTTCTGTTCGCGGCGAAACCACGCCCGTCAATGGTAATACTTTCGTTTCGCGCGCTTTATCAAATTGTGGAGCCACCACCACCGAGTTAAACCAGCCGGTAGCAGAAAGTCGGCGGTTCAGTTCCGCCAGATCTTTCGATTCGTACTCATCGCCCTCTTTAAACGGCACCAGATTTTGCAGGTATTCATCGCGGATTTGTGATCCTTCAAAGGTCACATGCCCAAAGCGGTAACGTTCGCCACTGTTATAATCAATATCCCAGAAGGCTTTATGCAGGCCGAGCGCAATGCCCAGCTGCGCTTTGGTAAATTCGCTATCGAAATAACCTTTACGCAACGCAATGCTGGTTAAGGACTTTTTGAAATTTTCATAATCGCCCTGGTTCAGTACCGTACCAATAGCCGGGCGAGTATCGAGCAATTTCAAATAGTCTTTATCGGTCCGCGCGCCGCCGCGCAATACCACATCGGTGCCGCCAATTAACACCGGCACGCCTGGCGTGACTTTGGCGATCAATACCTGCCGCCCTTTCTTTGGCGGTGGACGGAGATCAAATTCAATGGTCGGCTGGTAATAACCCAGCGCTTTCAGACCTTCGCGGATGGCATCATCGACGCGTGCGCGAAAGCGACGGTCTGGCGTCACTTCATCACTTTCAATCGTAGAAAGCTGCGCACGAACGTTCTTTTCCAGCTGTCCCGATAACCCCTCGACCTGTAGACGGACGTTCGCGGCGACGGCAGCTCCGCTTAAGCAGAGTAAGCTTACACAGCATAACTGTCGGATATAGCGCACATTTTCTCCTGAATATCCTTTTTTCCTGCCCCTGGAACGCCGTTAAACGGCTTAACAAAAATCCAGTAATATGGATTAAAAAGCAGACTAAACCCCAAATATTTCTTATGTTTTACTTTAGACCTATTCACGGTGGTTATTGTGTGCAAATACGCCTCTTGTTACAACCTTAACCCCAATGACCGATTTTCGGGAGAGCGACACCATGAGTTTATTTGATAAAAAGCATCTGGTTTCCCCCGCCGATGCCCTGCCTGGACGTAACACCCCGATGCCCGTAGCCACGCTGCATGCGGTCAACGGTCACTCAATGACCAATGTACCTGACGGAATGGAGATTGCCATTTTTGCGATGGGTTGTTTCTGGGGTGTGGAGCGTCTGTTCTGGCAGTTACCCGGCGTTTACAGCACCGCCGCAGGCTATACCGGAGGCTATACGCCAAATCCGACTTATCGGGAAGTGTGCTCCGGTGATACGGGTCATGCCGAAGCGGTACGCATTGTTTACGATCCTTCCGTCATCAGCTATGAGCAGTTGCTACAGGTATTTTGGGAGAATCACGATCCCGCCCAGGGAATGCGTCAGGGCAATGACCACGGCACGCAGTATCGTTCAGCGATTTATCCGCTGACCCCAGAACAGGATGCCGCAGCTCGCGCCAGTCTGGAACGTTTTCAGGCGGCGATGCTTGCCGCCGATGATGATCGTCACATCACCACGGAAATCGCTAACGCCACACCGTTTTATTATGCCGAAGATGACCACCAGCAATATCTGCATAAAAACCCGTATGGTTACTGTGGAATTGGCGGAATTGGCGTCTGTCTGCCACCGGAAGCATAGCGTTACGGGTACAAATGTAGATTGTTGATAAAGTGCGCTTTATTTATGCCAGATGCGGCGTAAACGCCTTACCAGGCCTACAAAATCGTCCAAATTCAATATATTGCAAGGACTGCGTAGGCCTGATTGGCATAGCGCATCAGGCAGTATTGCATTTATCAGCAGTCTGAATTTTAACCCTCTGGCGACTTTACAGTACCTTACGCTATACTAGCCACTGAAAATGCCGGTTCACTTTCTTCGAATCGGCTTTCAATGTGTATTTCACACAAATTAATCAACTTCCCCTTCCGAGGATCTGGCCTGAAAGGTCGGATAAGATATGTTAAACAGTATTTTAGTCATACTCTGCTTGATCGCTGTAAGTGCGTTCTTCTCGATGTCCGAGATCTCGCTTGCCGCCTCACGCAAAATCAAACTTAAACTGCTGGCTGATGAAGGCAATATAAATGCCCAACGCGTTCTGAATATGCAGGAAAATCCCGGCATGTTCTTTACCGTGGTCCAAATCGGTCTGAACGCAGTGGCGATTCTCGGCGGTATCGTCGGTGATGCGGCATTTTCTCCAGCTTTTCACAGCCTGTTCTCCCGCTATATGTCGGCAGAGCTCTCTGAGCAACTGAGCTTTATTCTCTCTTTCTCGTTAGTGACTGGCATGTTTATCCTGTTTGCGGATTTAACCCCGAAACGCATCGGTATGATTGCGCCAGAAGCTGTCGCTTTGCGTATCATCAACCCGATGCGCTTCTGCCTGTACGTTTGCACCCCGCTGGTGTGGTTCTTCAACGGACTGGCGAACATAATCTTCCGTATTTTCAAACTGCCAATGGTACGTAAAGATGACATCACTTCTGATGACATCTACGCGGTAGTGGAAGCCGGTGCGCTGGCGGGCGTGTTACGTAAACAGGAACACGAGCTGATTGAAAACGTCTTTGAGCTGGAATCCCGTACCGTTCCGTCGTCAATGACACCGCGTGAAAACGTGATTTGGTTTGATCTCCACGAAGATGAGCAAAGTCTGAAGAATAAGGTGGCGGAACATCCGCACTCTAAGTTCCTCGTCTGTAATGAAGATATTGACCACATCATCGGCTATGTCGATTCTAAAGACCTGCTGAACCGCGTGCTGGCTAACCAAAGCCTGGCACTGAACAGCGGCGTACAAATTCGCAACACGCTGATTGTGCCGGATACGTTAACCCTTTCAGAGGCGTTGGAAAGTTTTAAAACCGCAGGTGAAGACTTCGCGGTGATCATGAACGAGTACGCGCTGGTGGTGGGGATCATCACCCTCAATGACGTGATGACCACGCTGATGGGCGATCTAGTCGGTCAGGGGCTGGAAGAGCAGATTGTCGCCCGTGATGAGAACTCATGGCTGATTGACGGCGGCACTCCGATTGACGACGTCATGCGCGTGCTGGATATTGACGAGTTCCCGCAGTCGGGCAACTACGAAACCATCGGCGGCTTTATGATGTTTATGCTGCGTAAGATCCCGAAACGCACCGATTCGGTGAAATTCGCCGGCTACAAATTTGAAGTGGTGGATATCGATAACTACCGCATCGACCAGCTGCTGGTGACCCGGATCGACAGCAAGGCCACCGCCCTTTCGCCAAAACTGCCTGACGCTAAAGATAAAGAAGAAAGCGTCGCGTAACCCCCAGAAACATCAACGGCTCCTGAATCAGGAGCCGTCTTATTACTGCATAGCACTTTGGTTAAGCCATCTCTGTTTGCAGACGCATAACCTGACGGTTAACTTCGGACATCACTGACAAATGCAGCTTATCCTTCACTTTTGGGATAAGAATCTTACCCTTATCAAATTCAAAAGCGCCAACGTCCTTGATGTATAACCGTCCACGGAACAGGATCTTTACGTACTTCGCCACCTGAAGTGGGTTGTACCGTTGGAAAATTTTCATTGTTATCTCCTGCTGAGTATTACGCCTGTGCGGTGCCACAATCGGCCCAACTATTATGAGGCGCAAATTTTAATGCTTAGTGACTATAGACTATCCGGGCAATGTTTCCACCGCGTATAACTTTTTTTACCTAAAGGTTACAATTATTCAGAATTATCTTTTTACCGAAGCGCGGTCTTCAGTATAAGCATTCATTTTTCATATGATTTGTGCGCTTGACCGCAAACTGGCATCACACTTGCGGGAAATTCGATAAATAGCACATATGATTAAAACTCAGACCCAAGTGGTCGGATCACCTGCATATCATAAGAAGGAAACACCATGACCCTACGCAAGATTCTGGCACTCACCTGCCTGCTGTTGCCGATGATGGCTTCCGCACATCAGTTCGAAACCGGTCAGCGAGTGCCGCCGATTGGCATTACCGATCGAGGCGAGTTGGTGCTTGATAAAGATCAGTTTAGCTACAAAACCTGGAACAGCGCACAGTTAGTGGGAAAAGTGCGAGTACTGCAACATATTGCTGGTCGCACCTCTGCAAAAGAGAAAAACGCGACGCTGATTGAAGCGATTAAATCAGCGAAGTTACCGCACGATCGCTACCAGACCACCACCATTGTTAACACCGACGACGCGATTCCGGGTTCAGGGATGTTTGTGCGCAGCAGTCTGGAGAGTAATAAAAAGCTTTATCCCTGGTCGCAGTTTATTGTCGATAGCAATGGCGTCGCGCGCGGTGCCTGGCAGCTGGATGAAGAAAGTTCCGCTGTAGTGGTGCTGGATAAGGATGGTCGCGTGCAATGGGCTAAAGACGGCGCCCTCACCCAACAAGAGGTGCAGCAGGTGATCGACCTGCTGCATAAATTGCTTAATAAATAGAGACCCGGAAGCCGGGGTTAAGGAAGGATTCACGCGGCGTGTAGTCGAGGGTTTTCCCCTGCCAGTCGTGAACATGCGCCCCGGCGGCCACCGCGACCGCATGGCCGGCGGCAGTGTCCCAGGTGCTGGTCGGCCCGAAGCGCGGATAGAGCTGGGCCTGACCTTCCGCCACCAGGCAGAATTTCAGCGAAGAGCCGATGGACGTGGTCTGATGTTCGCCAAGCTGTTGCAGATACTCTTTCAGCTCCGCATCTGCATGGGAACGGCTGATAACCACCAGCGGCGGGCGCGCATCGCGGACCTGAATCTGCTTGCGCACACCGCACTCTTCTTTCCAGGCCTTGCCTTCTGCCGCGCTGTACATTATGTTCATTACCGGCGCATACACCACACCTAAAATCGGTTTGCCATGGTCAATGAGCGCAATGTTAACGGTGAATTCGCCATTACGTTTAATAAACTCTTTAGTACCATCCAGCGGGTCTACCAGCCAGTAACGCTGCCAGTGCTGACGGACTTCCCAACCGGGAGGATCTTCTTCAGAAAGGACCGGAATATCCGGTGTCAGCGTACGTAAACCGTCCATGATAACGGTGTGTGCGGCAATATCCGCTGCCGTTACCGGAGAATTGTCCGCTTTGCTGACGACGTCCATCGGTTTCGTCCCGTCGTAGACCTGCATAATGGCATCGCCTGCATTCCGTGCAAGCTGGCATACTTGATCTAACATTTCTCCACCTCGTCTCTGTGAGCGGTGTTAACTTATTGTTTTACTTATACCCTATCGTTAATGAATGCGCCAACTGTGATAGTGTCATCATTTTCAAAGCGTAAAATTGTGGCATTCTTCACTGTTCTATAAGTAAGGCGTTTATTCTCCCTTTTCTTTCGTATTCCCGATGATAAAAGGATGTCCCTGATGATTAAGTTTAGCGCAACGCTCCTGGCCACGCTGATTGCCGCCAGTGTGAATGCAGCGACGGTCGATCTACGTATCATGGAAACCACTGATCTGCATAGCAACATGATGGATTTCGATTATTACAAAGACACCGCCACGGAAAAATTCGGACTGGTACGTACGGCAAGCCTGATTAACGATGCCCGCAATGAAGTGAAAAACAGCGTACTGGTCGATAACGGCGATTTGATTCAGGGGAGTCCGCTGGCCGATTACATGTCGGCGAAAGGATTAAAAGCAGGTGATGTTCATCCGTTTTATAAGGCGCTGAATACGCTGGATTATACGGTCGGTACACTCGGCAATCATGAATTTAACTACGGTCTGGATTACCTGAAAAATGCGTTGGCGGGAGCGAAATTCCCTTATGTAAATGCCAACGTCATTGACGCCAGAACCAAACAGCCAATGTTTACACCGTATTTAATTAAAGATACCGAAGTGGTCGATAAAGACGGAAAAAAACAGACGCTGAAGATTGGCTATATTGGCGTCGTGCCGCCGCAAATCATGGGCTGGGATAAAGCTAATTTATCCGGGAAAGTGACGGTGAATGATATTACCGAAACCGTGCGCAAATACGTGCCTGAAATGCGCGAGAAAGGTGCCGATGTCGTTGTCGTTCTGGCGCATTCCGGGCTATCTGCCGATCCGTATAAAGTGATGGCGGAAAACTCAGTTTATTACCTCAGTGAAATTCCTGGCGTTAACGCCATTATGTTTGGCCATGCTCACGCCGTTTTCCCAGGTAAAGATTTTGCTGATATCGAAGGGGCTGATATCGCGAAAGGCACGCTGAATGGTGTTCCGGCGGTAATGCCGGGCATGTGGGGCGATCATCTTGGGGTGGTCGACTTACAACTCAGTAATAACAGCGGTAAATGGCAGGTGACGCAGGCGAAAGCGGAAGCACGGCCGATTTACGACATCGCCAATAAAAAATCCCTCGCGGCGGAAGACAGCAAGCTGGTAGAAACACTCAAAGCCGATCACGATGCCACACGCCAGTTCGTCAGCAAGCCAATCGGTAAATCCGCCGACAATATGTATAGCTATCTGGCGCTGGTGCAGGACGATCCGACCGTGCAGGTGGTGAACAACGCGCAAAAAGCGTATGTCGAGCATTACATTCAGGGCGATCCGGATCTGGCAAAACTGCCGGTGCTTTCAGCTGCTGCACCGTTTAAAGTTGGTGGTCGCAAAAATGATCCGGCAAGCTATGTGGAGGTGGAAAAAGGCCAGTTGACCTTCCGTAATGCCGCCGATCTTTATCTCTACCCCAATACGCTGATTGTGGTGAAAGCCAGCGGTAAAGAGGTGAAAGAGTGGCTGGAGTGCTCCGCCGGACAGTTTAACCAGATTGATCCTAACAGCACGAAACCACAGTCACTCATCAACTGGGATGGTTTCCGCACCTATAACTTTGATGTGATTGATGGTGTGAATTATCAGATTGATGTTACCCAGCCTGCCCGTTATGACGGCGAGTGCCAGATGGTTAATGCCAATGCGGAAAGGATTAAGAACCTGACCTTTAATGGCAAGCCGATTGATCCGAACGCCATGTTCCTGGTTGCCACCAATAACTATCGCGCTTACGGCGGCAAATTTGCCGGTACGGGCGACAGCCATATCGCTTTTGCTTCACCGGATGAGAACCGCTCGGTGCTGGCAGCGTGGATTGCTGATGAGTCGAAACGTGTGGGGAAAATTCACCCGGCGGCAGATAACAACTGGCGTTTAGCACCAATAGCTGGCGATAAGAAACTGGATATCCGTTTCGAAACCTCTCCATCAGATAAAGCCGCGGCGTTTATTAAAGAGAAAGGGCAATATCCGATGAATAAAGTCGCGACCGATGATATCGGGTTTGCGATTTATCAGGTGGATTTGAGTAAGTAATACACTTCTTTTTCGGCCTATAAATCATCAACCGCATCCGGCACTTTTGTCGGATGCGATGCTGGCGCATCTTATCCGCCCTACAAGTCATGAACCGTAGGCCGGATAAGCGCAGCCGGCAGTTATGCCGCACGTTCATCCCGCACCGCCAACACCTCGGGCAAATTCAACTCAATCCAGTCCGCCAGTGCAGCAACCTTTTCGCTCACCTGCTCGCCCAGCGGCGTGAGGCTATATTCCACATGCGGCGGCACCACCGGATACGCGATACGGTTAAGAAAACCATCCTGTTCTAACGCCTGTAACGACTGCGCAAGCATCTTTTCACTCACCCCACCGATTTTGCGCCGCAGGTCGCTAAAGCGATGAGTACCTTCGCGTAGCGCCACCAGAATCAACACCCCCCAACGGCTGGTGACGTGTTTCAACACCTCGCGCGACGGGCACTGTTCCGCAAAGAGATTACCCTCTTTCAGTTGTTGTGACAGGCTAACCTGACTCATTTCATACTTACCTTTTTGTACGTACTTACTAAAAGTAAGTTTAGGTGTTAGCGTATTTAAACACAAGACAAAACGATGGAGACTTCCCATGATCGCTATTACTGGTGCCACTGGCCAACTTGGTCACTATGTTATTAAATCCTTGATGAAAACGGTTCCTGCCAGCCAAATAGTGGCTATCGTTCGTAATCCGGCAAAAGCCCAGTCACTGACAGCACAAGGCATTACCGTGCGTCAGGCTGACTACGGCGATGAAGCCGCACTGACATCTGCACTTCAGGGAGTGGAAAAACTACTGCTGATCTCTTCCAGCGAAGTGGGTCAACGTGCCCCGCAGCATCGTAATGTTATTAATGCCGCAAAGACGGCTGGCGTGAAATTTATCGCTTATACCAGTCTGCTTCACGCGGATAAATCTCCGCTCGGCCTCGCCGATGAGCACATCGAGACGGAGAAAATGTTGGCTGATTCTGGCATCGTTTACACCCTGCTGCGCAACGGCTGGTACACCGAAAACTACCTCGCCAGCGCCCCGGCAGCACTGGAACACGGCGTATTTATCGGTGCGGCGGGCGATGGCAAAATCGCCTCAGCAACGCGGGCAGATTATGCGGCAGCTGCGGCACGCGTGATTAGCGAAGCCGGTCACGAAGGCAAGGTTTACGAACTGGCGGGCGATAGTGCCTGGACGTTGACACAGTTAGCGGCAGAGCTGACCAAACAGAGCGGCAAACAGGTTACCTATCAAAATCTGAGCGAAACCGATTTCGCTGCGGCGCTGAAAAGCGTTGGCCTGCCTGACGGACTGGCGGATATGCTGGCGGATTCTGACGTTGGCGCATCGAAAGGCGGTCTGTTTGATGACAGCAAAACGCTGAGCAAATTGATTGGCCGCCCAACGACAACGTTAGCCGAAAGCGTAAGCCATCTTTTTAATGTTAATAACTAGTTAATTAAAGTGGCATCCTCCCGCATCCTCTCTGATAATGACGGGATGCCGGGAGCAATCATGTCTGCTTCCTGAACGTTTCTTCTGACAGACCAATGGATGCCAGTAATGATTAGCGGCGTGCTGTACGCCCTGTTAGCAGGGTTGATGTGGGGGCTTATTTTTGTCGGGCCGTTGATCGTGCCGGAATACCCGGCGATGTTGCAGTCGATGGGGCGTTATCTGGCGTTAGGGTTAATTGCGCTGCCCATTGCCTGGCTGGGACGCGTGCGTCTGCGTCAGTTGGCGCGTCGCGACTGGCTTACCGCCTTGATGCTCACTATGATGGGCAACCTCATCTATTACTTCTGCCTTGCCAGTGCCATTCAACGTACTGGCGCGCCTGTTTCTACGATGATTATTGGCACCCTGCCGGTGGTCATTCCTGTCTTTGCCAATCTGCTTTATAGCCAGCGCGACGGCAAACTCGCGTGGGGAAAACTCGCCCCGGCACTGATTTGTATTGGCATCGGCCTGGCGTGTGTGAATATTGCTGAGTTAAACCACGGACTCCCCGATTTTGACTGGGCACGTTATACCTCTGGCATCGTGCTGGCGTTAGTTTCCGTGGTCTGCTGGGCATGGTATGCCCTGCGCAACGCCCGCTGGCTGCGGGAAAATCCCGACAAACATCCGATGATGTGGGCGACGGCGCAGGCGCTGGTCACGCTGCCGGTTTCTCTCATCGGCTATCTCGTCGCCTGTTACTGGCTGAATATACAAACGCCGGACTTCTCCTTACCTTTTGGCCCCCGTCCGCTGGTGTTTATTAGTCTGATGGTTGCGATAGCCGTGCTTTGCTCATGGGTTGGCGCACTCTGCTGGAACGTCGCCAGCCAGCGATTACCGACAGTGATTCTCGGGCCGCTGATCGTTTTCGAAACACTGGCAGGTTTGCTGTACACCTTTTTGATACGCCAGCAAATGCCGCCGCTGATGACGCTGAGCGGTATCGCGCTGTTAGTGGTTGGCGTGGTCATTGCAGTCAGAGCAAAACCGGAAAAGCCTTTAACTGAATCTGTCTCAGAAAGTTGACATACTGGCAGTGAGTTAAATAAGCCTCTGCTACGTAAGGGTTATAGCATTTGCCTTAAAGATGCATTTAAAATACATCTTATCTTATTAAGAATGAGGTATCAGCTATGGCTTATCGCGACCAACCTTTAGGTGAACTGGCGCTCTCTATCCCTCGCGCTTCGGCTCTGTTTCGTAAATATGATATGGATTACTGCTGCGGCGGTAAGCAAACGCTGGCGCGTGCGGCGGCACGTAAAGAACTGGATGTTGAGGTCATTGAAGCTGAGCTGGCAAAGCTTGCTGAACAACCGATTGAGAAAGACTGGCGTAGCGCCCCGCTGGCAGAAATCATCGACCATATCATCGTGCGCTACCACGATCGTCACCGCGAGCAACTGCCGGAGCTGATCCTGCAAGCGACTAAAGTCGAGCGCGTTCACGCCGACAAACCGAGCGTGCCAAAAGGGCTGACAAAATACCTGACCATGCTGCATGAAGAGCTTTCCAGCCACATGATGAAAGAAGAGCAGATCCTCTTCCCGATGATCAAACAAGGCATGGGCAGCCAGGCAATGGGGCCAATCAGCGTAATGGAAAGCGAGCACGATGAAGCGGGCGAACTGCTGGAAGTGATCAAACACACTACCAATAACGTCACACCGCCGCCAGAAGCCTGCACCACCTGGAAAGCGATGTATAACGGCATTAATGAACTGATTGATGACCTGATGGATCACATCAGTCTGGAAAACAATGTACTGTTCCCACGCGCGCTGGCGGGTGAGTAATCTAAAAGCTGGATGGCATTGCGCCATCCAGCATGATAATGCGGTTATTTCCGCAGTTCAGCAGCCCGCTTCTTACCAATAAACAACCAGCCCAGCCCCAGTGCAATAAACCACAGCGGGGTGACCAACAGCGCCTGGCGAGTGTCATCTTCCAGTGTCAGCAACACGACCACGAACACAAAGAACGCCATACATACCCAGCACATCAGCTTGCCGAGCGGCATCTTGTAGATCGACTTCTCATGCAGATGAGGACGCTGTTTGCGGTAAACCAGGTACGAGCAAAGGATAATCGTCCAGACGAACATAAACAGAATCGCGGAAACGGTTGTAATCATCGTGAACGCGCCAATCACGCTAGGATTCACATACAGCATCACCACGCCACCGAGCAGGCAGATGCAGGAGAAGGTCAGCCCTTTCGCTGGTACTGCGCGCTTAGAAAGTTTAGCGAACGCTTTCGGTGCCACACCTTCCTGCGCCAGACCAAACAGCATACGGCTGGTAGAGAAGACGCCGCTGTTAGCGGAAGACGCCGCAGAGGTCAGCACCACAAAGTTGATCACGCTTGCGGCAGCAGGCAGCCCTACCAACACGAACAGTTCAACAAACGGGCTTTTCTCCGGGACTACCGAACTCCACGGCGTCACGGACATAATCACAATCAGCGCGAAGACGTAGAACATAATGATACGGATCGGAATGGAGTTAATCGCGCGTGGCAGTGATTTCTCCGGATCTTTGGTTTCCGCAGCTGTTGTACCTACCAGCTCAATCCCCACGAAAGCGAAAACCGCTATCTGGAATCCGGCAAAGAAGCCACTTAAACCTTTCGGGAACCAGCCGCCGTCATTCCACAAATGCGCGAATGACGCTTCCACACCGGTCGGTGACTGAAAGTGCATCGCCACCATGACCAGGCCGACGACAATCAGCGACACGATGGCGACGATTTTGATCATCGCAAACCAGAACTCCATCTCACCGAACATTTTCACGGTGGCAAGGTTGAGCGTCAACAGCAGCACTATCACCGCCAGCGAGGCGACCCAGTCGGAGAGATCGGGGAACCAGAACTGAGCATAAGCAGTGATCGCCACCACGTCTGCCATACCGGTTACAACCCAGCAGAACCAGTAAGTCCAGCCGGTGAAATATCCTGCCCACGGCCCGAGTAAATCGGAAGCGAAGTCACTAAAAGATTTGTATTCCAGATTCGAAAGCAGCAATTCCCCCATTGCCCGCATCACGAAAAAGAGCATAAAACCGATGATCATATAAACGAAAATGATCGACGGCCCGGCAAGGCTAATCGTTTTGCCGGACCCCATAAACAACCCCGTACCAATGGCACCGCCAATGGCAATAAGCTGAATATGTCGGTTTGTGAGATTGCGCCGTAACGACTGTTCAGCCGGAGCCTGATCATCGGCAACGACTTTTACCTGATCTACCATGTTTTTTTCTTCCTGTACCTGTCTGTGTTGTTCAGGCTCTACGGCCTTTAGTCAGTCTATGATACGACGAATCTGTATCGGGACTCATCGATATTAGGTAACAATACGCGGGATGAATACTAAGATTTAGATCTAATGTTAATTTTATGTTTAAAGTGAGTGTCATATCACGGTGATAACGCGAAACAGCTCACAAAAATACACGCTTACGGGGTCTTTGCAACACAACATAGCGCCGTTTGGCAAACTGAAGGGTTTATTGCTGAATGTCTGCTCCCCTCTGGTTCGAGGGGAACAGAATGCGCTGCTTAGAGGATTTCCAGCAGTTCGACTTCAAACACCAGGGTGCTGAACGGTGGGATGGACGCGCCTGCGCCACGCTCGCCATATGCCAGTTCCTGCGGGATAGTCAGTTCCCATTTAGAACCTACCGGCATCAGAGTCAGTGCTTCAATCCAGCCAGGGATCACGCCATTAACCGGGAATTCAGCGGGTTCACCACGAGCAACGGAGCTGTCAAACACGGTGCCGTCGATCAGTTTACCGGTGTAATGAACACGAACGCGGTCAGTACGTGCCGGAATTGCGCCTTCGCCCTGGTTGATCACGCGGAATTGCAGGCCAGATTCGGTGCTGTTCACACCTTCTTTTTTGGCATTTTCTTCAAGATATTTCACACCTTCGGCAGCCATCGCCTGGAAACGCTGACGACGAACGGCATCGGCGCGTTCGTGGATTTCACGCAGCGCGCGATGCACCACATCAACCGGAACAGCCGGATGTTTGCCTTCCAGCGCATCTGCAATACCAGCCACCAGCGCCTCCGGCAGCAGCCCTTGCAGGCCAGATTCACTCAGTTGTTGGCCTACCTGTAAACCAATGCCGTAGCTTGCTTGCGCTTCGATGGTGTCAAAAGTTGGGGTGGTCATCGTATTTCCTTTCTTAGGGTATAAAAGTAGCGGGCAGCATATCAGCCACACTTCTTTGGGTAAAACTTTGTCGCAGGAATGATGACAAATCCCGGGGAAAAAGAAACAATAGCAATATCCCGTATGAATATAATAAAGGCGGGTTTACCACGGACATCATAGCGTTAGCTTATTCATAGGCTATGATTGAGGAACAAGACGCGGAGCAGGAGGAAACCATGCCCGGGCGCTTTGAACTAAAACCAACCCTGGAGAAAGTCTGGCACGCGCCGGACAATTTTCGCTTCATGGACCCGCTGCCGCCGATGCATCGTCGGGGGATCATTATTGCCGCCATTATATTGGTGGTCGGATTTCTGCTTCCATCTGATGATACGCCCAACGCGCCGGTGGTGACGCGTGAAGCGCAGTTAGATATTCAGTCGCAATCACAACCGCCGACAGAAGAACAGCTGCGGGCGCAGCTAGTTACGCCACAAAATGATCCTGATCAGGTGGCCCCGGTCGCTCCAGAACCTATACAGGAAGGCCAGCCAGAAGAACAGCCGCAAACTACCCAAACACAACCATTCCAGCCAGATAGCGGAATTGATAATCAATGGCGCTCTTACCGTGTCGAACCCGGTAAAACGATGGCGCAGCTGTTCCGCGACCACGGACTGCCCGCTACCGATGTCTATGCAATGGCGCAGGTAGAAGGCGCGGGTAAGCCGCTGAGTAATTTGCAAAACGGGCAAATGGTGAAAATCCGCCAGAACGCCAGCGGCGTGGTGACGGGCTTAACCATTGATACGGGGAATAATCAACAGGTCCTGTTTACCCGCCAGCCGGATGGCAGTTTTATTCGTGCGCGGTAGATGAAGGGTCAACCAAAAGCCAGCTAAGGATTGTCTCTTTGATGACCTTACGTCTGGCTTCCAGTGCCTGGGGGGAAACCATACTGATATGATAAACCAGGCCAAGCGTATGCTGGTTGATCAAATAATATCCGCCAAGCGCAGCAATATTAATATTCACCTGCAATGGGTCGATATCTGGCTTAAAAATATTGTGTTTCTTCCCTTCATCCAATAAGGATTCCATTAACTGCAAGTGCGCATGGTTAATTTCTAAGAGACGCTGTGATTTTGCATAATGCACACCTTTACTTTGATTTTCACTATGCACAATTTTTAAAAACCAGGGATTAGCAATATAATAACCCCATGTAAAATCAATAATTTTCTCAATGGCTTTTTGTGGCGGAAGATCTGAGAAATCAAGGGCCTTTTCTTTTTGTCGAATATCGTTCCAGGTATATTCCAGTACTTCAATAAATAAATTTTCTTTATTACCAAAGTGATGATAAACCGTCTGTTTACTACACCCCGCAGCCTTAACAATATTATCGACCCTGGCCCCTTCATAACCATATTCGGCATATTCATTAACCTCTCATAACAGCAGCTTTTCCGGCATTCTCGGTACTTTGCTGATATCAAGATACATAACGCTT
>ENA-UEPG01001178-UEPG01001178.1-human-gut-metagenome-genome-assembly--contig:-NODE-1178-length-21695-cov-4.109677_pt1 | contig 21695 bp, 13 predicted proteins | sample MGYA00242893_ERZ507902 | MGnify/ENA primary metagenome ERZ507902 (study PRJEB26167, sample SAMN06115491) | human gut metagenome | host: Homo sapiens | place: China:Gansu | collected 2015-04-23... | reverse complement strand
CTATCCAGCGAAAGTTCTCCGCTCAACTTCGGCTTTTCCATAGCACCACTGATGTAGAGACCTCCGTCAATGTCACCTGTGAGGGCGACCATGCGGTCAGGAATGAAAGCATTAGCGAGAGAGAGCGGGAAATGTTCGAAGGTGGTGTTGACATCGATGGAATCGCGCCCGCTCTTCTGCGTCAGCACGGCGTCGGCAGTCAATACTTCCTGATCTCCCGAACGGAAATAAGCATTTAGGTAATGAGTACCCGCATCACCCGGCAACCATGTGGCACCCAGTCCGATATTACCTACCGGTTGGCGTTCGTAAGTCAGGTTTTCCACACCGGCTTCTGCCGATACTTGCAGTGAAGTAGCCGTCTGTATATAGTTTGCTTCTGCTGAGAAAAGTCCTGTTATCCGTGGCATATAAGGCAGGATACCACTCAGTTTATCCAAGCGGAAACGGACTAATTCCAGATTGATGTTCTGCAAAGAAACGGTGTCCGATCTGTCGGACTGCATACGAAAACAGAGACCGTCATTACTGTCCATATCCACATTGGCATAGACGCGCATATTCTTATGCAAGTAAATCCAGTCGTTGCCATCCACAAAGTGAAACTTCTGGAAAGCGATGATAGGTTCGGCAGGCGTCAGACGGAAGGCAATGCCATTGCCTCTGCCTCTCCCTTCGATGAGTGGACGGGCATTAATACCAAGATCAAGCCCTGTGTCACCCTTATCATCTACATAGTTCAAAGTCAGTTCCGCATCGTCATTACGAATTTCACCGGTCAACGTGCTACGGAATACGACCTGAGGATTCTTCGGACCATTGATAACGCCACCCTGCAACTTCATGCGGGCAGTATCCTGACTAATAGCAAAGAAGATGGTGTCCAACTGCAAAGAGTCCATGCGCAAACCGTGTATAGCAGTGCGACCGTTAATACCTCGCCGGGGTGTAGTGCCAAATCGCAAAGTTAAATCATTGAAAGAAATATCCTTCGTTGCCAGAAAGTAACTGACGGGGTTTTGCTGACCCGCTTTCAGCTGCATGCCTGCCGAGGGCAATGCACGCCGCAGTTCGGCATGATCGAGTTGTTTCTGCTCTATTTGTTTAGTGAGAAGTGTGGCAAAGGCGGTACCTTGATCCAGCAGTTTCTTCAAGGTACTGCGAGCACGGAACTGGAAATCAAGGTCACCAGCATCCAGTTTCATCTTAATAGAGTCGTGGCGTGCTTCTGCACCAAGACTGAAAGCAATAGGATGACTCAACGGTTTAGGAGAAATGCCCAACTCATATAAGCCAACTTCTTCCACATTCATATCAATTCTACCATCCAGATACTTACGATCCAGATGCATATCAGCATCCGCCCGCATCTTCAACAGAGGATTATCACTTGCCAGATGTACGGTAGCGAGAGCAGATTTCAGTCCTGCTGTCAGGTCTATGCCAGAGACATTCCAATGACCATATTGTAACTCGCTGAGAGATGCTTTCAAGATAGCCGTAGTGTGATGATTGGCGGGATCGAAACCCTGGCCTTTTGCAGCAACCTTTGCCGAAAGAGTATAAATAGAGTCTTTGGGTAGGAAATGATGTAGTTGCAGAGCATCTATACTGAAATCGGCTTGATAGGCTTCTGTGGCGGTATTATAGTGAGCCAGCAGATTCAGTATACCTTCGCTTTCTTGCAATTTCAATGTGGCGTCATACTTGGGACCATCCATACCAAGACGCGCTTTCAGGTGCATACTGTCCGGCACTACAATGGAACCATCCGGGGTGAGACCTGTCAACCCTGTGAGGAAATTCAGGTTCTGTGTACGAATGTCGAAGTCAATATTTCCGTTTCGCGTCAGACTATCAGTGAGATTCCATATTTCGCCGCCACCGTCCAGGGTAAAAGCACCCGGCAGGTCGATGTTAAAGCGAGAAATCTGCATTTGCTTGAAGTTACCCTCTGTGCCGGCACGGATGACGAGTGGGCGGAAGGGATAGGCTTCTTTAAAAGTTTCGGGCAGCCCACCGGCAAAAAGCAGAACATCTTGCTTGCCGATGCGGGCATTGAAACGAGCGGTCAATCGCCCGGTAGTGGGGATATCCACCAGTTCCCAATAAGTTTGTGCGGTGAAGTCCATCTCGCTGTGCGGAGTAAGTAGGCGCAAGTAGGGCACCTGTATCACAGTGGAGTCAGCAAACACACGTCCCGTCAGTGAAGTGACGCTCAGACCGGAACGCTCGCTCATGGAAAATTCGCGAATAACGGCGTTAATATTATGTCCGGCATAAAGCACGGAATCTACACCAATTTGTATATCCCGCAAAGCGATGTGTGAAGCATCGAAACCCGGAGTAGGCTTCACGATGGTGCTATCGGCGTTTGCAAGACTACCTGTATCAATAAGGCTATTCAGTGTATTGACAAGCCGGTTGCCTGTATCATAATTCACAGATGTACCGCTGAGTTGGAATTGCCTGAAGCCATAAATCTGACGCCCAAGGTCAGCGGTGGCATCATCTATCTCCGCTTCGCCCAAGCGAGCTGCAAGGTTCATAGAATCAAGCGGCATCTGCAGGTCTACGGAGACGTTTTTCAATGCCAGTTTGTGCAACGCCACTTTCCAGTTGAGGGCAGTGGTAGTGGTATCCGGCTCGGTAGTAGTGGTGTCATTCATCACTACCAGCATGTGAGTATCGCTCAATTCTATACGGTTGAGGACGGCATCTTCCGTCTTTAGATTAATTCCGTGGCTTTCAAGGAAGAAGTGCCCCAACACACCTTTCAGTTGCATACCCTCTATCAGATTGGCAGAGTTCAAAGAAACGCCTTTCAGCGTTACTTCGTCCACCTCTACCTGTCCTCGTATCAAGGGCCATGCCTGAACACGCACGTTCAGACTTTCGAGCAACAGCAACGTGTCGGAAACCTGTTCCAAAGCAAGGGAGTCACCAGGAACGGAAGGTACCTGTTTGCCTGTCTGCACAGGCTGAATAACCTGCACGCCACGCACCAATAAGTTCAGCGGGAAGCGGAGATCAATTCGCTGGACGGATATATCCATACCCGTAGCGTCGGATACGATGGCAGTCGCCTGTTTACGTATCAGGTTTTGTACGGGAGGCACATAAAGCAATACCATCAGTATTACAAATAATATAATCGGAGTGAGCAGTATCCACACTACCCATTTTATCCATTTTCTTCTCATGAGAGTATCATTCGATAGTCAGTGTTTAAATCGTTACAAAGTAAACAAATTCTCTCGACATTTGGTTGTTACATAAGAGAAAAAGGCTATTTATTCCACTATCCAGCGTTCTATATTCCGGATTTTATTATTAAAGTTTACTCCTATTTTGAAGACACGGCGCTGATTGGTGGCAAAAGAAAGCGCATGTTTCTCTTCATTCATCTGTGCCACCACCTCTTCAGCCGTACCTTCCGGCATGAACTTCATAATGTAAATGTAGCTGTCTGTTTGCAGTATGAGATCAATACACTCCTTACTACTATGATATTCAACCTCGATAGAAAAACTCATAAGGCGAAAAACAACGAAGAGCATGTTCCGGCAGTGCAGTTCCGAAGCGCATGCAAGTCCATGAGGCGTGCCTGCAAAAAAGCTTTGCAAACGGTGGAAGAAAGCATTAGGCTGCCCCATGCGCACTTCATGCACACACTTCTGTATCTCGAACGCCGCTTCCGTTTTATTGAAGCGTGTGTGGAATGATAACAGAAAGTTCATAAACCCCTGTTCTACTTCACAGTCCGGGAAGCCCAAGGTGCAGAGTTTCAGGCTGGGATCGTAATCTCTGATGGTAAGATACCCGGTCTGGTAAAATACAGATACTGGATTATCGGATGAAGCATGTATCCCCATCAACACACTTTCGGGAACTCCTATATTCAGAATCTCATCCAAATCATAAGAGGACTTTTTCAACAATTCAGTAAGGTAGGCCGATGCATCGGTTATCAACCGGTAATTCCCAAATGCCTTACTCTTTAAAGCATTAAACAGACTAAACGGATTATATACCTCCAAAGCATCGTGTCCGAAGTGGTATCCACCATAATGTTTCCGCAATTCGGCATACGCTTCGGCCGGTGTAATCTCTCTTGCAGTCGCCAGTTTATTGATTTCAGAGGTGAAATTATCGCGCAACTCTTGCTCGCTAATGCCGCAGATGTCCGCATACTCAGTCTGCATGGAGATATCAATCATATTGTCCAGACCACTAAAAGCACCAGAATCGCCCATCCGGGAGGTTCCGACCAGCAGGGTAAATTCAATATGCTCATCAGCATTCTTCGTCACACAATAAAAGGCTTCCAGCATATTACGAAAACTTTCACACAGCGTTTCGTTGCCCATAGCGTCAAGTACGGGCTTGTCATATCCATCTACTAAAATGACTACCCGCTGTCCTTCTTTGAGGCAGGCTTGCTCTATAATCCCCGCAAAGCGCATGGGTAATGACTTTTCTACAGTCTCCGTCCCATAACGTTTTTCCCACTCTGCCAACGTTCCATTCAGCTGATTCTCCAAACTATCCTGTGTATCATACTTCTGTACACTCAAATCCAGATGCAGCACAGGGCGCACCGTCCACTCCTTTTCCAAAGTTTCTATGGCAAGGCCTTCGAATAACTCTTTTTTGCCGAGAAAGAAAGCTTCCAGCATGCTCACAAGCAGACTCTTCCCGAAACGACGCGGACGGTGAAGGAAGTAGTGACTGCTCGCATTTATCATTTTATAAATCTGTGCAGTCTTATCTACATAGAAGTAGCCTTCGCTCCGCAGTTTCCCGAAGTCCCGAATGCCAACCGGATATTTCTTTTCGCTCATAATACTCTGAATTTATTCATTTTAGACAAAGATACGCCTTTATAATGGAATAGTAACCTTTTTCCGGCAGATAGATTTCAGCCAGATAAAGCAGAAGCCAACAATGAATCTATTTTACTTACAAAGACGTTTCACTGCCTGTGCTATTATTTCATCTATAAGTTTAAGTGCCAAGAGGGATTTACCCTCTATCTGTTCATTGAAAAGTACCCCGCGAGAAGCTTCAAGTTCTTTCAGCAAGCCCACAAGCTCGCTGGCACCCAGTAGTGTAAAGAGAGGAAGCATTTTATGTCCCATAGCAGCAACCCCGTCCGCATCTTCGGTTTCCAGCGCCTGCTGCAAGCGACCGGCATTCAGGCGTGTTTCAGTAACGAAACTTTCCAGAATAGATTTTGCTGCGTCAGGGTCATCACCGGAAAAGGCAGTGAGAGATTCAAAATCTAAGACTTTATTAAGTGGAGTGTGGAGTGTGGAGAGTAAAGAGTCAGCTGCGCTATCAAATGCACCATTCACTTCTCCCGCCTCTTCTACTTTCAATTCTTGAAGCAGTTCAGTTACAGTGAATGGCTTGTGCAGGCATCCTACGAAGCCGTGTTTCAGAAACTCTGCGCGCTGCATATCACTACGGGCAGTAACAGCAACCACCGGAATAGTTTTAGCCTGGGGAATATTTGAAGCCCGCAACAGGTTTAATAAGTCGAACCCATTAAGTGCAGGCATCTGCACATCTGTAAGTAGCACATCGAAAGTATCGGTGCGCAAGGCATCCAACACCTCGTCCAGTTGCAAACAAGTAACGGAAGTTATGCCGCTTTGGGATAGCATGGCAGATGTAAGGGTAAGCTGGATGCGATCATCGTCAATAAGAAGAATGTGGAGGGATGAAGAATTAGGAATAAAGAATGAAGAATTACCTAGCGGTGTAACTGCGCAGCCCGATTCTTCATTCTTCATTCCTAATTCTTCATTTTTATCCAGAGTTACCGGATATAAGGGTACCCGAAGCGTAAACGTACTTCCTTTTCCAAGCACGCTATCCACATCTATGCTCCCCTCCAGCAACTGCACCAACATGCGGACAATAGATAATCCCAATCCGAAACCTTCTTCTCCTTGTGCTCCCGGCAGGCGGGTAAATTCCTGGAAAATACGTTCGCGATCGCCCGGCTCCATACCTTTCCCCGTATCTATAACAGAGAGTTTCAGGTGATTGCCGGAGAAAGACGGGTCACCCTTCGGCACAAAACAGGCTGCCAACGTAATGCTACCCTCCGAAGTGAACTTCACGGCATTGGAAAGCAAGTTATTTACAATCTGGCGCAAGCGCAACGGGTCACTGATAAACGTACCTTTCAACTCAGGGTCTATGTCGCATTTCAAGGATAGCCCCTTGGCAGAAGTCAGCGGTTCGAAGCTGACATAGATTTCTTCCAGCAAGCGTGCGGGATGGAAAGTAACACGGTTAATCTCGGCTTTATTCAAGTCAAGGCGATGAAAGTCGAGTAAGTCGGTAACCAGTTTCAGAAGATGTTCTGAAGAGGTTTTCATATTATCGAGATAGAAGCGTTGCCGGCCATCTACAGTGAGACGTGAAAGCAGGTCGGCATACCCCATGATGGAACCTAAGGGGGCTTTGAAGTCGTGGGTGATGGCAAGCATCAGCTTTTCGCGAGAGGCGAGCAGTTCCTCAGCAAAGCGATTGGCTTCTTCCAGTTGGCGGCGGTAACGGTTGCTACGGGTAATATCACGCCAAATCATGACAAGGAAGATGACGGACAACAATACAGCTCCCGCAGCAATACCCGAAATGATGGTTGCGGAACGGTGACGCACCGCCTTCTGATACTCGGCTTCTTCACGGGCACGAAGCAAGGTTTCCTGTTCGTATCCTTTCAACAAACTATCGATGCGAGCAGTCAGTGCATGGTCAAGGCGTTGCAGATTCCGCTTGCGGCGCTGTACAATACTATTGGTTTCTTTCTTCTGGCGGGCAGCAAGGAGCAACTTCTCATGCAGGGAGTCAGCAGGGTTATAGGCATCGAGAATGGTATCGGTTGCTACTTCAAGGGTAGTCTGCACCTGAACTGCACTATCTTTCTTAGGTGGTACGAAAACTTCACCCAAACGGCGAAAGAAACCTTTCTTTTTGGGCTGTGTCAAGACAGTGTCGCGGCGAGCAATGACTCGGCGTTGCACACGTTGCTGAGTAATCACAGTATCCTGTTCGGCAATGATTTGCTCCACCTCACGGGCGGAAATCATGCTGTCGTTCGCTTCGCTCAGTGTGCGCAACAGGCGGACGGTGTTTGCATCTTTCTCTCGCAGAAGACCTATCAGGCTATCTGTTCGCAGGATGTCGCTGTTGTCGGAACTCATAAGATTCTCCATCTCCCTATGCACAAAGAACAGGGAATAAAGCAAAACTGCAAGCAGAACAGCGTAGCCGGCAGCTATCTTCTTCTTGGAGACATTATTCATAATTATTTATTTCGTCTTATACCGGAACCGTAGCCAAAGCATGATGCCTGCTGTTGTAAGCCCGAACGGAAACGCCATCCAGACACCGACCGTTCCCCAACCCAACACGAAACCGCAGAAATATCCTACAGGCAAAGATATAACAAAATAGGAAATAAATGCAATGAACATCATAGGTTTTACGTCTGCAATGCCACGCAGGGCATTGGCAAAACTGATCTGCAAGCCGTCGCCGAACTGGTAAACAAGGAATGGCAGAAACAGGGAAGATACCATAGCGGAAACCTCCAGGCTATCTGTGAACCAACCTCCCACTCTGCTGCGGAACAAGAATACAATACTCAAAAGCACCACTGCCATTGCCATAATCAAATGAAAGCCGGCATATGCCGAACGGCGGACATTCACCTTATCATTCTGTCCCTTGAAGTTGCTTACACGAACGGCAACTGCCGCCCCCATACCGTAGAACATCATAAAGGTGAACTGGGAGATGGTAAGCATAATCTGATGGGAAGCCAAAGCAATGGTACCCAGCCAGCCTACCATGATAGTGCTGAGACTAAATGAAGCCGTTTCCATCCCCATCTGCAAACCGACAGGCCAGCCCAGTGCATTGAGTCTCCTGAACATCTGTTTCGACCAACCCAGACGGAAAAAGCCCGCTTTATACTTCAGAAACCTGCGGCTACGGAAGACGATGAGTGCAAACACAATGACCATGACTATACGCGAGAACAGAGTACTGATACCTGCACCCAACAATCCCCACTCCGGAAAACCGAACTTACCGTAAATCAATGCATAGTTGCCAATAATATTCAATGCATTTCCGCCAAGAAGTACCCACATGGCAGTCTGAGTATTGGTGATGCCATCAGTGAATTGCTTGAAGCCATTGAAGAGCATAACGAATACCAGTGATGCCAACAGTATAAGAAAGTAGGGTTTTATCAAAGGAATCAGTTCCTCCGGCTGCCCCATACGCTCCACATTGAAGTAAACGATAGTCATGATAAGCGTCAGCAATAAAGCAACCAATACATTGGCAAGCAGGCTGGAGCGTAAGGCTTGTCCAGCTTCCATGAAGCGACGGTTACCATAGAGTTCGCCGACCACAGGCGTCAGTCCATAAGAGAAACCGGTGCTGAAAATGATACAAAGGGTAAAGAGATTGTTGGTGAAAGAAGCAGCAGCTAACTCCGCTGTGCTATGATGTCCCACCATCAAAGTATCGGCAAAACCAAGGATTATGACACCCAGCTGGCCAATGACAATAGGGAGACCTAAATAAAACAAGGCACGATAATGGCCTTTGTATGTATCAATTAGTTTCTTCATAAATGTTTAGTTATTGAGAATAATAATACAGAAGACTATCACTATTCTTTCTTATAATATAGCACCACGGAGTTTTCCTCCCGGAAAGCCTCCTGCGCCACCCGTTTCAACTGTTCTGCCGTCACAGCGCGATATTGCTCCACTTCACGATCTATGTCTTCTGCCTGTCCGGTCAGTTCAAACCATGCCAGGTTCGTAGCAACATTCAGATAATTGATATTTCCGAAAATCTGCGTGGACTCAAATTTATTCTTTACTTTCTCCAGTTCCTGTTCCTCTATTACCGTCTGCTGCAACTCTTCCAATTCCTTACGCACAGCAGCCTCAGCCGCTTCCAGCGACACACCTGCCGCCGGCTTTCCACTGATATGCAATAGTCCCGCATCGCGTGTGCCTGAAATATAGGCATCGATGCTGGAGAACAATTTCTGTTCCTGCACCAGGCGGCGGTTCAGGCGACTGGAGCGTCCGTTGCTGAGAATGTCCGACAGGATGTCGAACGCATAATAATCGGGATGTTGGCGACTACACATATGATAGGCCATAAAGAGCGCATCCAAAGGAACAGGGCGCTCTACTACCTGTCTGCGGGCTTCCGTTTGTACGGCTTCCTGTGGCAATTGCCTCACCGGCACATCCCTGTGGGGTATCGACCCAAACCATTTCTCCGTCAGCCTGACAGTTTCTTCCCATGAAATGTTTCCGGTGACGGCCAGCACAGCATTGTTAGGGGCATAAAAGCGGTAGAAGAATGCTTTTACCTCTTCAAGCGTGGCTTGCTCAATATGCGATAAATCCTTGCCAATAGTGGGCCAGCGATACGGATGCACCTGATAAGCCAACGGACGGATGAGATGTCCCACATCCCCGTAAGGCTGGTTCAGACAACGCTGTTTGAACTCTTCCATTACCACACCACGCTGAACTTCGAGGCTTTGCTTGCTGAATGCCAATTCTAACATACGATCGGCTTCGAGCCAGAAACCAATCTCCACATTCGATTTAGGAACAGTGAGGTAATAGTTCGTAACGTCATTGTTCGTCCAGGCGTTGTTCTCGCCTCCTGCCGATTGCAGGGGAGCATCATAATCAGGAATATTCACGGAACCACCGAACATCAGATGTTCGAACAAATGGGCAAAACCGGTATGTTCGGGATGCTCATCGCGGGCACCCACATCGTAGACGATATTCAGTGCTACCATTTGCGTGCTGAGATCCTCATAATGCACCAGACGCAAGCCGTTATTAAGAGTTCGTTTATTTATCTTCATGCTCTAAGAGAAAAAACACAAATTACGCAAATTGCACAAATAACACGCCACGCTATACTCGCAGGGAAAGATTTGTGCAATTTGCGTAATTTGTGTTCCGATTATTTTATCACAGTCACCTTTTTAATCTTCACATCCTCTTCCGGACGGTCACTACGGTCAGTCTTCACCTTCTGAATCTTATCTACCACATCCATGCCCTCAATAACCTCGCCGAACACAGTATATTCACCATCCAGATGCGGAGTACCACCTACTGTAGTATAAGCCTTCACTTGTTCCGGCGTAAAGTGGAATTCCGGTTGCTTGGCAACTTCTGCCTCAGCCTGTGCAAACAGTGTATCCTGTAAGTTCATCAATCCATCCTGATCATTCTCCTTACGCATCTTATAAATTTCCTTCATATGCTTCTGTGCCAAAGTATTGAACACATTTGTCAGGCGATTCTGATTCATTTGATTCTCCATGCCCAACAGCGTAGTATCACTGTATGCCTTGCCTGTCACAATATAGAACTGACAACCGGAAGACTCCTTATTTGGATTCACATTATCACCTTGGCGTGCAGCAGACAATGCACCTTTCTTATGGAAATACTTCGGATAAACAAACTCAGCCGGAATAGTATAACCTACATCACCTGCACCCAGCATCTTGCCTTTCGGAGCATTCTTTGACTCAGGGTCGCCTGCCTGTATCATAAAATCCTTGATGACACGGTGGAACAATGTACCTTCGTATGTACCCTCTTCCGCCAGTTTGATGAAGTTATCACGATGTTGCGGTGTCTCATTATACAGTTTCACGATAATGTCACCCGCAGTTGTTTCAATCTTCAATTTAGTTTCCTGATCCATGTTTCTATCTTTCTTTTGTCCCGATTGGCAGGCTGTAACGCTGCAAATCAGTATGGTTAATAATACGGTGAAATTCCTCTTCATAACGCTTTTTATTTAAATTAAGTTTGCAAATATACGATTTTCAGACAAAACGGTTTACCTTTGTGTCTTAAAAGAGACAAAAGATAAGGCAATGAAATCCATACTCATCGTTGAAGACGACATTACTTACGGTATGATGCTGAAGACCTGGTTAGGCAAAAAAGGCTTTCAGGTAGCTTCCGTCAGCAGTATCGCCCGCGCCCAGAAACATTTGGAAACGGAGGGTGCCGACTTGATTTTGTCCGACCTGCGTCTGCCCGACAAGGACGGCATCGACCTGTTGAAGTGGTTGGGAGAGCAAGGTCTGTCCATTCCACTCATCATGATGACAAGCTATGCTGATATACAATCGGCGGTGCAAGCCATGAAATTAGGTGCCAGCGACTACGTTGCCAAGCCTGTAAATCCGGACGAGCTTCTGAAGAAAATCAGTGAGGCTGTGAAACAACCCGCTGCTTCCCCAAAACAAACCATCAGTTCCGGAAAAGGAGAAAGTACCCATCAGAAAAATGCAGGCGGTGCTCCGTCTTCCGACTATCTGGAAGGAGAAAGTGATGCTGCCAAGCAACTTTATAATTATGTAAGACTGGTTGCCCCAACCACAATGTCGGTACTGATCAATGGTGCCAGCGGAACGGGTAAAGAGTATGTAGCCCACCGCATCCATCAACTCAGCAAGCGTGCCGGACAGCCTTTCGTCGCCATCGACTGTGGCTCCATCCCTAAAGAACTTGCCGCATCGGAATTCTTCGGACACGTAAAAGGTTCATTCACTGGAGCATTGACAGACAAAACAGGAGCCTTTGTTGCAGCCAACGGAGGAACCATCTTCCTCGATGAAATAGGTAATCTCAGCTACGAAGTCCAGATACAACTGCTACGTGCCTTGCAGGAACGAAAAATACGTCCGGTAGGTTCCAATAAAGAAATCACTGTAGATGTGCGTTTGGTTTCCGCTACGAATGAAGATTTGGAACAAGCCATCGAGAAAGGAACTTTCCGTCAGGATCTGTACCACCGTATCAATGAGTTCACCCTGCGCATGCCCGAACTTAAGGACCGGAGAGAAGACATCCTCCTCTTTGCCAACTTCTTCCTCGACCAAGCCAACCGAGAACTGGACAAACAGTTGATCGGGTTTGACGATGCAGCATCCAAAGCATTGCTGGAATACCATTGGCCGGGAAATCTGCGACAGATGAAGAATGCGGTACGACGCGCCACCCTATTGGCACAAGACCAACTTATTACACTGAAAGAACTAACTGAATTGCAACAAATCACTCATTCCCATGTAGGTTTGCCATTGCGTAATGAAGAGACAGAAAAGCATCAGATTATCGAAGCACTGCGGCAAACGGGAAACAATAAAAGCCGGGCGGCACAACTACTGGGCATAGACCGTAAAACATTATACAATAAGCTGAAACTTTACGAAATAGAGAGCTAAAGGCCCTCTCGGGATCGTATCCCAACCGTGCCAAGTCCGGAGCTACTACGGAGATAGTACGGACTTATTACGGAGTTGGTACGGAGCAGAGCCCCAGTGTGGAATTTTTCCACACCCCATTCCACACTTTCCACACAATTCCACACTGTGCCACACTTCCCCACTCACTTTTCACCATTAATTATCAACCATTTACCTAAAATTCATATCTTCTGGCACGTGCTTTGCAACTATAATTTACGTAAGCGCAAAGCTTCCTAAAGCAAAAAGGAAACCTAAACTTTCAACTATAAAATATATTTAGTATAATTCTAAAAAAGCAAATGATTATGAAAAAGTTAGTATTAGTAGCAGCCCTGTTTATGTTTGTTTGTGGTGGTTCTTTCGTGGCAAACGCTCAGGATCCGGTGAAAACTCAACAGCAACAACCGGCAACGGAAAAAACTGAAGAGCCTAAAGCCACTGAGCCTGCCAAGGAAGAACCCAAAGCAGAAGAACCGAAAGCTGAAGAGCCCAAAGCTGAAGCTCCTGCCAACGGTACTCCTGCAACGGAAACACCTGCACAGCCTGCTGAATAATAGTAAGCACACTGACAACAAAAGCCGTCCCCTACTTGTCTATTCTGGGGGATGGCTTTTGTCGTTTTCAGACACAAGAACATCATCTTATTATAATAATGGATCTAATCAACAAGCACAAAATACCTAAACATAGGTATTGTTCAAAAGGGAAATATAGCGGTACTTTGCAAGTAATAAATTATATTTCGAATTTACTATGGAGTCTTTATAAAAACACACATGAAAACAAAATCATTCATCATACCCTTTTTGCTATTCCAAGCTCTTCTCTTTACAGGAAGCAATCTGCTATATGCCATCCCTGCCCGGCCGGGAGTTATCACCGTAACCCAAAGTGACGGTACCCGCCTCAAAATACGCATTTATGGAGACGAATATTACCATTACACTATATCTGAAGAAGGCTATACGCTGACTTCCGGATCTGATGGAGATTATTATTATGCAACCCTTTCACCCAACGGGCAGTTGGCCTCTACTGGTGTCAAAGCACGTCCGATGGGTAAATTAAGCAATTCCGAAAGGCAACAGTTAGGACAAGGATTCACACAAGGACTTCGCCCCCTATCTCCCACAGCCCACAAACAGCAGATGATGCGCAGTGCCCAGAATAAAAGCAACTCTTCCAACACGCGAACAATAAACGGATTCACTCCGCCGGAACGTTTTATAGATAATGGATTTGCTACCACAGGTAAGCAAAAAGGACTTGTATTATTAGCCGAATTTCCGGATGTGCCTTTTACTATAGGTAGCAAAGGACACTTCGAAGATATGCTGAACAGCAAAAATTACAGTGAGAACGGCGCAACAGGCAGTGCATGGCAATACTATTATGACAACAGTAACGGACGTTTCGACCCGGAATTTGTAGTTGTAGGTCCTTATACACTGCCACACGAACGTAGCTACTACACCGCCAATGATGACGAACTTGCCTACGAAATGGTAGTGGACGTCTGCCGGATGGCCTACGCCAACGGCATTGACTTTGGTCCTTATTCCGAAGCAGGCGTCATGCGTGACGTATTCGTCTTTTACTCCGGTGGCGGTGAAGCGGACGGAAGCGATCCTGAAGGTATTTGGCCTCACCGCTACAGCGTAGCATATAAGGGCACTTACACTTTCGGAGGTAACCGGCTCGCTGGTTACGCCTGTGCCGGAGAACTCTCCAAGTACAAAGATGGAAACAACAAATTCACTTCCATCGGCACGTTCTGTCATGAGTTCGGACACGTTCTGGGATGGCCTGATCTTTATGATACGAATTACACCACCAACGGGCAGGCTGCCGGTCCCGGTACCTATTCGCTGATGGCCAGTGGCAGCTACAACAACGACAGCCGTACTCCACCGGCACTGAGCATTCTGGAACGTTGGATGATAGGTTGGGCAGAGCCTGAAGTTCTGAATACCTCAGGGGAATTCCGCCTGGCTCCCGTCCATCAGGATAAAGGTTATCTGATAGGAACCGATACGGACAATGATTATTTCCTGCTGGAATACCGGGGTACGGGCGACAATGTATGGGATATTCCAGATTATTACAGTTATCACGAAAGCCAGGGCACATCGGGGCTTTTAGTCTATCACATAGATTATACCACACCCTCCAAATGGCTGACGTACAATTCGGTAAATACCATAGCAGGCCACGAGTGCATGAAAGTAGTCTGTTCGTATCCCAATGCGACAAATGCTGTGTATTACTCCCGTTACAGCTTCTTTCCCGGCGTATACAAAGTGACCAGCCTTATGTCCGCTAAACAAAAAGATTTCCGCTCCTGGAAAGGGGGGAACACAAAGGTGAATATATTGGAGATCGCCACGGTTGATGACTATATCTTGCTAACTGTGGATGATACTTACTTCGGTATGTCTGACTATCATGTGCAAGCATACCAATACGATGCCCTTGTGACATGGCAAGACAACATCGGAAAGAAATGGACAGTAACCTGGAAACCGACAGGAAGTACAGAGGTTGCAAGTTCGCAAACAACTACATCAACAGAATGTCATATAAACGGTTTGCAACCCGGCAAGCAATACGAAGTCACTATCCTAAATTCCAACGAAATAGAGCATACACTCTCGGTTACTACCCAACGGAAAGGACTCTACTACCCACGCATCGAGCAGTCGATTCCAGTCAACAGTTCGGAGAATCCCATATTGTTCCATCTGGCGGACTGCGAGGATATAAAGGCCGTAAAATGGTATATAGATGGAAAGGAAAGTAAAAACTACATCAGACTCGAAACCGGAGAACATAGTATCCAGGCAGAAATCACCCGTTCGGACGGCAACAAAGAGTATATTATGCAATATATCACTATCCAATAATAGAAATACTTATGAAAACATTCAAATATATCCTGCTACTGATCAGCGTCTCTTTACTATACGCCTGCTCAAAAGATGAAAATGACCTTTACAAAGAAGAACGTAGCAGCCTGCTATCTTCCACGCAAATAGGAATCTACCAGAACGGGAAAGCATTATTGCTCTTCGACAAGCAGGCACATCAATACTATTGCAATCCCTCACAAAAGCTCTTTCGCATACAGGATGCGCAAGGGAAGCAATACACGGCTCTTCAACTGAATGCCCTTCCCTCGGGGCAAGAAAGGACAGACGGGAAAGTGGAAGGAAACATGGGTATCAAGCTCGACGGGATAACACAGTTATATATTCTCCAATCAGACGAACAGTTTGTATGGCTATGGTCGGATGATATATGCATCGGATTCATTTTACCCAACATTGGCCTTTCAGGTTTATAGAAACTGTACTTTTGAAATACCTATATATTGTTATCATTTACGTTATTTAAAGAAAATATACCGACTTTTAGCGATTGCTGATCGTGCACAGATCCAATAACTTTGCAACTCCAAAAAGTGCATAAATCAATGTCGCGTAAAGTCATATACATAATACTAAGTTACCTCTTGTTCTTCACTACCTGGTGTTCCGCACAATCATTTTACAAATTTAGCGGACAAATACTTGACGCCCAGGAGAAAGAGTCCCTTCCTTTCGCCACTATTCGCATGAAATCCGATGAAGGCAAATTCTACGGAAGTACGAGCGACGAGAACGGCAGGTTCAATATCACCCATATAGAGAGCGGACACTACCATATCACAGTCTCCTATATAGGATATGAGAAACAGGAAAGATCCATCGACCTGACTAATAACATGTCATTGATATTCTCGTTGAAACCGTCTTCCACTGCATTACGAGAAGTGGTAGTGACAGCTTCTGAGTCAAAAGGAATAACCAGCGCCTCGAAAATAGACCGCACGGCAATGGAACATCTGCAACCTACAAGTTTCTCTGACTTGCTGGCACTATTGCCGGGAGGGAAGACCAGCGATCCCAAGATGAACGGCGCCAAAAACATTACCTTGCGCGAGGTAGGCACCAGCAGTTCCAACTACAATACTTCTTCTTTAGGAACCAAGTTCATCATTGATGGTGCTCCCATCAGTACAGATGCCAATATGCAGCGGTTGCTCACTGACCCCAACACGACGTTTGACGCATATAACGCCGTGAATGCCGGCGTAGACATGCGTAACATTTCCACCGATAACATCGAAAGCGTGGAAATCATCCGCGGTATTCCTTCCGTGGAATACAACGACCTGACCAGTGGTGTAGTCATTATCAAGCAAAAGCAGAAAGCCACCCCGGTGGAGGCACGCATCAAAGCAGATCAATACGGTAAACTGTTTTCCATAGGAAAAGGTGTGGAATGGAAAGATCAAAGAACCGTTCTGTCAGCAGATGCAGGGTTTCTCGACTCGTACAATGATCCGCGGGACCGCCTCAACAATTTCAAGCGCATCAATGCATCCGTACGCCTCAACAAAAAGTGGCTGCTTGGAAATGAACATCGCTTGAACTGGACTGCCGGCATCAGTTATTCAGGCAATATAGATAATGTAAAAACCGACCCGGACATACAAACACAACAAGAAGACAATTACAAATCGAGCTATCACTCCGGCCGATGGAACAGTTCGTTAAATTGGATTGCCCCACAGGACAAAGCATTCAAAGGTGTGACACTGGATCTGTCTGCCAACATGTCGTGGGATAAGATAGAACGAAGTAAGTTCATCCAGCTGGATCGCGACCGCACCGTACCCACCCATATGGAAGAAGGTGAATATGACGCTGAAATACTGCCTTATAAATATACTGCTCACGTAACTGTAGATGGAAGGCCTCTAAATTTATATGCCAAGGTAAAAACAAAGTTCGAGTTACAAACGTGGAACGCTACACACCGAATCCAAGTAGGTGCTTCATGGACTTATGCCAAAAATCTAGGAGACGGGCAAGTGTACGACCTAAGCCGCCCACTTAACCCGGGCAGTTCTTATACACGTCCCCGCAAGTACAGTGACATTCCGGCGAGCGAGCAAATTGCACTATTCGTGGAAGATCAGATAGGTATTCCCATAGGTAAGCATCACCTGGAAGTCCAGGCCGGAATAGGTAGCAGCATGCTGCTGAACCTGAACAGCCGGTATGCCCTCAGCGGCAAGCCTTATTTTGATCCGCGCATTAATGCCCAATGGAGTTTCCCTGCAATAGGCATTGGCAATAACGACTTGAATATAAACGTTTCCGGCGGCTTCGGATGGTTGACCAAAACGCCTACGTTGGCGCAATTGTACCCCAACAAGTTGTATATGGACTTCGTACAACTGAATTATTGGAACGCCAATCCGGACTATAAGCGCATGAATCTGCGTACTTACATCGTAGATCCGGTGAACTATAACCTGAAGGCAGCACGTAACTTTAAATGGGAAGTGCGCTTGGGCATGGAATTTCACAGGAACGATTTCTCCATCACTTATTTTCGCGAACGCATGAGTTCCGGTTTCCGTTCGATGGCGAATTATTCCCCTTATTCTTATAAAAAATACGATGCCAGCGGCATAGACGGTTCAGAACTGACAGGACCTCCCTCACTGGAAGGCATGCCTTACTCAGAGGTAAGCGTACTGAACGGATACTCTTACACCGGAAACGGCAGTCTGACGCTGAAAGAAGGTATCGAGTTCCAGTTCGCCTCGGAACGTTTCAAAAAAATAAATTCTAAACTCACCATTAACGGTGCCTGGCTACGTACCAACTACGAGAATAGTCTGCCCATACAGAAATCTGTGTCGAAAGTTATCGGCAATGTCGCCTTGAGCGATATGTATATAGGTCTTTACGAATCGGACGACCGTTATTCCTACGAACAGTTCAACAGCAACTTCATAGTAGACACCTGGTTGGACAAATTGGGAATAAAACTTTCGGCCACCGTAGAGTGCACTTGGTTCTACAGCAAACAAACTAAAGAGAGAAGCGGTGTGCCCATCTCGTACATAGATGCCACAGGAACCGTGTCGCCATACACGGATGCGGACAAGACGGATACTTATAAACAGCATCTGACACTGAGCTATAATCAGGAACAGTTCGAAAAGAGTACCGACCCGTTCTACATGTATGTCAATTTCAAGGCAACTAAAGACTTCGGCAAGAATCTGTCAATAGCCCTCTTTGCCGACCGCATTCTGGACTATGTGCCCGATTATACCAAAAAAGGATACCTCATCAGAAGAACAGCAGCCAGCCCTTACTTCGGGATGGAACTTAATATAAAACTTTAATATGATAACAAAGAAAAAGAAAATGAAAATGAAACATTACCTTTACGTAGCCTGCATGTTTATTGCAGCCTTGGCATTCACCGCCTGTAGTGACGATGATGACAACAGTGTAAAACTGGCCAATGTAACATTGCATTTCAACGCACCGTCTGAATTGCAGAGTTACAACCCTACAATCGGTATTCAGGAGCTGACCCTGAAGAATATCAATACCGGAGAAACAACTTCTGTTGTGAAACCCGGCACCCGTGCAACTACATCCAATGCCAGTATCACGGTAAGTGTACCCGAGGGCTTATATACCATCAGTATGGAAGGTTCCCTAAGTTATAAGCTGAATGATGAAATGGTATACACAAAAATGCGCGCCTACCAGGAATCTGTGACCTTCACCGAAGCTACTGGCACATCTCCCCTCGACGTAACCGGTTATGTATATAACTCCAGTGAAGAAGGAGGCAACTTCGTTATCGCCGAAATTTTCTTCACTGGTAGCGTTACTCCGGAAGAGAAACAATATACCGGTGACAAATACTTCCGTATTTACAACAACTCCGGCGACACGCTTTGCGCAGACGGATTGACAATCGCCGAATCAGCCTTCATGACTACAAGTAAATATGACTACACACCTGATATCATGAATGAGGCATTCTCCACAAAAGCCATTTATCGTATCCCGTTAGGCGGAAAGATCATGGTTCCTCCCGGCGAATCTTTGCTGTTATGCGATATAGGCATGGATCACACAGTTGCCAACAGTAACTCATTCGACTTGACAAAGGCTGACTTTGAATGGTACGATGTATCCTCAAATCCAAGTTTTGAAGACACGGACACTGAAGTTCCGAACTTGGAAAAGATATACTGTTATACAGCAACCATCTGGGGACCACATAACCGTGGCTTTACCTCGTTTGCACTGGCACGTTTGGGAGATGACGAAAACAACCAACTCAGTAAGGAGGATTATCTGAAAGACTATGCTTACACCTACGAATATAACATGATTATCGGTGGTAACGTCTATCCTATGAGCGGTGACGCCTACAAGATTCCTAACAAATGGATTCTGGATGCTGTGAATCTCAGTGTGGAAAGCGAATACGTATGGAATGTAACATCTCCTGCACTGGATAGAGGCTGGACGTATTGTGGAAAGGTAAATCAGGACAAGACGCGTTATGGCAAAAGTGTACGCCGCAAGGTACTTTCCGGTAAAACATTGCAGGATACAAACGACTCCAGCGTAGACTTCCTGCCTGAACAACCTGCCGATCCGTATTACAAGTTTCACGAGTAATCACAATTTCTCACTAACAAGATGATCTTACGATTTATATCTTCATTCATCCTCGTTGTAGCGACCGTATCCTCCTTTGCACAAAAGGGGGACACGGTCTTGATTCAGAAACGGGCTTATGAGCGCTCAGCAGTAAGGCAAAATTTCATAATAACGCCTTATCTGAACCCTGCTCTTAACTATTACCGCTACTCCGACTCATACTCTTCACTTTCCATTTCGGGAGACTGGGACAATGAGAGCCGCGCCCTGAACGCACAGGAAGGTGACGGCTGGGGTGGATTCAAGGTAGCAGCCGACTCATATGTCCGCATGTCGGATGCCTCACGCATCTGGGGCAACGCTTACTACCACAACGGAGAGCGAAAGAACGTACAGTGGAACGAGAGTGCAGACTACGAGCTCATCTACCCGTACGTAATGGCAGACACCATAGGAGGAGATATAAAATCGGAAACCTACTTCTTCGAAGGCGGATATGCTGCTTCTCACGGACGATGGACATTTGGCGGGGAATTCTCATACCGCGCCCTGCTTGAATACAGGGATGTAGACCCGCGTCCACGTAATTCCATTGCCGATTTGCAGGGAAAAGCTGGTGCTTCTTATCAATTCAATAAACGATATGCTGTGGCTTTATCCGCTGAAGCCCATAAGTACAAACAAAATGGGGATATCACATATTATAATGAACTGGGAGTATCGAAAACGTTCCATCTCTCCGGCCTGGGAACAAGCTATACGCGTTTCGACGGTACCCGTAATACGGTGAGGTATCAGGGCCATATCTTCGGAGCAGGATTAGATTTGCTGCCAGTAAAAAGTGATGGAGGCTGGACAAGTTCGGTTTCCTACCAGCACGCTTTCTATGAAAAGATTCTGCCTGGCGCAAACGATCTCACGCTGAACGAGCTGGACGAGGATCGCTATCAGGGAGAAATAGCCTGGACTTCTGCCACTACCCGGAATCATAGTTGGGGAATAAAGGCAAATGCTGAATTCCGTGACCGGAAAGGTACAGAAATTCTTTATGGAGATGCTGTGAATAGTATTTATCCGCAGATTGCAACCGCTCAACAATTCGGAAGCGAACGACTCTGGAGCAACTTATCGGCTTTTTACGAGCAGGAGCAGACTAAAGTATGGCGCTGGAGCCTGCAACCAGCCGTAGGTTATCACTACAGGAAAGATACCTATAAAAGTCCTTCTAAAAAGGTGGAATACAGTCTGTTCGATACTTCTTTAGCTTTCGCTTCCACCTGGAGATGGAAACAGGATATGCTCTTTGTGCGTATTTGGGGAGCACATCAGGAAAAATTAGATGCAACCCTGGATATCGGACAAGTGACACACCCTTATGCAATGACCATCCTGCAACAGAATTTCGATATGCAAAGTTCTGGAAATACCAGTTATGGAATTTCATTACGCTGGTCCAAAAATGTATTCAAAAACATGCTGGCTCACTTAGAAGCGGGTTGGCAACAAGCCAGATATACCAACAGTGAGAAAGGAACCTCCCTTTGGGTAAATGTCGGTTTATCTCTCTAAAAAAATTACTAACTAATTAATAAACATCGCAATGAAAACAAGAGTTCTTTTATTCGCAGCCATTGCTGCAACAACATTCACGTTCGTGGCCTGTGGCAACAAGCAAGCTAAAACTAATGAAACAGCCGCTGTAGAACAGTCCGGCGCTATGGAAATAGACAGCCTGAGCAGGGCGAGGTTGAGTTGCCTGTCTTCACCGAAGCGTGTCGAGTAGGTGAGGTCGGCATTGGCAAGGATGGGCG
>ENA-UEPG01001176-UEPG01001176.1-human-gut-metagenome-genome-assembly--contig:-NODE-1176-length-21723-cov-3.247482_pt1 | contig 21723 bp, 17 predicted proteins | sample MGYA00242893_ERZ507902 | MGnify/ENA primary metagenome ERZ507902 (study PRJEB26167, sample SAMN06115491) | human gut metagenome | host: Homo sapiens | place: China:Gansu | collected 2015-04-23... | reverse complement strand
CATCGGGGTGAACAACCGCAATTTAAAGGATTTTTCTGTGGACACGGACGACAGCCGGAGGCTCCGGGCCCTGATCCCCGAAAATGTGCGCTTTGTCTCTGAGAGCGGGGTCCGGAACGGGGAAGATGTGGCCCGGCTCCGGGAGCTGGGCGCAGACGGGGTCCTGATTGGCGAATCCCTGATGCGCGCGGCGGACAAAAAGGCCGCCCTGGCCGGACTGCGGGGCGGGGCATGACAAGGATCAAGCTCTGTGGGCTCTCACGCCCGGAGGATATTGCGTCTGCCAACCGGGTGCAGCCCGAATTTGTCGGGTTCGTGTTTGTGCCAGGCAGCAAGCGGTATGTCTCCACCCGGCAGGCCAAGCGGCTCAAAGCGCTCCTCTCCCCCCGGATCCAGGCAGTGGGCGTGTTTGCCAATGCGGAACCGGAGACAGTGGCCGGACTTCTGGACCGCGGCGTCATCGACCTGGCGCAGCTCCACGGCGGCGAGAGCGGAGATTACATCCGGCGGCTGAGGGCGCTCACCGGAAAGCCCATTATTCAGGCATTTCGCATCACATCCGCCCAGGATGTGATGCGGGCTGAAACCAGCATTGCCGACCACATTCTGCTGGACTCCGGCGCAGGGACGGGGACGGCCTTCGACTGGGCGCTCCTCCGGCACATCAAAAGGCCCTATTTCCTGGCCGGCGGACTTGGGCCGGGCAAGGTGGAACGCGCGGTGGAACTGCTGCACCCCTACGCGGTGGATGTTAGCTCGGGCATTGAGACGGAGGGAGTCAAGGACCCGTCCAAAATGGCGGCCTTTGTGGCCGCAGCCAGAAAGGAAGACAAACGATGACAAATCCCAACGGCCGCTTCGGCATCCATGGGGGACAGTATATCCCTGAGACGCTGATGAATGCAGTCATTGAACTGGAAGCGGCATACGACCACTACAAGAACGACCCGGAGTTTGACCGGGAGCTGACCGAGCTGCTCAACGAGTACGCCGGGCGGCCCTCCCGGCTGTATTTTGCCAAAAAGATGACGGAGGACCTGGGCGGGGCGAAGATCTATCTGAAGCGGGAGGATCTGAACCACACCGGGGCCCACAAGATCAACAATGTACTGGGGCAGGCACTTCTGGCCAAGCGGATGGGCAAGACCCGTCTGATCGCCGAGACGGGGGCGGGCCAGCACGGGGTAGCCACCGCCACCGCCGCAGCACTCCTGGGGATGGAGTGCGTGGTCTTTATGGGGGAGGAGGATACCATCCGGCAGGCCCTCAATGTGTACCGGATGCGCCTGCTGGGGGCAGAGGTGGTTCCCGTAAAGACGGGCACGGCCACCCTGAAAGACGCCGTATCTGAGGCGATGCGGGAGTGGACTTCCCGCATCGCCGACACCCACTACTGCCTGGGCTCTGTGATGGGCCCCCATCCCTTCCCTGCCATCGTCCGGGATTTTCAGGCGGTGATCTCCAGGGAGATCAAGGCGCAGCTGCTGGAAAAGGAGGGGCGGCTGCCCGACGCGGTGCTCGCCTGTGTGGGGGGCGGCTCCAACGCCATCGGCAGCTTCTATCATTTCATCGGAGACAGACAGGTCCGGCTGATCGGCTGCGAGGCGGCTGGCCGGGGGGTGGACACCCCGGAGACGGCGGCCACCATCGCCACTGGGAAGCTGGGTATCTTCCACGGGATGAAGTCCTATTTCTGCCAGGACCAATATGGACAGATCGCCCCCGTTTACTCCATCTCAGCCGGGCTGGACTACCCGGGCATTGGTCCGGAACACGCCCATCTCCACGCCATCGGCCGGGCGGAATATGTCCCGGTCACCGATGAGGAGGCGGTGTGTGCCTTTGAGTATCTGGCCAGGACGGAGGGCATCATCCCCGCCATTGAATCGGCCCACGCCGTGGCCTATGGGCAAAAGCTCGCGCCCACCATGGGCAAAGATCAGATCATCGTCATCACGGTCTCGGGCCGGGGCGACAAGGACTGTGCCGCCATCGCCCGATACAGAGGGGAGGATCTCCATGAGTAAGATCGCAGAGGCATTTTCCCACGGGAAGGCGTTTATCCCATTTATCACCTGCGGCGACCCGGATCTGGAGACCACCGCCGCCGCCGTTCGGGCCGCGGTGGACAACGGTGCGGACCTCATTGAACTGGGGATCCCCTTCTCCGACCCCACCGCCGAAGGGCCCGTGATCCAGGGGGCCAACCTCCGGGCACTGAACGGCGGAGTCACCACAGACCGGATCTTCGGACTGGTGCGGGACCTGCGCCGGGATGTAGAGGTGCCCTTGGTTTTTATGACCTACGCCAATGTGGTGTTCTCCTATGGGGCGGGGCGTTTTCTCTCCACCTGCCGGGAGACGGGGATCGACGGGCTGATCCTCCCTGACCTGCCCTTTGAGGAGAAGGAGGAATTTCTGCCGTTTTGCAGGCGGTACGGGGTGGCTCTGATCTCCCTCATCGCGCCCACCTCCGAGGACCGGATCGCCATGATTGCCAGGGAAGCAGAGGGCTTTCTCTATGTGGTCTCTTCTCTCGGAGTGACCGGTACCAGAAGCGAGATCAAAACGGATCTGGCATCCATGGTGGAGACCGTGCGGCTGAATACCAAGATCCCGGCCGCGATCGGATTTGGGATCTCCACGCCGGAACAGGCAAAGAAAATGGCGGAGACCGCCGATGGCGTGATCGTCGGGTCTGCGATCGTCAAGCTGTTGGAGCAGTATGGAACGGATGCGCCCAGATATATTGGTGCGTATGTAAAAGCGATGAAAGCCGCCATTGAATAGAGACAGCCGGATGGATCGCAAGGTGATATTTCCAGCATCAGCGTTTCATATATCCCTCGGCCTGGACAGCCGAAGATGTATTCTCTGTTTACTGAGCTGCAAATTTGGCACGGCGTTCCGGTAGACATAGACTCTTATCTCTCTATTTCATAAGGCCAGGTGTTGATGCCATCGAATTCGTAGGTCTTGGTGGCGCCTACAGTTGCGGCGCCGGCAGATCCTCATCGGTTTACAGAGGGAGAGCCGGTGGACCTATTTGAGCCGGTCCTCACTTTTGTAACCTGAATCCAGAGGGCAAAATCGTGTAATTTATTACTTGAACAGAGAGAAAGACTTTATAAATCAACTGGAAAACAAATATAATTGCAGGTACAATATAGCAAACTGAAACCGAGCCATATAAAATTTGCTGGAAAGAGGAATGTTCTATGCGGCCTGAACTGATCAGTCAGCCTATCACCGGAATTTGTTCTTTTGGACGGTATCCTATCTGCCTTGATTTGGATCGACTGGATGCGGACTTTGGTGTACTGGGGGTTCCCTTCGACATGGGAGTCGGCTTTCTGAGCGGGGCGCGCATGGGCCCAAGAAGGATTCGGGAGGCCTCCACACAGTATGGACGCGGAACCCAGGGATATTACGACTACGAAGCCGATGAGCAGATGCTGGCGGCTCCGATTACCATTGCCGACTGCGGCGATGCCGACGTGTTGCAGGGGGACCGGGATTATTCTTTCCACTGCATTGAGCGGGCGGTCCGCCGTATAATCCGTGCAGGCACGATTCCCATCGTCATTGGTGGAGATCACTCCATCAGCATTCCGGTTGGCCGGGCCCTGGAGGAGTACCACAAAGAGATCTGCGTCATTCAATTTGATGCACATTTGGATTGGACCAGCCATGTGGGACCACTGGTTCAGGGGAACGGAAGTCCCATGCGAAGAATGTCCGAAATGGAACACATTGGGCCAATGGTGCAGATCGGACTAAGAGGAATGGGCAGCGGGAAAAAACAGGATTACGATGATGCCCGCGCCTACGGCAGTCAGTTGATCTCCGCGCGGGAGCTGCACAGCAAGGGAGTATCCTATGTGCTGAGCCAGATCCCGGAGGCGGAGGCCTACTACATTACCTTCGATATTGACGGCTATGACATGACGCTGGCGCCCGGCGCCGCCTCCCCGCTCCCCGGTGGAATCACATATGATGAGAGCATGGATTTATTAAAAGGAATCTGCGAGACAGGAAAAGTTGTGGCGATGGACCTGGTGGAGGTAGCTCCTCCGTATGACCCAACAGGGTGTACGGAACGGCTCGCCGCGCTTACGATCCTTCAGGTGATCGCCCAGGCCGGAAAGAAATTACACGCAAACCGGACTCTGTAGCAGTGCAGCTGGACGTTTCAGCGTAAAATCATGGAAAAGCCCCCCCATTTACATCTTTTGTAGACGTAAATGGGGGGTTCTTTGCAGAAAAGCAAAAAAATCTTTCTGTTTTCCTAGTGGCTTCTTTCCCGGAGAACGGAAAATTCAGCAGAATAGACATAGGAGCCACATCCGCCTCTCACGGCGGTCAAATTTATAAAAATTAGACGGAACAGAGGGCGGAATATCGGCGGCGATTTAGGAAAAGAAGCTGTTTGATAGACGGAGAAGGGGAATTCGCCTTTCGGTTTCTGAATTTTTAAATAGCCTGTTCCGTGGTATCTGTGAAGTACGACCAGAGGATTTGACGTTTTTAGGACGACGCATTGTCTATAATACCCAATACAGGCGCACAGAATCGAGATTCTGTCGACAAAACATCAAAAGAAGGGAAGGAAACAACATGGATTTCGGCTTCAACGATGAATACAAAATGATTCAAAAGATGTACCGCGAGTTTGCGGAGAAGGAGATCAAGCCGCTTGCGGAAGAGATCGACGAGAACGAGCGATTTCCCAAGGAGAGCGTCCAAAAGATGGCGGACAATGGAATGCTGGGCATTCCCTTCCCCGAAGAGTACGGCGGCGAAGAGGGCGACTATCTGAGCTATGTGATCGCGGTAGAGGAGCTGTCCAAGGTGTGCGCGTCCACCGGCGTCACCCTGTCGGCCCATACCTCCCTGGGCTCCGCCCCCATTTATGATTGGGGTACTGAGGAGCAGAAGCAGAAGTACCTGACCCGGCTGGCCAGCGGAGAATGCCTGGGCGCCTTTGGTCTGACCGAGCCCAACGCCGGTACAGACGCGTCCCGCCAGAAGACTACCGCGGTGAAGAAGGGCGACCACTATGTGCTCAACGGCTCCAAGTGCTTTATCACCAACGCCGGCGAGGCTGAGATCTATGTGGTCATGGCCATGACGGATAAGGAGAAGGGCAACCACGGCATCTCCGCCTTCATTGTGGAGGACGGGTTTGAGGGCTTCTCCATCGGTAAGCATGAGAAGAAGATGGGCATCCGCGGCTCCGCGACCGCCAGCCTGGTGTTTGAGGACTGCATTGTTCCCGCCGAGAACCTGCTGGGTGAGGAGGGGCAAGGCTTTAAGGTAGCAATGCACACTCTGGACGGCGGCCGCATCGGTATTGCCGCGCAGGCTCTGGGCATTGCCGAAGGCGCTCTGAACGAAGCGATTGCCTATGCGAAGATGCGTGAGCAGTTTGGAAAGCCTCTGTCTGCCTTCCAGAATACCCAGTTTGTGATCGCCAACCTGGCCAACCAGATCGAGGCGGCCAAGCTGCTGGTCTACCGCGCCGCTTGGGCCAAGGACAACCATCTGCCCTACTCCGTGGAGTCTGCCCACGCCAAGCTGTACGCGGCAGAGACCGCGATGCGTGTGACGACCGAGTGCGTGCAGCTGCTGGGCGGTTATGGCTACACCCGCGAGTATCCTGTGGAGCGCATGATGCGTGATGCAAAGATCACCCAGATTTATGAGGGAACCAGTGAGGTTCAGCGGATGGTCATTTCCCGCTCCCTGCTGCGGTAACATCTGAAAGCTGACAATGTGCCCTGAGAGGCGCGGACAGATGGCGTGAATTGTTACATGACCTGGAGATTTCCATTTCTTTGGACGCGAAGATACTTGTTACATGAAAGTTGTTTTTCCCCTGAACCGCTTTGTTTGAGGGAAAACGGCCGTATACCTCGGAGGAAGCAGAGAGGGGAGACCGATTTGCTGTATGTGATAAAGGAGGAACGCGCATGGAATCAATTGTCCCAGAGAAAGATGTAGCAGAACTGGACGCGAAGCAGTTGGAGGAAGAACTGAATAAAAATGTTGGAGTTGCGGTTGATTACAGCACCATGACTCGAAACAACTTGTTTAAGTTCTTGATCTTCTCTGCCATTGGCGTATGGGTATTCTTTATTCCAACCAATATTGGCGGAGTCAGCAATGTTCCTATGGTGCTCTTGATCGATGCAGTAAAGGCGCTGTTGGGATCCACCGTTATGAACTGGATGGTCCTGATTTTGTGTATCGCGCTTTCTGTCACGTTCACCATCTCACGCATTCAAAAGGATGGTCCCATTCACAGGTTCCATAAGAAGGACGGATGGGGGACCGGCATCCTTTACTATCTGTCTGCGGTTTTTGCGGTCATGGTGGTCTTCAATGTCGGCCCCAGTCAGATCGTGAACGACAGCGTCGGAATCGAAGCCATCGGGTTAGCCGGCTCCACACTGCTTACCGTGACCATCGCCGGCTGGCTGGTCAACTTCCTGATCGAGTTTGGAATTCTGGAATTTATCGGCACCCTGATGGAGCCGATCATGCGTAAGGTCTTTAAGTTGCCGGGACAGTCGGCCGTTACGGCGGTATCGGCCTTTGTGGCCGCGCCGGCGGTGGGTGTTTTCATGACAGACAGATTGTACCATGAAAACGTCTACACCCACAAAGAGGCCTGCTGTGTGGCCACGAACTTCAGCGTTGTTTCCCTAGGATTTTTCGCACTGCTCGTTACGATCACGGATACCCAGTATATGTACGGTAAAGTCGTGATCTCCTCCCTGGTCATCGTGTTTATCCTGGCGGCTATTGTGATTCGGATCCCTCCGCTGTCCAGAAAGAAAGACCGGTATTACAACGGGGTGGAGCAGACCGCCGCCATGCGGAAGTCCAGCAAGTATTCCAAGGATACGATGAAGAAGGCGGTCGCGGCTTCCACCACCAAGGTGTCTCAGACTCCGTATTCCATCTTTGTTACATCCATTCCCGGCGTGCTGTCCTTCACGGTCAAGATCGTGACCTTTGTGCAGGCGCTGGCCACCATCGCGCTTTTCATCAGCAACTACACCCCCTTCTTCGATTGGATCGGTATGCCCATGGTCCCGTATCTGGAGCTGTGCCAGATGCCCGACGCCGCGGCGATCGCGCCCGCTACCCTGGTGGGTATCGCGGAAATCGCCCTGCCCGTGATGACCATCGCCGGTATGAACATTGCTCCGATGAGTATTTTCTTTGTTATCGTGCTGTCTACCGTGCAGATCATCTTCTTTACGGAGAGCGCGAACGCAATGATGCAGAGCGATCTGAATCTGAAGTTCCCGGAGCTGGTCCTGATTTTCCTGATCCGTACTCTGATCGCCATTCCGATCGTAGCGGTATTCGCCCACGTTCTGTTTTAAACGGTTTGCGTAAATTTTGACTTGAAAGAGGTGTTTCCTATGAACAAAGCCCTGAGTGGGATCCGGGTTCTGGACTTTACCCAGGTGTTAGCTGGGCCTTTCTGCACCATGAACCTGGCGGATTTTGGCGCCGAAGTCATTAAAATCGAGAAGCCTGGAACAGGTGATGGAAGCCGGATCTTTGGCCCGTTTATCAACGGACAGAGCGGATATTATACCCTGGTGAACCGCGGCAAGAAAGGTGTTGCGATCGACCTGAAGAAGGGCAGGGACATCATCTACGAAATGGTCAGAAACTGCGACATCGTGGTGGAGAACTTTAAGCCTGGAGTCATGGAAAAGCTGGGCTACTCTTATGAGCAGCTCAAGAAGGTCAATCCGGAGATTATTTACTGTTCTATTTCCGGCTTTGGACAGGACAGCCCCATGCGGGATCTGCCGGCCTATGATATTGTAGCACAGGGAATGTCCGGCATGATGAGCATTACCGGTTATCCCAATACTCCGCCGGCTCGTGTGGGCAGCTCTCTGGGTGACGTCAGTGCCGGCCTGTATGCGGTGACAGGTATCCTGCTGGCACTGTATAACCGGGAACGGACCGGACAGGGGCAGTATGTGGATATTGCGATGTTGGACAGCGTGTTCGCCTTCATCGAGACCAACGTGGTGCGGCACACCATTGGCGGCGTGCATCCCACCCGCGTGGGTGCCCGCCATCCGCTCAGTGCTCCGTTTGATATTTACCGCTGTAAAGATGCCCATGTGATTATCGCGGTAGCCAGCGACCACCACTTCGCCAAGCTGTGCGAGATCATCGGCCAGCCCGATCTGATCAAGAACCCCAAGTTTGACTCCGACCCGCACCGTTCGGAGAACGATGTGGAGCTGAAGGCCATTCTGGAGAACTTCTTTGGCAACTACACCGTGGCCGAGGCCATGGAGATGATGCAGAAGGAATCCATCCCCTGCGGCCCCCTGTGCACAGTGGATGAGGCCTGCCAGAACCCCAGCATCCTGCAGCGTGAGATGCTGGTGGAGATTGACCAGCCCGGTGCCGGCAAGCTGAAGATTACCGGCAATCCCATCAAGCTGTCCCAGACCCCTCCGGATCCCTGTCATCCCGCGCCGCTGCTGGGCCAGGATACCCAGGAAGTCCTGCGGGATACATTTGGTTTCAGCGATACACAGATCTCCAAGTGGAAAGAGGAGAACATTGTTTAAGTCAGTAAACAAAATTTGTAAAAATAATTTTTAGGAGGAATATATCATGGAATTCAAATACACTGAGGACCAAATTGCCCTGCGCCGCGCGGTTCGTGAGTGGGCCCAGAGCTATCTCGCCCCCAAGGCGGAAGAGATCGACGTCAACAACCGCTTCCCCACTGAGACCATCAAGGCTCTGGGCGAGCAGGACCTGATGGGCCTGGCTTATCCTGAGGAGCTGGGCGGCGCCGGTTATGACGCCATTTCTGAGGCGATCGCCATGGAGGAAATCTCCGCGGCCTGCGCCTCCACCGGTTCTATCATCACCGGTCACTATCTTGGTTTTGACGCTCTGTACCTGGCCGGCACCCCCGAGCAGAAGGAAAAGTGGCTGCGTCCCGCTCTGGAGGGCGAAAAGTACGCCGCGTTTTGCCTGACTGAGCCCGCCGGTGGTTCCGATATGACATCCAACAAGACCACCGCTGTGGAGGACGGTGACTACTATGTCATCAACGGCGTGAAACACTTCATCACCGGCGGCGCTCACTGCGACTTCCTGTGCTGCTTCGCCATCACCAACAAAGAGGACCCCAAGCACGGCATGACCTGCTTTGTGGTTGAGAAGGACACCCCCGGCATGAAGATCGCCTCCGAGGATAACAAGATGGGGATCCGCGGCGCCCGCACCGCTGAGATCGTCTTCGAGGACTGCCGCGTTCCCAAGGAGAACATGGTGGGCGAGCTCAACGGCGGTTACCGTCTGGCCCTGGACGTGGTGGACCGCGGCCGCATCGGCATCGCCGCCATGGCCGTTGGTATCGGTCAGGCCGCCCTGGATCTGGCCATCAAGTACGCCAAGGAGCGCGAGGTCTTCAAGCGTCCCATCTCCAAGTTCCAGGGCATTCAGTGGATGCTGGCCGACGCCGCCACTCAGCTGGAGGCCGCCCGTATGCTGACCTACTACGCCGCCGACCTGAAGGAGCAGGGCGTTCCCTTCACCAAGCAGGCCGCGATGGCCAAGCTGTTTGCGGCGGAAGCGTCCCACAAGGTGGTCGACACCGCCCTGCAGATCCACGGCGGCTACGGCTACATGAAGGAGTACGCCATCGAGCGCATCTACCGCGACCAGCGGATCACTGAGCTGTTCGAGGGTACCTCTCAGGTTCAGAAGATCGTCATTGCCGGTCAGCTGCTTCATTAATTTCCATAAACACGACCGAAAAAGCGTAACGCTCAGATCGTTTTATAGTGCGTGAAAGGATATGGGCAAATCTTGCTGTTACAAGGTTTGCCCACATCCGCTTGAAAACAACTGCGCCATCGCATCTGCCGATGGTTACATTAGGGAGGATAAAGTATGAACGTACTGGTATGTATCAAGCAGGTACCGGACAACTCTGTGGTGCCCAAGCTGGACCCCAACACCAACCGTGTCGTCACCGAGGGCGTGGAGCTTATGGAGAGCCCCTTTGACCTGAACGCTGTTGAGGCCGGCCTGAAGCTGGTGGAGGAGAACGGCGGCGAGGTTTCCGTCCTGACTCTGGGCGGCGAGAGCGCCAAGACCTCTCTGCGCTACGGCCTGTCCATGGGCGCCGCCAAGGCTTACCTGCTGAAGGATCCCGCCTTTGAGGAATCCGATTCCTGGGGCACCTCTTACGGTCTGGCCAAGGCCATCCAGTCCATCGGCAATTTCGACGTCATCCTCTGCGGCAAGCAGGCCATTGACAACGACGCCGGTCAGGTGGGCCCCGGCATTGCCGAGCAGCTGGGCATCTCCCAGATCACTTATGTGAGCGAGATCGTTTCTGTTACGGAGGACACCCTGACCGCCAAGCGCGTCAGCCCCGCCGGTGAGGAAGTGGTCGAGGCGAAGCTGCCTGTGGTCCTGACCTGCGAGAAGTCCCTGAACGAGCCGCGCTACCCCACCCTGAAGCGCACCAGAATGGCCAACCGCGCTGAGATCCCTGAAATGGACTGCGCCGCCGTGGGCGCCGACCCCGCCAAGGTAGGTAAGAATTCTCCCTCCGCCATCAAGAAGCTCTATACTCCGGCTCCCCGTCAGAGCGGCGAGTTGATCCAGGGAGAGGCGGAAGAGATCGCAAAGATCGCCGTCCAGAAGCTTGTTGAGCAGAAGATCATCTGATTGAAGGGAGAGCATAGTATGTCTAACAAGAATAGCGTATGGGTCTGCCTGGAGCAGACCGGCGGAAAGATTGCCGGCGTCTCCTATGAGATGCTCAGCGGAGCCAGAAAGCTGGCCAACGAGTTGTCCGGCGAGGTGTGTGCCGTCCTGATGGGCCATCAGGTCCAGGCCCAGGCCAAGGAAGCCTTTGCCTATGGTGCGGATAAGGTCTATGTTTGCGACAATGAGAACCTGGAGCACTACAACACCGGCGCCTACTGCAAGGTGCTGGAGAAGTTGGTCAAGGAAAATGAGCCCGAGATCCTGCTTCTGGCCGCCACCACCAACGGCCGTGACCTGGCCGGCCGTTTGGCCAGTCGTCTGGAGACCGGCCTGGCCGCCGACTGCACCGCCCTGGCTCTGGAGGACGGCCAGCTGGTCGCCACCCGTCCCACCTACGGTGGCAATATCATGGCTGAGGTCGTCTTCCCGGAGAAACGTCCCGCTATGTGTACCATCCGCGGCAACGCCATGTCCAAGGATGACCCCGACGCCTCCAAGACTGGCGAGGTCATCACAGTGGCCTATGATGTGGATGACGCTGAGCTGCGCACCAAGGTGAAGGAGATCATTGCCAAGGCCAGCGGCGAGATCAGCCTGGCCGACGCGCAGATCATCGTCTCCGGTGGCCGCGGCCTGGGCGATCCCAGCGGCTTCGACCTGATCCGCAAGGCTGCCGCCACTCTGGGCGCTGCCGTTGGCGCCTCCCGCGCCGCTGTGGACGCCGGGTGGATCCCTTATGAGCATCAGGTTGGCCAGACCGGAAAGACCGTTTCTCCCAAGCTGTACATCGCCTGCGGGATTTCCGGCGCCTTGCAGCATCTGGCTGGTATGAAGACCTCCGATGTGATCGTGGCCATCAACAAGGACGAGGAGGCCCCCATTTTCAGCGTGGCCAATTACGGCATCGTGGGCGATCTTTACAAGGTCCTGCCTGTGATGATCGAAGAGATTCAGAAGGTCCTTGAGTCCCGCTGACCGATAGGGCGGCAGACATAAGCAGAGATCGCCCCTTCCCGAATGGGGGAGGGGCGATCCCGCAGCAAGGGGTCAGAGCTCTGGAAACAGCCGCCGCAGGCTGTTGATCTCCGGGCGGTCCAGCCAGCGGCTGAGGTGCTTGAGGGCCAAGCGTCCATAGTCCAGCGCGGAATCCGGCAGGATCTCGTCAAAAAACCGTCCCACATCTGGTTCCCGGTCCGCCAAAGTGCGGATCAGGGCTTGGGAGAAAAAGACTGAGCCTTGGTCGCTGGGATTTTTCATCTGCCACATATACTTCTGCGCGGCGAGAAGATGCCGCCGGGCGGCGGGCAGGTTCCTGTTTTCCACCAGCGTCAGCGCCAGATAGGAATTCAGGGTCGGGCGGCGCCAGAAGGAGTCAAATTGTCCATACAGGGCAAGCGCCTTCTCCAGAAATGCCTGGGCTGCGGCGTAGTCCCGCTGGAAAAAAGAGGCCTTTCCCGCGTTGATGTAGAAAACTGAGAGGCTGGAAAACACATTGCCGGGGCACAGGGAGATCGCCTTGGAAAACATGGGGAGTGCCTGTACATAATCCTCCTTTTCCCTTAGGATTTCGCCGATGTAGTTGTAGGAGGCGGCAATATTTACAGTGTAGCTGCGGGCCATGGACTCAGTCACAGTGAGTGCGTTGATAGACTCTAGCAGCCGCTTTTCCGCCTGCTCATAATTTCCGGTCATCATGTGATAGAGGCCCTGAAGCCGCAGAAGCACTCCGATCTCTCTATGATTGTTCTCTTGTACAGCCAGGTCCAGAGCCAGATCCAGATTTTGCTTCATCCCATCGGCATCGTCGATCTGGATAAAGTAAAAGATCAACTGTTTATACCCTGCCAAGGTGTAGTCCACGCGGCCCAGCCGCCTGGAGGTCTCTATGACCCAGGTGATGTTGCCTACCCCTTCCTCGTACCGTCCTTCCAAAATGGGATACCGGCCCTTCAGATAGAAAAACTGCATCTCCAAAAGCTCCAGTTCTTTCGATCCCGAATGGGCGGCGCGAAAGGCACGGATATCTGTCTCCAGATTTTGAAAGAGCGCGTCGATCCTATCTCGGGAGACATAGGGAACGGGGTCTAGATCCAGGTCCATGTCCTCTTCGTTAAATACCGGAAAAATTTCGTGGCTGAAATTGAGCCGGCTATTTAGATTTGCAATCTTGTACTTCATGGCCTCCAGCTGATATCCAGCCTGGGAAAAATGGAAAATCAGAAGGGGATAGACCCGGTTTTTGTGTCTGCTCTGGCGGAGCTGTTCTTCAAGAAGCTGGCCAATCGCTAGGTGGCGGGAGGCCCGTCGGCAGACTGGTTGAGCGTTGTAAATGTATTCCCGCAGCTTGGGGTGGGCAAAGTGAATTGCCTCCTGACTTCCGGTGTGTTTCAGGAAGACTCCCCGATTTTCCAGCTGCTCCAGGGGAGCCAGCAGATCCGATGCGTTTTTTCCCAGAATCTGAGCCGCAGAGGAGAGCGGCGCGCCGTCATAGAAACAGGAGAGCACTTCAGCCAGCTCCAGCGCCTCCTGAGACAGGCCGAGCAGCTGCGTGCGCAGGAAGGACTGGATGGCCGGAGAGGAGTGGTCAAGCGACTCTCCCCGCTGAAGCATGGCGATGTACTCGTTCAGCAGGAATGGATTGCCCTCCGTCTCATTATAGATTTGCTCCAGCAGTTCTCCGTTTCCTGCCTGACTGGGCGGCAGTGCCTTTTTGATCAGGCTGTGACAGGCCTCCACCGTGAATCGGCGCAGGGTGAGAATGAGCATGGGGGAGTGGTATTGGAGCGCTGACAGGGCGTCATCCAGCGGGCGGTTGCGCGCCAGTGTGCAGGTAGCCAGAAGAATGGCCTGGCTGGGAGACAGTTCTAACATCACCGTGGTGAGAAGACGCAGGCTGTCGGGGTCCAGCCATTGGAGGTTCTCTACCACCAGAAGGACCCGCTTTCGAGCGGAGAGCGTGTGGATCGCCTCTACCATCACATGGGCCAGCTTGCCGATGGGGACCTTCTCCGGCGTGGTAAGGAACTCGGTTGAGGGCAGATGCTCCTGAAAGTCTGGAAACACACGGCTCATGAGATCGTGCCACAGCGAGGGTGGAATACAGGGTTCCTCCTGAAGCAGCTGTGCGATCTCACGGGCGATCTGCCGCCAGGGCCGGAGTGAAAGATCCTGTCCCATCGAAAGTCCCTGTGTCTGCAAAATATAAAAATGTTCTTCCACTCCATCCAGGGCCCGGCGTTTCATGGTGGAGCGGCCGGAGCCTGGCTCCCCGCAGATCAGAATAGAGCGGCCGCCCTCCGGATTTTCCTTGAATTCTTTCAGCGCTTTTTCTAAGGCGGCGATCTCCTGATACCGGCCGAAGAAAAAGGACTCGTCGTTGGAAACAGAACGCCCCGTCTCGAAATGCATCTGCTCTAAAGCGCGCTCATAGATTTCCTTGGTCGTCTGATCTGGCGCAACGCCCAATTCTCGGCGCAGCAGCTTGGCAAATTCATAGTAGCTCTCGATCACCTTGCCATTGCGGCCGGTTTCTTGATAAAAGCGCAGCAGGAGGCGGAAGGCGCGCTCATCATACTCATCCAGCTCCATCAAATAGCGGATGTGCGTCTCCACCTGGTCGTATCGGCGGGCATCCAGATCGTCCGCTACCTTCTGATAGCACTCTGAGAAGAATTTCTCTTTGTAGTAGTTACGCATTTTGACGATCCAGTATTCATACGTCTCTGCCCCTTTCAGGAAGAACCCCTGGAGAAACTCGCCGGTGTACAGATGCAGATTCTCTTGGGGCGCCTGCAGAAACTGGTCGATATCCAAGGTGAGATCCAGGTTTTCGTTGAGCATCAGCAGAGATTTCTTGGGGGAGAGAATGATATTGGTCCCAAGTGCCTTTTTCGCCTGGTAGATCGCGTTTCGCAGATTCCGCCGGGCGGTCTCGTCCGTCTCGTCCGGCCACAGCAGCCCTGCCAGTTCCTCTCGGCTGACCACCTTGGACACCAGGATATAGTAGAGAAGGGCGTTGATTTTAGAATAAGGCAGAAAGACAGGTTGACCATCCTTTAGAATTTGAGGGACTCCAAATAACTTGCAGGTCATGGTACTCATATTTCGTTCTCCTGTTGACGTGCGGGGCGGCGGGTGCCTCGAAAAACGGGGAAAACACGCTGAATATTCTTTGGTGTTTCCCATCATTCTCATGAAAATGCAAAGAAAATCGACTGTGTCAGAAAACAAAGCTTCTTTACGGTTTGTATAGAAACCAAGTATAATGAAACCATCAAATCAGGCAAAATGCAATATTATTTTAAAATTTAGGAGGGAAATTTATGAACATCAAGTCCGACATTGAGATTGCGCAGGAGCATACCCCGAAAAAAATCACAGAAGTTGCCGCAACTGCGGGAATCGATGAGAAGTTCTTGGAGCTGTATGGCAACTATAAGGCGAAGGTGGATATCCGGTCTCTGAAGGACTTGCCCCGGAAGTCTAAATTGGTGTTGGTGACCGCCATCAGCCCAACCCCTGCGGGCGAGGGTAAGACCACCACTTCGGTGGGCCTGGCAGATGCGCTGAACCGTCTGGGTAAACGGACCATTGTCTGCCTGCGTGAGCCTTCTCTGGGACCTGTGTTTGGTGTAAAAGGAGGCGCTGCCGGCGGCGGTCACGCTCAGGTCATCCCCATGGAGGACATCAACCTGCACTTCACCGGTGATTTCCATGCAATCGGCATTGCGAACAACCTGATGGCCGCTCTGATCGACAACCACATTCATCAGGGCAACGCGCTGAACATCGACACCCGCAAGGTAGTCTGGAGGCGTGTGGTGGATATGAATGACCGTCAGCTAAGGCCAGCGGCGTACCCCGTGAGGACGGCTTCGACATCACCGTTGCTTCCGAGATCATGGCTGTTCTGTGCTTGGCCAGCGGCCTGTCTGACCTGAAGCAGCGCCTATCCAAGATGGTTGTGGCCTATACCCGCGACGATAAGCCGGTCACTACCCATGACCTGAAGGCGGAAGGCGCCATGGCTGCCGTTTTGAAGGATGCCATTAAGCCCAACCTGGTTCAGACTCTGGAGGGGACTCCCGCCTTCATCCACGGAGGTCCTTTTGCAAACATTGCACACGGCTGTAACTCCATCCAGGCCACGGAGACCGCTCTCAAGCTGGGTGAGTACACGGTAACTGAGGCTGGCTTTGCTGCGGATCTGGGTGCCGAAAAGTTCCTGGACATCAAGTGCCGCGCCGGCGGCTTCCATCCCGACGCCGTGGTTATTGTTGCCACTGTCCGCGCTTTGAAGTATCACGGTGGTGTGGCTAAGGCCGATCTGAACCACGAGAACCTGGAGGCGCTTGAGAAGGGTCTGCCCAATCTGTTGCAGCATGTGGACAATGTGACCAACGTGTACGGTCTGCCCTGTGTGGTTGCCATTAACGCATTTCCCACGGATACAGAGGCCGAGTTGAAGATGGTGGAAGAGAAGTGCCGGGAAAAAGGCGTCAATGTCCGCCTGTCCGAGGTCTGGGCGAAAGGCGGCGAGGGTGGCAAGACCCTGGCGGAAGAAGTCATTCGTCTGTGCGAGGAAGAGAAGAGCGACCGCTTCCAGTTTGTCTATGACCTGGATACCACCATCGAGGAAAAACTCAACGCCATTGCCACCAAGGTCTACCGCGCGGACGGTGTGGTTATCACCGCTGCCGCGAAGAAGCAGATCCAGCAGCTGACTGAGCTGGGCTTTGACAAGATGCCCATTTGTATGGCAAAGACTCAGTTCTCCTTCTCCGATGACGCCTCCAAGCTGGGTGCGCCCCGCGGATTCAAGATCACGGTCCGGGAAGTGAAGGTAAATGCCGGCGCTGGGTTCTTAGTAGCCAAGACAGGCGACATTATGACCATGCCCGGTCTGCCCAAGGTGCCCTCTGCGGAAAAGATCGACATCGATGACAACGGAGTGATCTCCGGCTTGTTCTGATCCAAAAAGGAATAATGGAAGAGCCGTATGCAAATGGCATGCGGCTCATTCCATATATAAGGAAGGTTGGAGAATGGCAAAGAAAAGCATTCAGCCGGGGAGCGGAATGTCCTTGTGGTCAAAGTATAGGCCCAGCTCCACCGAGGTCTGCGAATTTCCATAGCGCTTGATGCTGGACAAGATCGCGTCCAGCTCCTGCGTGTCCCGCACGGCAAAACGCAGTACCGCGTTGAAAATTCCAATGGTGTGAGAATGACTGAGGATAGCCGGCGTTTTTTCACAGAAGCGGCAGAAACGCTCGTATTTATCCGGCTCTGGGGCCACTAAAATGAAGCCCGTAATGTTGCAGTCCAACTGCCGGCGGTCCACATCGATGCGGAAGTTCCGGATCACACCGGCCTCTTCCATGCGGCGGATCCGCTCAGAGACGGCGGGGGCGGTGAGGCCGACCTGCTCTCCAATCACCTTCAGGGTGGCGCGGCAGTCGTTCTGCAGCAGGTTCAAAATCTGATAGTCAGTCCGGTCCAAAGCGACCTGCCTCCTTCCGGAACAGGGCAGCCGGCGTGGTCTTAAACCAGACGGCCCTTTTTGATGACAGTCTGTACCAGATTACTTCCAAAACGGTAGCAGATGTAATCCAGATCCGGCGCATCCCAGATCACTAGGTCGCCCTGCTTCCCGGCCTCCACGGAACCCACACGGTCCGCCATGTCAATGGCTGCGGCAGCGTTCAGAGTAACGGCTGTCAGCACCTCTTCCGGGGTCAGTCGGTAGCGCAGGCACCCCAGATTGATGACGAACTGCAGGTTGAGGCAGGGGCAGGAGCCCGGGTTGAAGTCGGAGGCCATGGCCACCGGCACACCGGCGGACACCATCTCCCGGGCCGGGGCATAGGTGGAGCCCAGACAGAAGCTGGTGGCGGGCAGCAGACAGGCGATCACGCCGCCCTTGGCCATGCTGGCGATGCCCTCAGGAGGACAGACGATCAGGTGTTCCGCGGAGATCGCGCCGATTTCCCCGGCCAGCTGAGAGCCGCCGATGGACTCGATCTCGTCGGCGTGAATTTTGGGACGCAGGCCATGGCGAAGGCCAGCCTCCAAGATCTGGCGGGATTCCTCTACAGTAAAGGTATCCGCTTCGCAGAACACATCACAGAATTTGGCGATGCCCTGCTCCTTGACGGCGGGCATCATCTCCTCGCAGACCAGGCGGATATACTCCGCGCGGTCCTGCTTGTACTCTGCCGGGACCAGGTGGGCGCCCATAAAGGTGGCTGTCACATCCATGGGGTGTTCTTCCTGCAAGCGGCGGATGGCACGTAGCTGCTTCAGCTCGTGCTCCAGAGCCAGACCGTAGCCGCTTTTGGCCTCGCAGGTGGTGGTGCCGAACCGCATCATCTCATCTAGGGCTTTGGCGGCCTTCTGAGTGAGTTCCTCTTCGGTGGCCTGACGGGTGGCGTTCGTGGTGGACTGGATGCCGCCGCCGGCGTTCTGGATGTCCAGATAGCTCTTTCCATGGAGCTTCATGCCAAGCTCATTCTGGCGCCAGCCACCGAAAATCAGATGGGTGTGGGCGTCCACCAGCCCGGGAGTCACCAGCTTCCCGCCGGCGTCCACCACCTGGGCGCCATTCACTGAGGGAGGCGTCCCCGTCCCCACCTGGGCGATCTGACCCTGGGAGATCAGGACCCAGGCGTTCCGCAGGATCTGGATCTGCCCCTGCTCCGCGCCGCTGCGGGCGCTGGAGCCAGTGGGAGTGGCCAGCATCCCGATGTTGGTCAGCAGTAGTTCGCTCATGCGTGCTCCTTTCCAAAAGCGGGGGCGCGGCTGCGCCCCCGCTTATTCATTTGGATGATGAAATCAGCCCTTCATGGTCTTGACCGCGCTCTCCACTACGGCGTCATCCGCCACATAGGGGAGAGTGATGTGGTCCTGGCCCTCGTACAGCTTGTTGTACTCGGCCGCGGTCGTCAAAGCGTTTTCATTGCGGGCCCAGGAGCGGCGGGCAACGCCCACCATCACGTCCCAAGGCATAGACATCTTCAGGATCTGGTCCACCCGGTCGGAGCCGTCCAGCACCATGCCGAAGCCGCCGTTGATGGACTTGCTGACGCCCACGCCGCCGCCGTTGTGTAGCGCGATCAGGCTCATGCCGCGGGCGGCGTTGCCGGCGTAGCACTGGGTCGCCATGTCGGCCATGATGTTGGAGCCGTCCTTGATGTTGGAGGTCTCACGGAAGGGGGAGTCGGTTCCGCCGGTATCGTGGTGGTCACGGCCCAGCATGACAGGACCGATCTCGCCGTTGCGGACCATCTCGTTGAACTTCAGAGCCAGGTTCATGCGGCCCATGGCGTCGGAGTACAGGATCCGGCACTGGGTGCCCACGACCATCTTGTTCTTGCCGGCATCGCGGACCCAGACATAGTTGTCGTGATCCTGATAGCGGCGGGTGTGGGCTTTGATGTACTCGGCAGCGGCCTCATCGGTCTTCGCCAGGTCCTCGGGCTTCCGGGACAGGCAGCACCAACGGAAGGGGCCATAGCCGAAGTCGAACAGGGTGGGACCAAGGATGTCTTCCACGTAGGAGGGGAATACGAAGCCGTCCAGGTCGTTCTCACCGTTCTTGCAGATCTTCTCAGCGGGTACGCCGGCATCGTAAACGGACTTCAGGAAGGCGTTGCCGTAGTCGAAGAAGTAAGTGCCCTTCTCATGGAACCTGCAGATCATCTCATAGTGATGCTTCAGAGACTTGTCAACCAGCTTGGCGAAGCCCTCGGGGTCCTTATCCAGCATCTCGGTGCGCTGCTCGAAGGTCAGGCCCTGGGGGCAGTAGCCGCCGTCATAAGCCATGTGGCAGGAGGTCTGGTCGCTCATCAGATCCACATGGACGCCCTTGTCGTACAGGAACTCCAGCAGATCCACCACGTTGCCGTGATAGGCAACCGCGCAGGCGGTCTTGTTGTTCAGGTGCTCCTGGGCGATGGACAGAGCCTCGTCCAGGCTGTCGGTGCGGTGGGTGACCCAGCCCTGGGTGTAGCGGGTGGTAATACGGGAATCGTCCACCTCGGCGATGATGGAGGCGGCGCCGGCAATCTCAGCAGCCTTGCCCTGAGCGCCGCTCATGCCGCCCAGACCGGCGGAGATGAACAGGCGGCCGGCCAGGTTGCCGTCCTCGGGGACGCCCAGCTTCAGGCGGCCGGCGCCCAGCAGGGTGTTGAAGGTGCCGTGTACGATGCCCTGGGGACCGATGTACATCCAGCCGCCGGCGGTCATCTGGCCGTAGTTGGCAACACCCAGAGCGGCGGCGCGGTTGAAGTTCTTCTGGTCGTCGTACATGCCGATCATCAGACCGTTGGAGATGATGCAGCGGGGCGCCAGCTTATGAGAGTGGAACAGGCCCAGAGGGTGACCAGACATGACCACCAGGGTCTGCTCGTCGGTCATGACCTCCAGATACTTCTTGATCAGGCGGTACTGCATCCAGTTCTGGCAAACCTGGCCGGACTCACCGTAGGTCACCAGCTCGTAGGGGTACAGAGCCACATCAAAGTCCAGGTTGTTGTCGATCATGACCTGGAAGGCCTTGGCCTCGGTGCAGTTGCCCTTGTACTCCTCGATGGGCTTGCCGTACAGCTTGCCGGCGGGGCGGAAACGGTAGCCGTAAATCCGGCCATGCTCCTCCAGCTCCTGGGCAAACTCCTTGGCCATCTGCTCGTGGTGATCCGGATGGATGTAACGCAGGGCATTCTTGATGGCCAGAGCCTTGTCAGCTTCCGACAGATGGGATTCCCGGCGGGGTGCGCGGCGGATTCCCGCTTCAAAAGCTGGGTACTCAGGCAGCTCATAGTCCAACTTGATGATCATAGCGTCGTTTATGGTACTACTCATTGTCATTCCCTCATTTCATAACATTTTGTGAAAAACGTGTATTTTACATGAGAGATGCTATAATGAAAAGAATCGATATTATATATTAGTCATATAGAAAGGGTATGATGATTCCATGAACTTAAAACAGCTGGAATATTTTTCTGCCGTAGCTGAGGCCAAGAGTATCTCCCTGGCCGCACGAAATCTCCATGTGGCACAGCCCCCCATCAGCCGGCAGCTCGCCCTTTTGGAGGATGAGTTGGGGGTGTGTCTGTTTCTGCGCACCAATAAAGGGGTGGAGCTGACAGAGGCCGGACGCAGCCTGTACCGGCAAAGTCAAAATCTCTTTCAGGATATGCGTATGATCGTGGACAGTGTCAGGGACATCAACGCGGGAATGAGGGGCCTGCTGAAGATCGGGATGATCTATTCCAATATCTCCATCGCCTTGCAGTACCTGAAGGAGTTTCGGGCTCAGTATCCTCAGGTGGAACTCTATGTCCGCCTGGGGTCGCCTGGCGACCTGCTGGAGGATCTGAACAAGGGCGATCTGCATCTGCTGTTTCTGCGCAGCTCTTCGGAGCGGGGCTCCGGCCTGCACGAGCGGATCTTGGGGGAGGATCCGCTGGAGCTGGTGATGATCCGGGAGCTGGACCCGGCCCCAGATCAGGCTTCCGTTCCCCTGTAGGCTCTGAAGGGAGTCCCCATGTGCCTGCTGCGCAGTGATGACCTGTGGGGGTATAGCAACTATTTGATCAAGGAGTGCCAAAGGCAGGGGTTTACACCGAACACTACATTCCGGTGTTATGACACCCCCATGGCCATGCAGCTGGTTCAGGCTGGCTTTGGGGTCAGCTATCTTCCCCGTTCGATTGTGGAAACGCAGCCTCATTTGGGGCTCTATACGAAACCGATTCAGGGGATCTCGGTTCTGTCCTATCCGACTCTGGTGTGGAGCAGCAATCTGTACTATGCCAGCTGTGTCAAGCGGTTTCTGGCCATGTTTGAAGGGGAGGATGCCGAGAAATAGAGGTTAAAAAAACCGGATTGCAATACCGTATCAGTATTGCAAATAGACAAAAACGATATTTTTTGTTG
>ENA-UEPG01001166-UEPG01001166.1-human-gut-metagenome-genome-assembly--contig:-NODE-1166-length-21803-cov-2.971601_pt1 | contig 21803 bp, 20 predicted proteins | sample MGYA00242893_ERZ507902 | MGnify/ENA primary metagenome ERZ507902 (study PRJEB26167, sample SAMN06115491) | human gut metagenome | host: Homo sapiens | place: China:Gansu | collected 2015-04-23... | reverse complement strand
CTTGACATATATTATATTGTTTTAAAATAATACGATTATTAGTGCTTTGTAAAACGTACCTACTCTTTCTTCGGCTTTTCGGAATCCGCCGTTTCTATTTATTCTTTGTCAGCTTACGGTGCCAAAAGTGAGAAGAAAAGTTCCATCTTAAAAATATAAATTCTGAATACGGAATAGTTTCTTTCAGGAGTGTAAATCAATCTTTCAAGTGCTGTCTTCTAAGCCACGAAAGCAATATACCTGTATGCTTATAAGACAATATCGTCCATTCGGAAAAACATTCTTCCTGTTTAAAATATAAAATTGTAACCGGGTCGATCACTCTCTATTTTTGTCATCATAAACGTCAGAACAAACGGTTGAAATTCATAAATAACAATAGATATGGCAGTAAAAATATTGAGTGTAGATGATGAACTCGATTTAGAAGTATTACTTACCCAGTACTTCAGGCGACAAATACGAAAAGGTGAATACGAGTTCGCTTTTGCCCATAACGGGTTGGAAGCTTTACAGAAACTTCTGGAAACTCCCGATTTTGATATCATCCTGAGTGATATTAATATGCCGGAGATGGATGGGTTGACCCTATTGGCTAAGGTCAATGAACTGAAAAATCCGGCAATGAAGTGTATAATGGTCTCTGCTTATGGAGACATGGATAACATACGTTCTGCTATGAACAAGGGAGCGTTTGATTTTGCAACCAAACCGATCGATTTGGATGATCTGTCGCGGACTATTGAAAAGGCGATCGAACAGGTTCGCTATATCCGTGAGTCACAGCAGGAGCACAACCAACTGGAATCTATCAAAAATGACCTGGCCATTGCGGGAGAAATCCAGCAAACGATTCTTCCCCGTTCCTTTCCTCCTTTTCCGGAACTGACGGAAGTGGTTGATATTTATGCTTCCATGACTCCGGCAAAAGATGTAGGTGGCGATTTTTATGATTTCTTCCAGATTGACGATGAACGTATCGGGCTGGTGATTGCTGACGTATCCGGGAAAGGGGTGCCGGCATCCTTGTTCATGGCGGTTAGTCGGACCCTGCTCCGTGCAACTGCTCTTCGGGGTGTTTCGTCGGCAGAATGCCTTACTTATGCCAATAAGTTACTGTGTAAAGAGAGCCTGGACTCTATGTTTGTTACGGTCTTTTATGGGATTTATCATTATAAAACCGGCATGATGGACTATACCAATGCCGGGCATAATCCCCCTTATCTCCTTCGCGGCGGACGGACTGTTGAATGCTTGCCTGTCGCTTCTAATTTTGTGGTAGGCGTGTTCGATGATATTGAATTTGAGAGTAATACATTGACGTTCGGCATCGGTGACACTTTACTTCTGTATACGGATGGTGTCACAGAGGCTTTTAACGACAAGCGGGAACAATTTTCGGAAAGTAACTTACAGGATATATTGGCGTCTATGCACGAAAGTAGTTCCGCAAAAGAGGTTGTTACGAGTGTATTGCAGTCTGTTAAGACTTTCTCCGGAGACTATCCTCAGTCCGATGACATAACCCTGCTTTCTCTTCAACGAATCAAATAATATTAAAATAAAAGAACGATGGAAAAGTATGAAATTCATTTTGTAGGTTCCGTCTTGGATTCAAATACAAGCGGTGACGAACAAGCAAAAATTGTAGCTCTTATCGAGCAAGGACATTCTGTTGCATTAAATCTCAGCGGCTGTTCTTATGTATCCAGTGCCGGATTGAGAGTCATGCTTTATGCCTTTAAGCTGGCGAAAGCTAAAAGTAGAGATGTTTGCCTTGTCGGTGTGTCACAAGAGGTTAAAGACGTGATGCACATGACCGGATTCGATAAATTCTTTCGTTTTTATCAGACTCTCGATGAATTATCACAACCCTAAAAATTACCTGAGCAATGACGTTACTTCAGTTTCGCCCTGTCGATGGGAGGTTAGATGAAATTCTTAGTATGCTGATGCATAGTCGTGAAGTTGCTTCACATCCTTCCCTGTCTTATGCCATCCGTTTGGTAAGTGAAGAGATCATTGTCAATATTCTCAATTACGCTTATCCGCAGCAGGCAGAAGGTTATCTGACTCTGTGCTTATGGGATGAAGACGGAGAGATTACTTTGGAATTTATAGATGGTGGTATTCCATTCAATCCTTTGGATAAAGCCGATCCTGATATTTCATTACCGTTAGAACAACGTGAAATAGGAGGATTGGGCATTTTCCTGGTACGTGAAATGATGGATGACGTAGCGTATACGTACGTGAATAAGGAGAATCGGTTGACCATTAAAAAGAAATATCTGCAACCCACTGATGAACCTGTATCATGATCAAGTTAAACGAAAATATCATCCGTTGGATCATTGCCGTTCCTTGTATACTTTTGACAGTATGTCTGGTCCTATACCGGGCATATCGTCATTCGGCATCGGACAGGGAGCGTCTTGCTCTGTCTCTGGAGGAATTCCGGGATAAAGAAAAGAAATCGGTTCTTATACAACGGGTCAGTCAACAAATGGAGGAGATTGCTTATCAACAAAAGGATATTTCCGAAAAGAGAAGACAGGAAGCCGTTGTGCAAACTCAAAAGGCCAACCGAATGCAACAGCAGGCAGAGTTGGCACGGGAAAGAGCGCTTGCTGCACAATTGGAGGCTGAGAAAGCGTATCGGATGGCAGATGAACAAAAGAATCTGGCGATGGAACGGCAACTACAGGCCGAACAGTCGAAGAGGGTTGCCGATACATTGGCTTTTCTGGCTTTGGGACGTTCATTGGGGACACTTTCTGTTACTCAATATCGGTCGGGCAACATGGAATTAGCTTCTCTGTTGGCATATACCGCCTGGTGGTTTACCAAGCGATATGATGGCGATGTATATCATCCGGCTGTTTTCAATGCATTGTCTTTGTCTTGCAGGCAAGATCAGCTTTGGTTCGGGCATAAAGGAGCTGTTACCGGGATCAAACTGTTATCCGGAGGCGAGGAAAAAGCAAGAGCCGGTCGGAATCCTCTGCCGGGATTGGTCACTGTCGGCAAGTACGGTGAGATGATACGTTGGAAATCGGAAAATGGGCAGACCTATACCTCCGAATTACTGTTGAATGATCCCTGTTATGATTTTCGGGATGTGCTGTTGCGGTCCGATTCACAGATGTATGCCTTGTCATACTGCGGGCAGCTTATCTCCACGGATTCCGCCGGTATCGTTACCCGCTTTTTGCCTAAAGGAGAATATCGGCAATTGATTTCGATTGCCTCTAACTTGGTATTGGCGGTTTCCACAACAGGTATTTATTCTTTTGACTGTGTCAACCATGAGATACAACCTTATTTTCAGCCGGAACATTCGATAACTTGTGTCGGTCAAATGGAAGGCTATCTCTATGTTTTTTTTAAGAATGGGACAGTAGCTTTACTTTCGTCGGATGGTACATTTCTCAGATTTATAGACAGCTTGCCCGAGAATAGTGTGGTTACTGCATTCTGTCCTCTTACCAATGAAAGATATGCCATTGGCTGTCGTGAAGGAGTCATCCTGATTTGTGATAAGAATGGAAATATCCGGCAGAAGTTGATAGGGCATCAGGCTGCGGTTACTGCTATTTCCCGGAAAGGGAACAAACTGTTTTCGAGTAGTTACGATTGTACGCTGCGTCTGTGGGATCTTCGTAAAGGAAAGACCGAGTCGGCCGTTATTGTGACAAGCCCCGGTTGGATCCATACTTTTTGCTTTCATCCGGACGGTACATCTGTCTTTATAGGAGACGAACAGGGGCGGTTGTATCGGGTGCCTGTTTCACCCGATCACATGGCTACTGTTGTCCGTCAGGGGTTACAGCGTGATTTTACTCGAGAAGAATGGGAGTATTATATCGGTAAGCAAATTCCATTTGAATCCTATTACCTAAAAACGTATCAGCCATGAAAAAGATAGTCTTTTTGATAATGTGTCTTTGCTCGGTATATGCAAATTCACAAGAAGGTATCCCATTTTTTGTAAACTATCCGGCTTCGGTTTATCAGGCGCACAATCGTAATTTCGATGTCGTTTGCGACAGTTGTGGAAATGTCTATTTTGCTAATTTCGAAGGTATCCTTCATTATGACTATAACCGTTGGGAAACTATTTATACACCGGGTTTTTCCCGTGTCACCCGTTTGTTTCGTGATTCGGAAGGTAGGATATGGGTGGGAGGATATAACGTGTTCGGACGGATAGAGCGTGATGGACGCGGATGTATTACGTTGAGAACCCTTCTTTCCGATCTGGACACAGACTCTTTGGGCGAATTGGAAGATATGGCAGAAATAGATAAACGCATTTATCTGAAAGCTACATCAGGAAGATATTATACGGTTCAGTCAGATTCCATTTTGACACCGGTTCAGGTACTTCCGGCCCAATTGCAGGAAAAGTGGAGAAATCAATCCTCAGTCTCAATGAATCGGGCGTTTTCTCTACCCGGAGGAGAAACAATCTCGATAAACTCTGCCCATGGATTAATAATGGATGACAGTGGGAAAAAAGAACGGTTTTCCGTAACTGAGAGAAATGGCTTATGCAGTAACGCTGTTTCGGGTATTGCGGCCGATGGGCGTGGCAATCTCTGGGGAGCTACGGATAACGGTGTGTTTCATGTTTTTATTCCCTCTTTGTTCAGCCGTTATACCTCTGGTGAAGGTCTGAAGGGAGAGGTAATATCGGCTGTCTCTTACAAAGGAATGATATATACCGGGACCTTACAGGGATTATACGTATTGAAGCAAAACACTTTTGTTCCTGTTCAGGGAATTTCGCAAGCATGTTGGCAACTGTGTCTTTCTCCACAAGGAGAATTATATGCAGCGTCCGGCGATGGTGTGTATGTGATCCGGGATTATAATCATTCGGAAAAACTCACAGATATGGCAGCTTATTCATTGGCATTCATTGGGCATACGAACCTTCTGATGGGCACTATGGATGGGATTTATCAATATTCGGCAGATGAGGAACGGATAAAGAAAATTTCCGATGTCGAAAAAGTCGTTCGTCTGGAAGTGAAGAAAGATCGTTCTGTATGGGCTAAAACGTTGTACGGAGAAATCTATTTGCGGGAAGAGGGCGAAAGCTCTTTTGTACTTCAAGACAGAGAGAGTGAAGAAGTAATGACCGAGTATACGGACAACGATGGCTGTCATTGGCAGACAAATCTGAAAGGAAAAGAGGTACAGGTACATCATTCGCAAATTGATACGGAGAAATTCAACCAATGCCTGTATGCCATTCGGAATTATGTCGTGAGGGTGATTTATATTGAAGAAGACAGGGCGGCATGGTTCGGCGGTGATTTTGGTTTAATTCGGATGGACCTTGAAAAGGCCCGGATATTTACTCCGGTTGCTCCCTGCATCTATCTTCGTGAAGTTTGTCTGAACCGTGATTCTGTCTATTGGGGAGGAGATCTGCCGGAAGAGTCCGGGGGAGCGGACTGGCAGATAAATAGTACAGTACCTCGTTTGGGGAATGATGTACGTTCCATTCGTTTTTCATTTGCTACCGATGCGCCCTGTTTCACCGGTTCCAATGAGTATAGATATCGCCTGGTCGGTTATGATCCGGAATGGAGTTCGTGGGATTCCGGGACTGTGAAAGAGTATGCCAACCTTTCGTCGGGTACGTATACGTTTTGTGTCCGGGCCCGTGATATTTACGGCACAGAGAGTGAAATGAAACAATTCCGCTTTTCGTTATTGCCTCCTTTTTATTTGCAATGGTATTGTCTGATCCTATATACCGTTGCTTTTGGAATGCTGTTGTTCTTATTGTTTAAATGGAGAATGCGCAGTTTGCTGAAAGAGAAGGAGAGGTTAGAGGCCCTTGTCGGCCAACGTACCAAACAGTTGGTACAACAAAAAAATGAAATTGAGGAAAAGTCCTTAAAATTGGAAAAAGCATTGAAGGAGCTGGGCCAGGCACAAGATGAATTGGTTCGACAAGAAAAAATGGCTACTGTAGGTAAACTGACTCAAGGGTTGATTGACCGTATTCTGAATCCGTTGAATTACATTAATAATTTTTCCCACTTGACCTCAGGATTACTGAAGGACCTATATCAGAATCTGGAGAGTGTAAAAGAACTTTTGGATGAAGATACCTACTTGGATTCGGTAGATGTCATCAACATGATGAGAGATAATCTGGAAAAGATTGAGGAACATGGAAGTAACACCACTCGTGTACTGAAGGCCATGGAAGAAATCCTGAGAGACCGTAACAGGCAACTGGAAAAAACAGAATTAATCGGTTTATGCCGGAAAGACATGGAGCTATTGAGCAGTTATTATCAGAAGGAGATTACGGCTATGCACATTGCGGTTCGTACTTCCTTGCCCGATAATCCGTTGTTTATTGACGGGAATGCCGAACAACTGGGAAAAACCATTATGAGTCTTCTTAACAATGGTATGTATGCCATAGCCAAAAAATATGGTAAGAAAGCCTATCCGGCAGAGATTGGCCTGGCATTGGAAAGTAAGGACGGACAGGCAGTCATTCGCCTATATGACAATGGAGTGGGGATCGAGCAGAGTATTCTGGATAAAATCTTCGATCCGTTCTTTACTACCAAAACAACCGGAGAGGCAGCAGGTATCGGTTTGTATCTGAGTAAGGAAATCATATTAAATCACCATGGGCAGATAGCAGTACGTTCTGAAAAAGATGAATTGACAGAATTCACTATCACTCTGCCATTGTGGGAGGAAAAGTCAGTATAAATAAACATAGAACAGATTGATTATGGAAAAAAACATTTCACAAGAGAAACGAATTGAAGAGTTGGAAGCACGGCTCAAAGAGCAGGAAAAGCTGGGATCATTGGGTTTGTTGAGTGCAGGCATTGCACACGAGATACAGAATCCTTTGAATTTTGTCATCAATTTCAGTAAACTGTCCGGTCAATTGTTGGCCGACCTGGCCGATAGGGTGGATGAAGCAAAAGCTCGTATTCCGGAAGCGGAACTGGAAGATATCAAAGATATACTTTCCGGGCTGAGAGAGAATGTGGACAAAATCAAAGAGCATGGTGATCGGGCTATCAGCATTATTCGTGGTATTTTGCTTTACTCCAGGGGGAAAGAAGACGAATTCATGCCTACACAAATACAAAAATTGACTAAAGAATATGTGTGGCTGGCTTATCATGCCATGCGGGCCAATTATAAGAATTTCAATATTGCTATCCGTGAAGATTATGCTAAAGATATCCCCTCGATCCGGCTGATCCCGCAGGATTTCAGTCGGGCAGTCTTGAATGTGATGAATAATGCCTGCTATGCAGTATGGAAAAAATGGCAGAATGCTCCCGAAGGATATTCCCCCGAGATAATGGAGACCTTAGAAAAGGGGGATAAAAGAATTGTACTTTCTATTCGTGATAACGGAGAGGGCATGGGGCCGAAGGTCAAACGAAAACTATTTGACTCTTTTTTCACAACAAAACCGGTGGGGCAGGGGACAGGCCTTGGTATGGCAATCGTTCGTGATATTATAGAAAACAAACACCATGGAAAAGTATTGTTTGATTCGGTCCTGCATGAATATACTTGTTTCCGGTTTATCATTCCTATCGCATGAAACGCTGTCTGCTATATATCCTTTGCTGCTTTGGGGTTGTGCAACTGTCAGCTCAGCCGGCGGATAACATCCGTAATTCGTTTGTAAAGGCGGAAACATTTTATAAGAGCGGAGATATCGATGAAGCTTGTCGTATCTTGGAGGAGAATCTGTCGTCTTTTCAAGGTACGATGCATACCGAGGCGTGCCGTTTGGCTGCATTATGCTGTTTAGCTTTAGACCGCTTCCCGGAAGCGGAAAAGTATGTTTCGCTGTTATTGAAAGACGAACCTTATTATTATATCTCGCTTCAAGATCCGGAACGCTTTGCGGATATGGTAAGGAAACACAGGGAGACTAAAGTAACTCTGGTCACAGCCTCACAACAGGTAGAGACCCCGGAAGAAGCTCCGGTGCCTGTTACTTTAATTACGGAGGAGATGATACGGGCTATCCATGCCCGGTGCCTGCGGGATGTACTGATAGCTTATGTGCCCGGTATATCCGGTTTGTCTTCCAATGAAGAGATGAATCTGGCTATGCGCGGGGTATATTCTCCCGAACAGGAGAACATATTGATTATGCAGGATGGACAACGTCTGAACAGTTATATTACTAATGCTGTTTCGCCGGATTATGGTATTAGTCTGGCAAAAGTCAAACAAATAGAGGTGCTGCGCGGACCGGCTTCTTCGCTTTATGGCAGTGTGGCTTTGACAGCCGTGATTAATATAGTTACTAAAGACGGGGTGGATGTTCGTAATGGTTCCATATCTGTCAGTGCCGGTAATCGGGGCCAGTTGGCTGCTGACCTGCTATTGGGAAAGCACGACATGAACATGGACTTTATGGCATGGTTCTCCTTGTACCGTGCAACGGGAGAATCGGTTTTTGTCCCGGCCGAAAAACAATATGCTCTTTACCCCAGGGACGGATTCATCCGTCTGGACAATTATTCGGGATTTCCTGCCATGGATGGAGGAATTAAATTGCAACGTGGAAATTTGCTTTTTAGTTTCAGTATGAATTACGCGAAGAAAAGGCAACCTTATAGCATGTGGCTCTTTTCTTCTCCATATTCTTATGAGCGGTTTCGTACTTTTGACGGTTCCGGCCCGGGATATTCCAGATGGTCGGCAAGAGAACAGGCTGTTTATAGCCGCACGTGGCAGCGGATCACTTTCAGTACCGCATTTTATACCGATTGGAATAAAAACGTACATTATGAAACCTCGGGAGATACTTTACAAGACTATCCTATTTTTCCTAACTATGATTATCAGCCTATTATTTATCCGACTCGCGGAGCATTTCAATACATCCGCTGGATGGATTTTAACGTAGGCTTTAATGGTCGTGTAAACTATGCCTATGATTGGGGGAAGCTGGGGAAAGGCAATATGCTTGGCGGTGTGGAATGGAATCGGTATACGCTTTATGATTCCGAGTATTTGGAAGGTATGAATTTTAAAGAGATCGTCAGGACGTGGATCGAAAAACGACTTTACACGGGACACGAGATGAACACGGATGCCTTTCTTCAGATTAAACACAACCTGCATCAAAATTGGATTGTCAATGCCGGCATCAGGTATGACTATAAACGGCGAAGTAATAAGCGGACATTACAGGCTTTTTCTCCCCGTCTGTCACTGATTTATCTCAGGAACGGATTAAATATCAAAGCCAGTTATTCCAGAGCATTTGTCGATGCGCCCTATTATTACAGAAACAATGAAATGGATACCTATTCGGGTGGCGAAAATCTGCAAGCTGAATATCTAAGTTCATATCAGGTGACTTGTGCTTATCATCATTCACCTTCACATATAGATGTAGAGTGTAATTTATTTTATAATCGGGCGTCCCATTTCCTGTTCACACAGCCGGAAACACGTGTTTATGAAAATGCCGGTTCTCTGGATATGGGAGGTGTCGAGGTCGTTGCCCGTTATAAGGCAGACCGACTGAGCCTGGATGGAAACCTGTGTTTTCAGAAAGTATTGGATTATACCAATTTTTTTGTTACCGATGGATCTGTGAATAACGTACCCGGCTTTTCTATGAATCTTGTAGCAAACTACTTTTTACTTAAAAAGAAAGTACAGAGCTGGTCTGCCCATTTAAAATTGAATTGCAGTAGCCACTGCTACACTCAGGTAAGTGTATTGGAAGATGGACTCAATGGAGATGCGACGAATTACACAGTCCGTTTGCCCGGTTATGCTGTCTTTTCTTTCACTACCAGATATAAGTATAAAAGGGTAGAAGGCAGTCTGGGCATTGAGAATCTTTTCAATAACCGATATGAATGCGGAGGAGCGACTGTTCCTATCCGCCAGAAAGGAAGGTGGATTTCCGCCAGTATATTGTATAATTTCTAAATCAAACTAATAATGAAAACAAACATTCAAGAAAATCTTTCTCGATCACTCTTTATTTGGGGTGACAAACCGGCGGTCGTTGCAAAAGACGGTACCGTCTCTTATCAAATGCTGGAACGTTACTCTGCCAATATAGCACAATCTATCCGTCAACGTTTATCGGTAACTGATCCGTCCGGACTTCGGAATATCTGTATCGGAGTTTGTATGGAACGAAACAAAACTTTAGTACCTGCCATTCTGGCTATTTTCCGGTTAGGGGCAACTTATTTACCGATAGATCCCTCGCTGCCGGATAATCGTAAACGGTATATGGCTGAAAATGCGGATATGGTTTTGTTGTTGACCGATTCATCGAATGAAGTAGGTGGAATTCCGTCCGTCCGCCAACTTTACCTGAATGGGGAGCAACTATCCGAACCGGTTGTTGGTGACTATACTGAAGTTCTTCCCAATGATTGCGCCTATATTATATATACTTCCGGAACAACAGGCAATCCCAAAGGTGTACGTATTAGTTATCGGAATCTGGATACATTTACGAGGAATCTGGTAGATAAGAAATTGTATCATTTGTCTGATCCGGCAAACAGGTATCTGGCGTTTGCGAGTATCAGTTTTGATGCTTCCATATTAGAACTGATGATGTGTATTCCGGTCGGAGGAACATTGATCCTGGCCGGTGAGGACGAACGCAGAGATATTTCTTTACTAGACGAACTGATCAGGCGCGAGAAGGTGAATATTGCTTTTTTCCCTCCTTCGTTGCTGGGCATGTTTGCCGACCTTGACTTTCCATCCTTTAAGACTCTGCTCTTTGGTGCGGAGGCTATTGGTGAAAAGTTATTTAACAGGCTGAAACAGCAGCCTTACCGGTTGATGAATGTATATGGACCGACAGAGAATACCGTACTCAGTACCATACGGATTGTAGGCAAAGATACGTCGTATGACGATATTGGCTATCCGCTCAAGGGAACTGTCTGTTATGTTTTATCTGAAAACCTCCAACAGACAACTCTTGGGGCTACAGGAGAACTTTGCTTGGGAGGACCTCAGGTTTCGCTGGGATATATTGGGAGTGTTCAGCTGAATGAAAAATCATTCATCTCGTACGATGGAGAACGGTTGTACAGGACAGGTGACTTGGTACAGCAGCAACCGGACGGTTCGATACGGTTTATCGGGCGAAAAGATACTCAGGTCAAGATACGTGGTTTTCGTATCGAATTGACTGAAATAGCAGAACGATTGAATAGAGATCCGGACGTGGAGAGAGCCCACGTAGTAGTTGTTGAGCGGAATGGGCGTCAATTATTGGGAGCTTATTTGCAACCCTCAGTCTCCGGTAACTTTCATCCGGAAGAGGTCAAAGAGCGTTTGCGTGCAGAACTTCCTTACTACATGATACCCAATTTATGGCAGGTGGTAGATCATTTTCAGCGTACTATAAATGATAAGATTGATGTCCGGGCGCTCCCGGCTTTTACTTCATTGGAGTTGAAGTATGTTCCTCCTGTTCATCCGGGGGAGGTTATCTTATGTGGAATTTTGAAGGAAATGTTAGGTTTGCCTCAAGTCAGTGTTGAGGCCGATTTGATTGATGATCTGGGATTAACTTCGCTGGATATGTTGAGGCTTGTTACCGAGGCCAATAAAAAAGGATGTCCCATCAACGTATCTGCAGTTTATACTGCCCGTAATCTGCGCCGATTATTGCTCGTTCCGCGGCAAGAACCTATCTATTGGTACAGGCAGCAAAACCTGAAGAAACCCGTAATCATTCTGGTTTGTGGATCTGCCTATTTTAATCATTTGTACTTTAATTTGGCCGACCGCCTTTATCCCAAATATGACTTTCTAGTTGTAGATGCTATCTACGATCATTTTAATAAAGTGGCTACGGATATTCCGGAACTGTTGGAATATTATGTCCGGACGGTTCAGCCAATGATCCGGGAGCGTACCGTCTATGCGCTTACCGGCTTTTGTATGGGAGCTGAACTGGCTGTCGGCCTGGCCGAAATGTTACATCGCTTCATGGGGATAATGCCAAAAGTTTTTGCTCTGGATGGACAGGCTTGGCAAAATCCGGCTCTCTGGCAAAATTATCCTTTGTTGGTATTTCCCGGAGATACCGATGAAATGGTACGTGAACGGAACGAAATCATAAATATTTATTTTCGAACCACTCCTAATCTGATTTATCAGGGAGAGGTTATTGTTTTGCTGTCCGGATTGTTCCATCAACAGGCGGGATTGTCTCCTGAAGAGTCGTGGACGGAGGAAAATTATCGTATATTCCGGACAGAATATGACAATTGCGAAAGATTATGGAATAAATATTATCCGAACGCTCCTGTTTTGCGATTGCCGACAGATCATTGGCACTTTTTAGAAGGGGAATCATTGGAACAATTAATAACTGTGTTTTTGAAGTAGATTTATGCAGACTGAAAACTTCACTTTAGGTAAGAAAGAGCTTCTTATTTTGCTTGGCTTGACTCTTGTACTGCCTTTTCCAATCAATTGGGCATTAATCGAACTGAATCCGTTGACTCTGATGGCGGGTGCAGACGATGTGCCCACCTGGATTGGTTTCGGCGGCAGTTATATTGGAGGAATCATCGGAGGGGTCATCTCGATTATGATTCTGAACAAGACACTTCAGCAGACAGGTGTACTTCATCACGATTTGAAACTCCTGCAGTTAGATACCATAATTTATACTCAGCAACAAGATTGGTTTACCGGTTTCAAACAAGAACTGGCAGAGAATCTCAAATCTATTGATTTGTATGTGTTGAATACGGTTGTTTCGTCTATATCCATGAAAAACTATGCATATGCCAAAGAGGTGTTGACAGAAATCAATAAAGGGCTCGAATATCAGATGGTTGCCGCATCCTTTTCTTTCACTTCTACGCATTTATCATCCGAAGAAAAAAAGTATATGAATCTGGTACGCCGCGTACAGACTGAATATAGCTCTTTTATCAAGGATATTCTTTACTATATTCCTTTGGCAGAAACGATATCTTCCAGGAAAAAACTAAACTATGATCAGCTGATGGACTATACTTTGTCCCAATATGATTATTTGCAAGGTCAGGAAGGGGAGTCTACAGCTTCGGGAGCCATCATACCGCGTGTTATGGAAATCGATCCATCTGATGATATACGGAAAGAACTAGAACGGATAATGGAAGAAAGATTAACCGGGCGTACCTATTTGTATCACCTGAAGTCAGATCTTGCAGAGGCTACGCATCAATTAATTATTTATGAAGAGAACCGTATAAACTCTATTCTGCATAAACCTGAGAGAGAAATGAATTGACATATATTAATATAATATGGTATTTTTTTATTTCAGTATTAAAAATGAATTTATATTTGTTTTTATTTGGATGAAAAGTTACTTTAAACTTGATTTATCTTTTATATAGGAATAGTTTTAGAAAAAATAATCCGGTATTCGGAAAAAAAAGAGATCTAGTCAGAATGTAAAATTTCCATAGATTAATAAAATCCTATTTTTGCACTAAATGAAATTTAAAAGTTTTATATATGGCTAAAAATAGGAATCATTACAGCTTTTTTTTGTATTTTGTCTTTATCATATTTGTGCTTTTGGGTTGTCGACCTGTCCGGGTACAGATGCCGGACGGAATGTATGGAAGATGGAAATCTTCTGCAGGCCGTCCGGATATTACATTAGGGACAGACAGCATAGGGAGCTTCGCTATAGTTCACCACCGTATTTATGACGGAAAAATTTGTCCTGTCCGTTATCCGCTTCATCTTAATTCACCTACTAAAGGGTATATCCGTGCAGAAGGTTGTATCCTGTTTTATTATGACAGTTTGAAATGTGTTTTATACTTCTCTCCCGGAGGTGATTATACACAATAATTACATGCAAACACTTCAGTTAACTAACAATAAATAATTTATGAAAGAGAATTCAATCAAACCGTATTGTTATTGTGGTGAGTCAGAAAGCTCATTGGTCGATAATGCTATTTTTGTTTATTTTGGTGATGAATACAGAAGAGTACTTCTGGATGAAATCTTATGGCTGGAAGCATCCGGCAGTTATTGTGTACTCTGTATGGAGAACGGTGATAACAGTCAGCTATCCTTTGGATCGGATCTTCAATAATGACCTTCCTCGCGGCAAGTTTCAGAGAATTCATCGTTCTTACGCTATCAATGTGTTCAAGGTGACTGGATTTGCAGGTAACTATGTACATATAGGAAAGAAGATGTTGCCGGTCAGTGAATCTCACAAAAAGAATTTTTTAGCTTGTTTCCATAAAATTTACTCAAAGCGCGCATTGGGAAAATAATGGAGGTAACTAAAAAGAAAACCAGTTTCGTTTAAAATTAAAAATTTACTACGCAAGGGATGTGCACTACCTTTGCATCGTAAGCTTACAAAACAGAAAAACAATTAAGTAACAATTTAAAAAAACAATTATTATGGCAGTTGACAAAACACCGTCGCAGGTTGCAACCAGTGCGTTGCAGGCGATTCCGTTCGGTTCTATTATTGGTGGTCCGTTGAAAGCATGTGTGGAAGCACAGGCTTTGGCAGCAAAAACAACTTGGGAATTTATTCAGAATGTAGGTATAAATGTTAATCCCGAAACCGGTGAGAAGACAGCAGTCAATGTTTCTTTCTCTTTCATTCAAGGCGGACGTTTGGTCCAGTTGAATATTCCGTTGTTGACCATTGTTCCTATCCCTTATATTGCAATCCGTGAAGTGGATATTAATTTTAAGGCTAATATCAGTGCTTCCTCTTCAACAACGGCAGAGACGAATGAATCTGTATCTAAGGATGCGGCTTTGAAGGCTTCGGCCAGTATGAGATTCGGATGCTTCAAAATGAATGCGGATATGAACGCAAGCTATTCATCGAAGAAGGATTCTAAAGCAACTTCCGATTCTAAGTACAGTGTAGAGTATACCATGGACGTGGCTGTAAAAGCCGGACAAGACAGTATGCCCGCAGGTCTTTCTAAAATTCTGGAATTGCTGGGTAACTCACTGGATGTTTCCGATCCTGCCGGTACACTGGAAGTGAACAGCAACTTGCTGCTTATTGAAAATGGAAAAGAAACAGTACGGTTGATTGCCACCTATAAGGATGGCAGCGGTCTGTTGGCTCCTGACAAACTGACTATTACAGGAACCGGAGCCAATGCGGCCGACTTTAAGGTAAGTGGTGACAGTAAGATTATCGACTTGCCGGAAGGTACATATACTATCAAAGCAGAGGGAAGCAAGAAGGAAGTGATTGTCGAAGTGAAAAAAGATACGGCAACTCCCCAGGAAGAGGTAACGGAATAACGTTAATTAAAACTTAAAAAATCATATTATGGCTCAGTTAAGTTCAGTAATCGGCTCTATATTGCGTGATATCGTTTCGGCACAACACGAAGCAAATCTTTATTCGTTGTCGCTTGGCGACTCTTACGGAAAAGACGGAAAGGCGAAAGATTTTCAATTGCCTAATGTTATGGTAAGCGATATGGAACTGGATTTGAAATATGGTGTGAAAAGTGCATCGGAAAGTCAGCAACAGTTTAATATCAAGTATGATAAGTTCCGTCAGTTCCTTAAAGAACTGTGCGAACAAGTTGCCAGGGTAGCCATTAGCAGTGCTGTCACCACAGTGATGACTTCGGATATAGAGAGAAATGAAGGAGAGAAACACTTCTTTGAACGGCTTAAAAAAGAAAACAAACTTCATCAGGAATTCTGCACTTTTCTGAGCCGTAATATGAGAAACTCTTTCCGAAATAATCTCTATGATGCCGTAGACAGTAGTAATGGTTCTGTGAATAACGATGTTGTGATTAGCAGACTGACGGATGTCGTACGTAAAAAATTTCTTTACGATACAGATCTTGATGATCTTTTTGCCGGAGAAGATGGAGAAAAACTTCGTGATACCGCTGAAAAGAATATTATAAAAGCGATGGAAGCTATTGTAAAAAAGCTGTCGGTAGATGCCAACTTTAAAAGTCTTCATTCATTTCCACAGCTGGATGTGGCCATCACGGCTGATGAACTGATGAATATGCCTGAAGAAGCGATACACAGTTTTAAGATCAAGTTCAGCCCTCGCAATTATTCAGTCAGTCAAACGGATGATGATTCGTTACTGGAAGATTTTGTGATGCGATAAAATCAAATGATATAATATGGATAATAAGAAAGTTAGGAGCACTAGTAGCCAGGTAATGGAACTTCAGCAATTGATTGCCGGTCCTTTGATTGCAACTATTGAAGCGGATTCATTATCTTCACAAAGATATCTGGATTATCTGATGAAAATCGCATTTGAATCCTATGATCCTGTGACAGGACGGACCGGTAAGATACGTATGCTTACGTTCAACTATCAGAGTCAGGATGCCGGTGGGGGAAGAACGCAAAGTGTAAGTATACCGATACTGACATTGGTACCGCTGCCACTGTTGCAAGTACAGGAAGCAGATTTCGATTTCGATATTAAAATTCTGGATGCACTGTCGGAAACAGCTGAAGAGAAATTTTCACTGGAAGAAGGTAAAAGCGTGAATGAGCCGCAAAGTGGAGGAGGATTTAAACTCCGGGCTTCACTGGCTCCCAAACAGGGAGAAGGCAGCAGCACTTCGAATGTGCAGCAGAGCTTGTCGGCAAATATGAAAGTGAAAGTGAAGATGCGTCAGGCAGATATGCCTGCGGGGTTGTCTAATCTGTTACATCTGACGGCGAGCAATATGCAAGTAGAAGAAACTGAAGCTGAAGAAATAACGGAAGGAGGAAATAAATGAATAATGTAGCCGAACATGCCCGTGAACAGAAAGCCGGGATGAAGTGCCCGCAATGCGGAGTATTTATTGAGACATCGATCTTTGAATTATTGACATCCAATGCCTTGCAGTGTCCATCCTGTCACTTGCGTTTGAACATAGACCGCATGAAGTCGAAAGCAGCTTTTGACGCATTGCGGAAAGTTCAGAATGCGCAGGAGAATTTGGAGAGAAAAAGCAAGTTCAACGGTTAAACGGACGAGGCATGAAATTGACTTTTTTCAAGCGGATGGGGGAGAAGATCCGCCATCCGTTCCGAAAGGAAATTCCGAAAACAATTCCCGTTGTAGAAACTGCCCCTCAGCCGGTAGCGGATAATGCAACCGAAGCAACGGTAGAAGAATCTTCCGTCATAAGATCGGCAGATCAATGTGGGGAACAGGCACGTTATTTTTTACTAAGAAATAACAAGCCGGTTGGTAAACCTTTCAGTTATTATCATCCCGAGATACGGATCGTTCATGTCGGTAGTTTTGTAAATGCCTTTTTATTTTTCTTGCGTATGTGCGATCAGCGTCTGTTGACCTATCGCCAGACCGGAGAATATCTGCATTGTACAGCCGTTTTTCCGGATGAAAGCGGTAATTTGTATTTCACGAATAAAGTGACTTGCCGTAACAAGGAAAATACTGTTGCGGTCCTGAAAATTGATTATGTTGGCCTTAAGCCAAAAATCACTGAAATTAGCTTCGAATGAAATATTATAATACGATAGTGCATGAATCCTAGATCGAATAAAATGGGCGCACATGCCAAGGTACAGAAAAAACTCTTGATGGAGTGTGTGTTAATGCTTGAAAAGTATGTGAACAGATTTCCGGCAGAAAAGGGATGTGCTTCATTCTCCGGAGAAGATATGAAGCTGTGGAAGGAAGTTTATTTTCCGAAACTTGTTCAGACGGATATTTTGTTGGACGGTAAATTTTTCTGTGGCACGTCGTCCGGTAATTGTGGTATTGGTACAGACGGTTATTTTACCGGTTATGAATTTTTCCAGTTTATTTATCGTGCCTACAAGGCGCTTTATGAACTGGAAAAGGCTTCACAAATGAGATGATAAATAAAAAATAATTGGAATATGAAGACTATTAAATTAGGTTATGAAGGTGAAGAAGCTCTCTTGCTGTGTCGGGAGTTGAAATGCAATGGTTATTCTGTAAAGGAAAGCCGGACTTTTACACAAGAAATGAAAGAGGCAGTTATTGATTTTCAACAGAAAAACAAGTTGGATGCTGATGGAATCGTGGGATATCGCACTTGGGAAGTTCTGTTCTTTACAGGGCATCCCATTACCGAACGTTTGACTGAAGAAGATTTTATTCTTGTGGCCCGGTTGCTCGATGTGGAAGTGGCTGCTTTAAAAGCGGTACAGCAAGTAGAAACAGGAGGGAGAGGAGGATTTTTTGCTCCCGGTAAGCCCGCTATCCTTTTCGAAGGTCATATTTTCTGGAATCAATTGAAAAAGCGGAATATCAATCCTGAATCGCATGTGAAGGGGAATGAAAACATTCTCTATCCCAAATGGGAGAAGGGACATTATAAAGGCGGTATGGGTGAATACGATCGTTTGGAACAAGCCCGTAAGATCAATCATGAAGCAGCGGATGCTTCTGCCAGCTGGGGGATGTTCCAGATTATGGGTTTCAACTATGCAGCCTGTGGAGAGAAGAGTGTCGACAGCTTTGTAAAAGCTATGTGTATGAGTGAATGTCGACAATTGGTGCTGTCCGCCCGCTTTATCAAACAATCCGGAATGCTTTCCGCTTTGCAAGCCAAAGACTGGGCAGAGTTTGCCAAACGTTATAATGGTCCTGCTTATGAGCAGAATCAATATGATAAAAAATTAGCAGCGGCTTACCAGAAATTTTCGTAGGACAATTATAACCTTTGAACCATCTCAATAAAATTTGAATTAAAAGAGAACTGTGGATTAAAAAAGAGTGGTGAACAAACTGTGAAGCTTGTTCACCACTCGCTATTATCATCTTATTTCTCAGAGAAGTATTTTAAGAACTGGGTACGTTCAAACATGTTGATGCCTTCCACATCTTTAGCGTTCAGCTTACCTTTGAATTGAGAGATGTGCTTAAATCCTTTCCGCTCCATCCATGCGCTAAGGAAGCGGTTCATTTCTCCTACAAACAGATTGGTGTTCTGGTAGATGGCACTACATATTTCGATGGCCGATGCTCCTGCTAAAATAGCTTTTACAATTCCGTCCGGTTTATGAATTCCTCCTGAAGCGGCATAATCAATTTTAGATACCAGTGAAGAAGAGATACCTAGTCAACGCAGGGTTGTCGAAAGGTCGGATGCGTTGCTAAACACGTCTCCTGAAGTATGCTCCATCTTCTCTACGTCAATATCCGGTTGGTAGAAACGGTTGAAAAGGACAACAGCTGCTGCACCGTTGGCATAAAGTTGATCGATCAAGGCTACCGGATTGGTAAAGTTACTGCCCAATTTCATAATAACCGGGATGCGAATTGTTTTCTTTATGTGGCTCAGAATATCGATGTGACGTTGTTCAAATGAGCCGTATTTATATTGGATGTCCGATTGTAGAGCAAGAATATTTATTTCCAGTGCGTCTGCACCGGCTTCTTCTATTTGCTTTGCAAAGTCTACCCATTCAGCGTCGGTATAGCAGTTTATACTTGCAATAACAGGAATGGTGCATACCTTCTTGCTTTCTTTAATCAGTTCCAGATATTCTGCCAATTTATGATTACGGATATATTCAGCCAGATAATCACTTCCTTCCGGATAGTATGATGGATTCCTCAGACGGTCAGCTTCCATCATGATTTGTTCTTCAAATAGTGATTTCAGGACAATGGCTCCTGCACCGGCAGCTTCCAGCTTTGCGTTTTTAGCGGCACTGTTAGTAAGTCCCGAACTACTGATAATTACAGGATTTTTCAAAGTCAATCCCGCAAAAGTTGTTTTTAAGTCGGCCATGGTAATTATTGTTAATGGTTTTTTCAATGAATCTGTTACTTCATTGATTCAATTATTAATAAACTCTTTCCCCGAAGATTTTACTTCCTACTCTTACCAATGTACTGCCCTCTTTAATGGCCAGATGATAGTCATGGGACATTCCCATTGAAAGTTCGCAAAAAGTCGGTTCGTTGGCAAAATATTGTTTTTTCACCTCATGGAAAAAACAATTTAAAGAACGGAATTCCCGTTCGATTTGTTCTTTCGAATCTGTGTTGGTAGCCATTCCCATCAGTCCGCATATCTGTATGTTTGCCAATGCTTTCCATTCGGCGGCATTCAACATCTCTTTGCATTCGTCAAAACTGAAACCAAACTTGGTTTCTTCTTGAGCGATGTGTATTTGCAGTAAACAGCGAATAACTCTTTCTGCCTTTATGGCTTGTTTGTTCACTTCTGCCAGCAGTTTGTAAGAGTCGATTCCGTGTATCATGGACACATAAGGCGCCATATACTTGATCTTGTTTGTCTGCAAGTGCCCGATAAAATGCCACTCAATGTCTTTGGGCAGGCTTTCATACTTGCCTGTCATCTCCTGCACTTTGCTTTCTCCGAAAATTCTCTGTCCCGCGCGATAGGCTTCTTCAATGGCTTCGTTCGGATGGAATTTCGAGACTGCAACCAGTCGAACGCCGGATGGCAATTCGGCCAGGACCTGCTTTAAGTTATCAGTAACATTCATTTTTATACTGTTTTGAGTTCATTTCACCACAGATTACACGGATTTTCACAGATTGATAATTTTTTATTTCATTGAAAATTAGATTAAAACATCTGTGTTAATCTGTGTCAATCTGTGGTGAACTTAGTTCATTTCCTTATATAATATTATACTTCCGGTTTATCATTAGGCTCAGAACTATATGGATATACATCCATGATTGCTGTTTCAGCAACAGAACCTATCTGATAATCAGCCATTGTACCTTTCATGCCTTCGTCCAGCTTTTTTACAGCATCGCGCAGGTCGGCTGCCTGTACCAGAACTTGTGTCGACGTTTTTTTCTCAGCACCACTTTTTTCGTCTAGTGTGATAAAAATCAGTTTACACTTAAACCAGCGGTCAGCAGCTTCTTCTTCGCTGGGGAAAAGTTCACTATAGTTGGCTCGTTTGATATCCGATACGGTAAATTCTCCTGTAATGAACGGAGTCATCTCCTCAATAATACGTGCTTCTGCTTCTGTAAAGCTGAGTGCATCCACGAGATAAGGTTCAGTAACTTTCTTGTTCATTCCGTTTTCCATCAATTTCTCGTAACGGATCTTACACTCAAACCAAGTATGCATTGACATATTCTCTTTTGATTTTTAAGTAGTTAATATATGATTTTCTATATAGATCTGCCTATATGCTAATCTATTCTACTACAAAGATAAAGAGAAAATCTGAAAGGTTGAGAAAATGGAGAAAGATAATTGTGAATAAGGATTTTAAAAGGAATGTGGTGATTGTAGGCAAAAACAACTAAAAATATATTTTCCATGTGAATAAGAATAAAATGTTATCTCTCTACATTTTTAATTATAGATGTGATTTGGTGATATTTTTATGTATTTTTTTACTTGGATAATAATATCAATTACCTACTGATTTCAATATGCCAGCCTCTTATGAAATAGACCAGTTTACCAGTGTTTTTATGAAATAACATACACTTGTAAAGTAATACTTAATGGTGTTAAATATTATGGGGTGCGTAGGGACAAATCGAAGTTTCATGTTCTTAATTATAATATATGGTTACTTGTTTATCTATTGTATGAAAGTAGGGAAATGCAATACATGATTGATTATTCTTAATTAATGGCAAAGTGTTGATGAGATTCATTTTATTTATCATATTTTCTTTATGTTTGCCTTTGGTCATGCAAGGACAAGGACAAAATGTGTGGACACAAAATGACTCTTTGAAGTTAAAGAAAATATTGGCAGGACAAGCTGAAATCCGAATTAAC
>ENA-UEPG01001165-UEPG01001165.1-human-gut-metagenome-genome-assembly--contig:-NODE-1165-length-21804-cov-3.950292_pt1 | contig 21804 bp, 18 predicted proteins | sample MGYA00242893_ERZ507902 | MGnify/ENA primary metagenome ERZ507902 (study PRJEB26167, sample SAMN06115491) | human gut metagenome | host: Homo sapiens | place: China:Gansu | collected 2015-04-23... | reverse complement strand
GTATCGATAAAGTAATGTTTGTTGTAGATCGACATGACTTAGATACCCAAACTCAATCTGAATATGAAGCATTTGAGCCTGGGGCTGTTGATGGAACTGACAATACTTATGAATTAATTAAACGATTAAGTGGAGAATCTAAAATAATAATCACTACCATTCAAAAACTAAATTGTGCCATTACTAAAGATTATTACAATAAATATCTACAGAAAGTACGCCATAAAAAAGTTGTTATGATCTTTGATGAATGTCACCGTAGTCATTTTGGAGATTGCCATAAAAACATCGTTAAATTTTTCAGTAACCTTCAAATATTCGGTTTTACCGGCACTCCTATATTTGTGGAAAATGCAAAACAAGAACATACTACAACAGAAGTTTTTGAAGAATGTCTCCACCGATATCTCATCAAAGATGCTATTGCAGATGAGAATGTATTAGGCTTTTTGGTTGAATATTATAAAAGCAAAGATGAAACAGGCGTTGAATATACGAATGTAACTCGCATGAGAGAAATAGCCAAATTCATTCTTGCAAACTTTAATAAGTCAACATTTGATGGTGAGTTCAATGCTTTGTTTGCTATTCAATCTGTCCCTATGCTTTTACAATATTACAAAATATTTAAAGAACTCAATCCTAAAATAAAAATAGGAGCCGTATTCACCTAGGCGGCCAAGAGTAGCCAAGACGACGAACAAACAGGAATGAATCAAGGTTTCACCAATGAAAATGTAACAGCAGATGAACTTCAGAGCATTATAGATGATTACAATAAAATGTTTGGGACATCTTTTTCGACAGAAAATTTTAGTGCCTATTATGATGATATAAACCTACGCATGAAGAAAAAAAGAAAGGATATGGAACCTTTAGATTTACTTTTAGTTGTAGGTATGTTTCTAACAGGTTTTGATGCAAAAAAGTTAAATACCCTTTACGTAGATAAAAACTTGGAATATCATGGATTACTCCAAGCCTTTAGCAGGACAAACAGAGTCTTAAATGAGAAAAAACGCTTCGGAAAAATTGTTTGTTTTCGAGATTTAAAAAGCAATGTAGATGCTTCCATTAAATTGTTTAGCAATAACCAGCCCAACGAAATCATAATCCGTGAATCATTTGAAAAAGTAAAGGAAAAATTCAATGAGTTATCTTTGAAATTTAAAGAAAAATATCCAGATGTACAATCGATAGATCAGCTAAAAAGCGAATATGACAAACGTGATTTTGTATTGGCATTTCGTGAAATAATAAAAAAACGAGCCGAAATACAGATTTATGAAGACTTTGATGAAGAAGATGAAGGGCTTGTGCTATCAGAACAGGAGTTTATGGATTTCCGTAGTAAATATTTAGATATCACAATAGGAAATACGAATATTCCAACCACAGTAAGTCCTAGTGCAGGAGAAACAGAAACTCCACCGTATGGGAATGATGATAGGACTTTAGATGATATTGATTTTTGCTTGGAACTTCTACATAGCGACATAATAAATGTTGCTTACATTCTAGCACTGATTTCAGATTTGGATCCATCAAGCAATGATTATCAAGAGAAAAGACAGCAAATTCTTGATACAATGATAAAAGACGCTGTTATGCGTAATAAGGCCAAGCTCATTGACGGATTTATCCGGCAAAATATAGATAATGATAAAGACAGATTTACTAAATCAAAAGTTGATGGCTCTATGGATTTAGAGAGTCGATTAACAAGCTATGTAAGTCAAGAAAGATACAAAGCAATTCAAAATTTAGCAGCAGAAGAAGATATTGATGAACAAGCTCTCACTACATTCTTAAATGAATATGACTTCTTACAAAAAGAGAAGTCCCCAATCATTCAGGAAGCTATAAAAAAGAAAAAAATAGGGCTCAAGCAACGCCAAATATTATTAAAAAGAATAATAGGTAAATTGAGAACAATAATTCAATTATATAACTGGGAATAAAACAACAATAAATTATGAGCGAAGAATTACAACAAAAATTACGTAGCCAATTATGGGCTGTAGCCAATGCATTAAGAGGAAACATGTCAGCTAGTGACTTTATGTATTTCTCATTAGGCTTTATCTTCTATAAATACTTATCTGAAAAAATTGAACTATATGCAAATGATATTCTGACAGAAGATGGTATAACATTTAAAGATGTATGGACTGGCAATGATGAAGAACTGAGACTGGTTGTTAAAGAAGAGTGCATTCAAAACCTCGGTTACTTTATCGAACCAGAGTATCTCTATTCCTCTATTATTGATTCAATTAGTAAAAAAGAGAATATTCTACCCCAATTAGAACGCTCACTCAAGAAAATTGAAGATTCCACGATAGGACAAGAAAGTGAGGATGATTTTGGAGGTTTATTCTCTGATATTGATTTAGCTTCTCCCAAATTAGGAAAAACTGCTGATGATAAAAATCGACTAATTAGTGAAGTATTAGTAACTCTAAATGGCATTGACTTCGGATTAAAAGAAGCTGGTGAGATTGATATTTTAGGTGATGCCTACGAGTACATGATAGGACAATTTGCAGCTGGAGCAGGTAAAAAAGCCGGTGAATTTTATACACCACAAGAAGTTAGTCAGATTTTAGCAGAAATAGTTACAACTGGTAAAGTACGATTAAGAGATGTATACGATCCCACATGTGGAAGTGGCTCTCTATTACTTCGTACTGCAAAAAATGGTAAAGCAGACTCAATATTTGGGCAGGAAAAGAATCCGACAACTTTCAATCTGTGTAGAATGAATATGTTGTTGCACGGCGTAAAGTACAATGATTTTGATATTCAAAATGGAGATACATTAGAAGCTGATGCTTTTGGAGATAGGCAATATGATGCTGTCGTTGCAAATCCTCCCTTTTCTGCAGATTGGAGTGCGGCTGAGAAATTCAACAACGATGATCGTTTCAGTAAGGCCGGTGTATTGGCACCTAAATCCAAAGCTGATTATGCTTTTATACTTCACATGATTTATCATTTAAATGACGGTGGAACAATGGCTTGTGTAGCACCACACGGTGTACTATTTCGTGGAGCTGCAGAAGGTAAAATCCGTCAATTTTTAATTGAAAAGAAAAATTATATAGATGCCATCATTGGACTACCTGCTAATATTTTTTATGGAACGAGTATCCCTACGTGTATTTTGGTAATGAAGAAATGTCGTAAGGAAGATGACAATATTCTATTTATTGATGCAAGTAAGGAGTTTGAAAAGATTAAAACGCAAAATAAATTACGTCCAGAGCATATCCAAAAGATTATTGGTACATATCGGGAACGAAAAGAAATTGATAAATATAGTCATTGTGCCACTCTGCAAGAAATAAAAGATAATGATTATAACTTAAATATACCTCGCTATGTAGATACTTTTGAAGAAGAGGAAGAAATAGATATTCAAGCTGTAATGGCAGAAATTAAAGAGTTGGAAGCTAAAAGAGCTGATTTAGATAAACAAATCAATGTCTATCTGAAAGAACTTGGATTAATTCAATAACTGTTAGATCCTTAATGCTGAATATTAGAAAAAAGAAATGATTATGGCAGAGAATAAAAAAGAAAAAGAATGTAATGTTCCAAATTTGAGATTTCCAGAGTTTAGTGGGGAGTGGGAAAAGTGTACGATTGGGGAATTGGCTATCAAAGTGGGTAGTGGTGTAACGCCAAGAGGAGGCGAATCTGTATATAAAATGGATGGGCATCCTTTTGTTCGTAGTCAGAATGTAGGCTTGGGACATCTTATATTGAATGATATTGCTTTTATTGACGAAGAGACACATCTACGTCAAAAGAGCACAGAGTTAAAATTAGAAGACGTGTTGCTTAATATTACAGGAGCATCTATTGGACGTAGTGCATTAGTGAATGAGCAAGTAGTAGGTGGTAATGTTAATCAGCATGTCTGCATTATTCGTACTAAAGAAAATCTCATATCTTCATTTCTCTGCAACTTTTTATTGTCCAATTATGGTCAAAGACAAATAGATAGTTTTCAAGCAGGCGGAAATAGACAAGGCTTAAATTTTGAACAAATTAAATCTATTAAAATTACTATTCCGTCCACCAAAGAACAAACAAAAGTCGCAAAATTACTACAACTAATAGAAGAGCGTATAGCTACCCAAAACAAAATCATTGACAAACTAAAATCCCTAATTAAAGGTCTTGTGGTCACTCATTATTCCACGAACCCTCATACGATTAAAGTCAAAATTCGCGATTTTGGAAAAGCATATTCTACAATGGCTATGTCGAAAGAACAGCTTACGGAAAATGGGAATCCGTGTATCTTTTATGGCGAACTATTCACAATATATGGTTGTGTTGTAGGTGAGATAAAGAGTCGAATATGCATTGAAAAGAGCTCATCAACATTAAGTAGAGGACGGGATTTGTTGTTTCCTGCATCAACTACCGTTGATGCCCTTTCTCTGATTGCCCCATCTGCTTTGATGGAAAAAGATATAATTTTGGGAGGAGATATGTTCGGTATTAAAATCTCGCAAGAATATAATCCGCTATATTTAAGCTACTATTTCAACTATATTGCCAACAAGCGTTTGTCTAAGTATGCCAAAGGGACAACCATTATTCATCTGCATTATAATGAAATTGCAAATGTAGCAGTTGAACTTCCAAGCATAGAAGAACAAGATAAAGTCGTTATAGCTATACAAGGATATTCAGCAAAACTTGCTATCGAAGAAGCTTTATTTAAAAAGATTTCCGACTTAAAGCAGTATCTATTAAGCCAAATGTTTATATGAACATCTGTCCCAACAGGTAGCGTTTTTGCAAGTTGAACGATGCCAAAAGTTCTTGCTCCAAAAAGAGTTTGCTCTCTAATTTGCCAAGCATATTTGCAACACGCTTTTGTTCGGCTAATGGAGGGCAAAATATTTTTGCATTACCATAGTCTTTGAAATATATATGCGGTATTGCCATTCCTGTTTTATATGGATGGAAATTGAACACAGACAATGCAAAATATAAATACCGTAAATCATTGTTACCTATTACCGTAAGATAGTTGAGTGTGCCAATTACCGAAAACTTGCCTTGTGCGTAGGAAACTGTACCAACACCTGAACCATCCTTGATTACCAGTATCGCATCACCATTCATTTGTGGCACATCTGTATAACCAATCAATCCATTTGCACCAAACACTTTGCATAGTCCATTGGCATTGGCTAAAACCTCGTTTTCTTGAAGTGTGGAGCTATGACACTCTAAACATTGAGAAATTGTAGTATCCGGCTTTCCTTTAGTCGTTAGTGCAACCACAAGACCTTTAATTAAGGATTGAATTACAGCAATGTCCGCAATTAGTTTGAATGTACTTCATTCTGGTGCTTGGAAACAGTTCAAAATCAAAGACATAGCAAAAATAGGACGTGGTAGAGTTATTAGCTCCATAGAAATTAGCCAGCAAAAGAATCCTACATATCCAGTATATTCCTCTCAAACATCAAATGATGGTATTATGGGCTACCTTGACGATTATATGTTTGAAGGTGAATACATCAGTTGGACAACTGACGGTGCAAATGCAGGAACTGTATTTTATCGTAATGGAAAATTTAATTGCACAAATGTTTGTGGTTTATTAAAGCTCAGAAAAGAGTTTGATACTCATTTTGTTTCATTGGTTTTAGCAGAAGCGACAAAGAAATATGTCTCAATAAATTTAGCTAATCCAAAACTTATGAACAATACAATGGGAAACATTCAAATACGTCTGCCTAAATTAGAAGAGCAAAAAAGAGTATCCATTGTTTTCAGAGAGTTACAAGGACTATGGGTTGTATATAATAGTTTACTCACCAATTATACAAAGCAGAAACAATATTTACTCTCGCAGATGTTTATATAAACATTTGCGAGAGCAGGTACTGCTTTTTATTCTCATATCTTACTTTTGCTTTCTCTTCAAGAGCCAATTTGTTACCTAATAAAGTCATTAGAGAGGTAATTTGATCTTGCATTTCTTTTGAAGGTAGTTCAACCACAAGTGATGCTATTTCTGAAATATAATGCCTTTTGTGTTCTTCTGATTTAAGTTCTAAATATGATAGGTATTCAAACATAAACCGAAGATTAACATTAGGTTTTGCAGTGAGTATCTTTATTGCAGACGATTTTACTTTGAATGGGAATGCTACATACTTTGCATCCATTGTAAAATCATCAAAGATTATGCACTCACCTTTTTGGTATATACCAAAGTCCTCATTTGTATAACCTAAAACGAAACCTTTGTTTGCAGTTAAAACTGGTATTAAATTCGTGTCCGTAGAGTATTCATCATTGGCAACAATATATGCAGTAGGTTGTTCATAAGTAAGAAGTTGATGGATTTCATAACATTCTGTATACTCACCTTTTAATGATACAAACACCTTTTTCCTAATTGCGGACTTTAGTTTTTTCAAATCCTCAATGATTTTGCTTTGGGTTGCCATCCGTTCATCAAGGAGCGATAAAAGTTTAGCTATCTTCTCCTGTTCTTGTTTACAAGGAATATCAACGCAAACCTTGCTTAATCCATCTTGTCCTATATTAAAATGCTGTGCTCCAGCTCCTTTTGTAATAATTCGTTTTCGTACTGCTGGAGAAGCAAGAAGATAACGAAAAAACAAAGGATTATAGTTTCCTTTGCTCTTTCCTCTAATTACAAAGCCACCAAACACTACTGGCTTGCTATCCAAATAGACATTGGCTTGACCTACATCTTCTAATGTTTCAGAGCTACGTTGAAACAAAATATCGCCATAATTCACACCATAAGTTTCCAAGTCACCATCAATAACTTCTACTGATGCTCGGATATCATCATAGTAGATGAATTGATTATTGAGAATATCCATCACTGAAATGAACTTTGTTCCATGACCAAATCTTTTAACATCAGGGTTCATTCCATTTTTGAAACTCATAAAATCTGTAAGAGGATGATTATGCCATTCTCTACTAAACTCCGGGAATCTCAAATTTGGAACATTATAATATTTATGTCTCTAATTATTATAGCTTTACCGTGTTTGTATAACTTAAAAAGAAAAAATATGATTCAAAAGAAAACTATTAAAGAAGTTTCCATCCTTTGGAAAGAAGACAAAAAGCAGTATGTAAAGCTATCAACCTTTTCGGCGTATACGCTTATTCTAGAAAATCACATTTATCCTACTTTTGGAGAAATGTATGAACTAGAAGAAAGTAAAGTTCAGAATTTTACCCTCCAAAAGCTTAATGCAGGATTAAGCCATAAGTCAATCAAAGATATTTTGATTGTGCTGAAAATGATATTAAAATTCGGAGTAAAACATGGCTTTTTGGAATACAAGGAATGGGATATAAAATTTCCGACAGAGAGAGAAACACAACATTTGGATGTACTAAGTATTGCTGACCAAAAGCGAATAATGAAATTCATACAAGAACATTTTACCTTCAAAAATTTGGGTATTTACATTTGCTTGAGTACCGGATTAAGAATTGGAGAAGTTTGTGCCCTAACATGGAATGATATAAATATAGAGACAGGAATTATATCTATAAGAAAAACCATTGAACGCATATATATTATTGAAGATGATAATAAACACACAGAGCTTATTATCAATACCCCCAAAACTAAAAACTCAATTCGGGAAATTCCAATGACCAAAGAACTCATCAAAACCATAAAGCCACTAAAAAAGATAGTTAATGACAACTATTATATTCTTACTAATGAAGAAAAGCCTACCGAACCTAGAACCTATCGCAATTATTACATAAAGCTAATGAAAGAACTAAATATACCAAAACTAAAATTTCATGGTCTTAGACACAGTTTTGCAACCCGTTGCATTGAAAGCAATTGTGATTACAAGACAGTTAGTGTTATTTTAGGACACTCAAATATCAGTACAACATTGAATTTATATGTACATCCAAACATGGAACAAAAAAAGAAGTGTATAGATAAAATGTTAAAAGGATTAAAGTAAAATACAAAAGAGACTAAAGAGCTAGTAAAGTAAATAATAAAAACAATCTTATTCAGGAAGTAGTTGTTGGGAATTTCCGGACAACTACTTCACACTATGCAAGAAAAGTTCCGAAAACAACTTTTTTTCATCATAAAACCCTATAATTTACAATTAACCAAATGCCTCTTCAAAGCTATATATAATCCAAAGGAGTACCCCATTTATGGAATTAATTTCTTTCTGTAGGGATAGCTAAAATGTGATAAGGCTATAATATATTCATATGAAATTAATAGAAGTTAATTTACCTATATAGTCTCTTTTTTCAATGTTCTCATAGTTAAATTCATACACTACATTGCACGTCTTTGCTAGTGCACAGTACATAATATATGCCAATCTATTAAAACTCACTTTACTTGTTTCTGCGAGCAAGCACCTATAACTGATTGCACTGTCAACTGTGCAAAATTTGCTTATCTTTGCACTATTGACAGTGCAAAATAAAGTATTTTGTGCGCTGTTTACAATTCAAATTCGTATTTTTGCTGAAAACATATACAATATGGAAAAGCTACAAGCAAATTTTGATGCAATGTTGCGTTCTACACCTACCGTATTTCATCGGTATATGTTCGATCGCATTAACTGGCACAACCGTATGTTGGGCCTAGTAGGACCGCGCGGCGTAGGTAAAACGACACTTATGTTGCAGTATGCCAAAGAAAAACTAAATAGAAATACAACTCTGTTTGTCAATGCCGATGACCTGTACTTCTCGATTCATCACTTGACAGACTTGGCCGATGAGTTTGCTAAACGAGGAGGAACGCATCTAATCATTGATGAAATCCATAAATATAAAGATTGGGCACGTGAATTGAAGCTGATCTACGACTATCACGCAGATCTGAACATTCTCTTTACTGGCTCTTCTATCCTTGACATTCATAAGGGATCGGCCGATTTAAGTCGACGTGCCATCGTATATTCCATGCAAGGACTTTCTTTCCGTGAATATCTGAATATGTTTCATCTGATAGAAATGCCTGCCTATACATTAACCGATATTCTACAACACCAAGTAGTACTCCCCGACAAGTTTCGTCCTTATGTCTACTTTTCTTCATTCCTGAAGCAGGGATATTATCCGTTTTCACAAGAAGATCAGTTCAACATACGTTTACAGCAAGTGATCAACAAGACATTAGAAGTCGACATTCCGCAATATGCCGACATGAGTGTGTCAACAGCACGTAAGTTAAAGCAGTTACTTACAATCATAGCACGTAGCGTACCATTCAAGCCCAACATGAGTAGCATAGCTTCCATGTTAGGAGTGAGCAGGAACAACCTGTCCGATTATTTTCTTTTCCTAGAAGAAGCTGGACTGATAGCACAATTGCGTAATGAAACAGGTGGTATCAGAGGACTTGGGAAAGTGGACAAAGTTTATATAGACAACACTGCCCTCATGTACAGCCTGGGAGGAGAAAACACAGACACCGGAAACTTAAGAGAAACATTCTTCCTAAACCAAACGAGAGTAGAACAAGATGTTATAACATCCGATATCTCCGACTTCCGGATAGCAGACTACATTTTCGAAGTAGGTGGCAAGAATAAAAAGCAAAAACAACTACAAGGAAGCACAAACGGCTTTGTCGTAAAAGATGACATCGAAATGGGATATATGAACATAATCCCTTTATGGCAGTTTGGACTGAACTATTAAAACGGGAGTTCTTGATAGGTTTAACCTATAACTATTCTCTTTCCCAAAGGCAGACAAAATTAGAAATGCCCTTTCAAAGTTATACACCTAACCTGAAAGGGCATTCTAAAATAATATTTTTATATGATCTTCTGTACAAATAATCGTTTTTCAATTAAAACTCATAATGAAACCCGAACGACAGGTCCTCACTCGTGAAAGCGAATCCATAACCATTATTAGCGCTGCTTCCATTATAGTCATCTCTATATCCCAGAAATCCACATTTAGCAACCAAATTAAAGTTCTTATTCAATTTAATGGAAATGCCCGGTTTGAATCCAATTTCAAACCCACTAACTGAATCAGAACCATCAACTTTATAAGTAGAAAAGCCCAAACCACCATCAACAAACAAGCGAATTAACTTATTCTCATAATAAGAATAGCGTGCATAAGGAGCAAGAGCGAAAGCATTTCCTTTCAAACTTAAATCATCTTTAGAAACTTTGCTATGTGCAAACTCCAAAACAGCTCCTACCGCCCATTTTTCACTAAAATTATAACCGACTTCAGGTGCTAATGTAAAAGTCGTCGCATCTGCATCATCATTGTGCCAGAAGCCAACCGTTCCACCTACATACACCTGTGCTTTTACTGATAAAGCAACCATTACCACAAATAAAAACATTACAATCTTCTTCATTTTTTTTACCTTTTTAATTATATAGTTCGTGTTAATTATCCATGCAGAAAACCTCCTGCATTTATCGGGGCGCAAAAGTATACCGGATATTTGATTTAGACAAATTTTTAGTTAATTTTTCATAAAATAAAGAAGCAGTATATTATACAATACCTTATCAGTGAAATAATTAAGATAGTATTTCAGCAAACGAGAAATTATCCCTACCTTTACGGTACTTAATGCAGATATACTCAAAACTGAATTCAGATATGAAGAAACGAATTACTACGTATTTCATAGGAATATTAGCATTAGCCATGCTATGTAGCGGATGTAGCACCAATCGTATGGCGGCAGGTGACCCGGGCGCGGTGTTGGCCGGAGCATCCATCGGAGGAAATGTGGGAGGCGCCATCGGAGGCCTCATTGGCGAAAGTAACAGGGGATGGAGAGGTGGCTACCGGGGTTCCGCCATTGGTACCATCGTCGGAACCATCGCCGGAGCAGCCATCGCAAATGCCGCTACCGCCCCCAAGCAGACAGAAGAATATAGCTACCGGGTAGAAAGGACTCAACCTTCCAGACCCCAACCCCAATATTCATCAGCTATCGAAAATCTGAGAATACATAATATACGTTTCATTGACGCCAATCGCGACCATACAATCAACTCAGGCGAAAATTGTAAAGTGATCTTCGAAATCATAAACGAAAGAAACAGAACAGCTTTCAACGTAGTACCGGTAGTGGCCGAAATCACGGGCATGAAGCGTATCTATATTTCACCCTCGGTCATGATAGAGCAGATTAAGCCTCATGAAGGTGTGAAATATACCGCCAGCATCAATGCCGGAGAACGGATAAAGACGGGAGAAGTCATCATACGCGTTGCCGTAGCCGATGAAAACGGACAGGAGTACGACTGGCAAGAGTTCTCATTGCCTACCCAACGATAAGCATCTTTATTTTAAACGATTACATTATGGCCGACAATTATTTAGAAAAACAATACGAAGCATACCAAGCCCGGAAAGCCGCTTGGGAAAAAGAACGTAAATACGGAAAGAAGCCCTCGCCTATGAAGCGTCCGAAAACTTTGGAAAAATCAAAAGAGGGTGAAGAAACACCCCCTGTTAGTACCAATTTGGAAAATACTATTTGAATGCCGGAGCCGGCAAATGCATACCTGCCATCGTCAAACCATTGTCTTTGGCATATTGAAGGAAATACTTACGTGATTTCACCGCCTTCTCCCTATCCATATCATACGTAGCGCAGATTTCGGGATGCTCCAACTGAAGGGCAGCTCCATGGATAAGATCGGCAATCACCAACAATTTGTTTGCCTGGAACACGGTATGCCCGGGAGTATGTCCCTCAGCATTCATCGCAACGACATTGCCCGGCAATGTTTCTCCGAACTCAAACAGATGCAAACGGTCTTTATAAGCATTCATCGTTTTCAACACTTGCGCATTCCTGTCGGCAGGCATCTTGAGCCAGGCATCATATTCCACTTTCGATGCATACACTTCAGCATCAGGAAACACAACACTATCCCCTCTCATCATTCCACCGATGTGATCGCCATGGAAATGGGTGAGATACAAATATTTAATATCGGAAGGGGTAACTCCCAAAGAAGCCAAGCCCGATAGCAAACGGCTATCCGGTGCTCCCATGCCCGTATCGAACAGGATTCGGATTCCACCCGTTTCTACCAGAAAAGCACTCATGGACGAAGGTATTCCGCTTTGTAGTTTCAAACTCTCTATCAGACTATCGTCAGCATCCGCGAAAAGCGTTCTTTCCATCAGGCGCTCTTTCGCATTATCCTGTATCCAGGTAACTTTCACTTCATCCAGTTGCAATGTCTTCAGGCCATCGCACACCACATTTACACTATCCATACTTACATCCTCATTTACTTGCTTTTTTGTGCCTCCGCCACAAGCTGATAACACGAATATTGCAGATGTAACAACCAGATACTTCCACGTTTTGTTTCTCATTAGCTTATAAATTTAGTTTATAAATAATAGACTACTCCATAATCAGGCCGATTCCGCGCAAGGATGCGTAAACCAGAAACGACTCCCAACCCCTATTTCCGATTCGGCGCCAATAGTGCCACCAAGGTGCTCCACGATACTCCGGCAGATGGACAACCCTAAGCCGGTGCCCTTGGAGAATGTGTTAAGCTTCACAAATCGGTCGAAAACCTGACCCACCGCATCCGGTGCGATGCCGATACCTGTATCCGTAACCGAGAACTCTATTTCATTAGTCCCCTCTTTAAAATGGTACTCCAGAGTGATCTGCCCCTTACTGGTGAATTTCAGAGCATTATTTATAAAGTTGGTGATGACCTGCATCAGACGTTTCTTATCCGTATAGATACGATAATCGGGCAGACCGGAAGCCAACACAACCGGTACAGGCTTATCTTCCTTGATTTCATAACCACGCAATATATCTTCACAGAAATCCCTGATATTCAAATATCCCATGCTGAAATCGAGCGTTCCCGCCTCTATCTTGGATAAATCCAGAATGTCAGATATCAATTGTAAGAGTAATTCTGTGTTCTCTTGCATGATTTCAATATAGCCCTGACGCTCTTCTTTATCCTCCTCCTCAACAAGCATACTTGCGAAACCGACTATGGAATTCAACGGAGTACGAATCTCATGACTCATGTTAGCCAGAAAGGCGGACTTCAAACGATCCAGATTTTCGGCCTTATCTTTGGCTATTATCAATTCTTCTTCTATCTTTTTCTGATGGTCGATATCAACGCTGGTAATGACATGTGCCATCTGTCCGTCTATCCAAGGAAATGCCGCACTGAATACACGAAACCAACATTGATCGAACGGGCGTTGGTAATCCCAGGAGTAAACTTTAGTAGGTAGACCGTTTTCGTCGATCAGGTGTCTTTTAGGACAAAACTCACATTCGCCCGTTTTATCGGTATAAAGGGCCTGCCAGCACTTCTTTCCTTCAAAATGCTTAATGCCACCATACGGAGCCGCCATAGACGCATTGGCATACAACATATCATGAGAATCAAAAGAGTTCACATAAATGTCGACTCCCATATTGTTCATGATGCTACCCAGCGTATTGCTTGCCCGCACTTCCCGTTCTTTATATTCACGAACGGCTATTTCTTTAGAAAGCGAACCGAGCAGAAGATGAATGGTTTGCAATTCCTCATCCGTGAAAGGAGTTGTATCCTCCCTATCCGCAAATCCTATAAAACCGATAATCTTTCCTTCACTATCTTCAAACTGACGGACCAGCAAGGAATCCGTTTTATGAAAATCCAGAACGTCAATATCGACTAAGGAATTGTCATCGTTTCTACTGGCATAAAAAGGACGGTTCTTGACCTTCATACGATCGGAATGTATTTTGGTCATTTCACTCATCTCAAAGCGACGCTTCAGAGAATGGTCTTCATTTCCAATCGTTTCTTTCAGGAAGAAATAGCGAAAACCATCGGTCTGATAGACAAATCCTTTTTTAAACTTATAGAAAGTACAAATATCCGTCAATGATTCCGTGATTTTCTTTTCAATGGATTCACATCCATTTAAACGCTCTAAGAAATGAAGGAGAAATACACTTAAACTCTTGTTCTTTTCGATCATATTACTTTTTACACCTTAGGGTTAGAGACACTTAAAACAAAAATAAAATACATTTTCGAGTATCTTCAAGGCGCTAATATACAAACTTTTAAAAGAATAAAAAAGATTTTCTATGTACTTAACTATCACCTTTTTTCTTCTTTTCGAACAAAATAAGAAGCATAAAAGCTAATTTATTTTACAAGTTCATTTATTAAGAAATACAACTTTAAATGTTTAGATAAACTATAGCCAATCATTCATAATTTTCATAACGCGAACGCAACTTTGCCGAACGACTGGATGCTTGCTCCGTTTTATCCGCGGATTGCTTTTGTTGCGGTTCGCGGACCAATTTCGGTTTCGCCGGACGATTATGACGTTTGGGCTTTTCAGCAACAACCGTTGCTTGCTGAGTATTCTTCAAGGGTTCGGCAGGCTTTCTGCTCTCCCGCCTCTTATTGTTCTGCTTGCCTTGTTGCTTCTCTGCCGGTGCTTTCGCTTGTACCTTTCGTGCAACATTGGCAACCGGAGCTGTTTTCGTCTCCTCCAAAGGCGGTAAATCATGTTTCCGTTGCTCCAGTTTGATACCTGTAAGTTTCTCTATCTCACGCAACATCGGCACTTCCTCACCCGAACAAAAGGCAATGGCACGTCCCTCGCAACCTGCACGTCCCGTACGTCCGATACGATGGACATAAGTTTCCGGTACATCGGGCAAATCGTAGTTGAGAACCAAATCCAAACCTTTGATATCAATACCGCGTGCCGCAATATCCGTAGCGATAATTACATTGGAACGGCCTTCCTTGAAATTACTCAATGCACGCTGGCGGGAATTTTGCGACTTATCTCCATGGATACTTTCACAAGTGATGCCACGACGCGATAAATAACGTGCTATATTATCTGCCCCATGTTTGGTACGCGAAAATACAAGTACCTGGTGTCCGGCCTCTCCGAGTAATAGTTGTGCCAGCAATTCCTTTTTCTGAGGCTTTTCCACACGATAGACGGACTGGCTGATGATTTCCACTACGCTGGATGCCGGAGTGACTTCCACCCTCGCCGGATTGCGCAATAAACTTTTGGCCAGGCGGTCAATACTATCAGGCATGGTAGCCGAAAAGAACAAAGTTTGCTTCTTGGGCGGGAGCTTAGGCAACAAGCGCTTCACGTCATGGATGAATCCCATATCGAGCATACGGTCAGCTTCGTCAAGCACGAAGTGCCGCACATGGTCGAGGCGGATAAATCCTTGTGACATCAGATCGAGCAAACGGCCGGGAGTAGCCGTCAGGATATCCGTTCCGGCACGCAATTCATCGGTTTGCGACTTCTGCTTTACCCCACCGAAGATAACGGTATGGCGCAACGTGGTATATCGTGTATAGTCTGCCAGCGATTCATCAATCTGGATTGCCAACTCACGAGTTGGAGTAAGGATAAGAGCACGAATCTTACGTGGAGCACCTTTCTGCTGAGATGTGGGGTCGGCAAGCAATTGTTCTATGATAGGTATGGCAAATGCCGCCGTTTTACCGGTTCCGGTTTGAGCCAGTCCTAATAGATCACGCCCTGTCAGGGCTTCCGGTATGGCTTGTTCTTGTATAAGAGTAGGAGTAGAATAGTTTTTTTCAAGGAGCGCACGGCACACCGGCTCCGAAATATTCATCTGTTTAAATGTCATCATTTCTTTTAATTAGGGCGCAAAGGTAGGCTTTTATAAGGAATAATCATTATATTTGCATGAAAAGTAGTTTTTAATTAACTACAAAGAACAGATATTCAAACTATTATATCGCATGAAAATACATCATATCGCCATCTGGACTTTTCGCCTGGAAGAATTGAGAGAGTTTTATATCCGCTACTTTAACGGAACAAGCAATGAAAAATACATCAATCCGAAAAAGGGTTTCGAGTCCTATTTCATTTATTTTGATAATGGCGCGGCATTAGAATTAATGAGCCGTACAGATGTGCAAAATACTCCGATAGAAGAGAACAAGTTGGGACTCACGCACTTTGCTCTCTCTTTCCAAAGCAAAGAAGACGTTCTCCGCACTACTGAGCAACTCCGTAGCGATGGGTATACCATAGCCGGCGAACCGCGGACTTCGGGCGATGGATATTTCGAAAGCGTCATACTCGATCCGGATGGCAATCGAGTGGAATGTGTATACAGGAAGGAAGAAACCGGTAATGAACCGGATGCTCCGATTGAAACGGAACGGCTACTATTACGCCCCTTCCGGGAAAGTGATGCGGAAGCCTTCTTTAAATGTTGCCAGAATCCAAATATAGGGAACAATGCCGGCTGGAAACCTCACAGATCCTTAGAAGAATCACAAGAAATCCTTCGTTCCGTATTTATATCCCAACCCGGAATATGGGCTATCATCCTAAAAGAAGACGGACGTTTGATCGGTTCAGTCGGCATCATCCCAGATCCCAAGCGTGAAAATCCTCAAGCACGCATGCTGGGATACTGGCTCGATGAATCCCATTGGGGAAAGGGCTACATGACGGAAGCGGTGCAATCTGTTCTCGATTACGGATTCAACACCCTCCAACTAAACCTCATCACCGCAAATTGCTATCCCCATAACGAGCGCTCGCAACAGGTTTTGAAACGCCACGGTTTTATCTATGAAGGCACTCTCCATCAGGCCGAGTTAACCTACGATGGACATTTATACGACCATCAATGTTACTATCTGGCCAAGCCGTAAATTGCGAAAAATCAGTATATAAAATAAAAAAATAAGATTTACATTAAAATGGCCTTTTTTTAAGATGAAAAGAATCTGCCATTCGGACATAAAACGAGTTAATTCTCACATTTTTATTTATTTGTGCAAGAATTAAAAATATTCATGTACATTTGCAAAATGAGTTATTCTTCAGCTATGAAAAAACGCTATCAGCTACTGAAAAGAGTTTCGATTATTCTGATCTTCTTTGTCCTATTTACAAAGATGCATGCGGTAGACCCCCAGTACGCTGAACCCCAAGATATTCAGAAAACAGAAATCAATGTTGAAGTTGAAGAACATCCACAAGATTATATTGTAATCAAGATACCTTTCCAAGCCAAGTACAAGTCTCTTTTTATTTGTATCATTGTTCTGGCTCTCTCTTCCATTTGTTTTTTCATCATCTATCCGCTACTTCTCTATGTCAGAGAGTCTAAAAGAAAGCGCACCGCCCAAAGGGAACTAACCAGGGAAAAGGAATTATTATCGCTATCACTCGAAAAGAGCAACATCTATGCCTGGAAATACATAGAGAAAACAAATGCTTTCATCTGTGATAAAGAATTCTTTGAGCATCTGGATATGCCTTTTCGTGCTTTCACCCTACAAGAAATGGCCGAAGCGATACATCCGGAAGACAGAGTAGATGCGTTGAATACGTTTTATCATGTGAAAAACCAACCGGATTCCAAAACGCACACCCAATGCCGGTGCAACTTTAATGGTAAAGGGTATATCTGGTATGAACTCCGTTATGTCAATCCCACGGAGGCAATGGCGGAAACGGCCTCCATTATAGGCTTAATCACCAATGTGCAACACTTCAAGGACAAAGAAGAGGAACTCATGAGAGCAAAAGACCTGGCGATAGAGGCAGAACTGAAACAATCTTTCCTCGCCAATATGAGCCATGAAATACGTACTCCACTGAATGCAATTGTGGGGTTCTCCAACTTACTTGTCAGCGAAGACGACCTCCCCGATGAAGAGAAAGCTGACTTCATCAATACGATCAATACGAATTGCGAATTGCTTCTGAAACTCATCAATGATATACTGGAACTCTCCCGTATCGAATCGGGCAACATGACTTTCTCCTATTCAACGTGTAATCTGAATAATTGGGTGGATAGTATGTATTTGACACATTCCTTATTGATACCCAAGGAAATAGAGTTCATCAAAGAAGTGCCCGATGCCGCATTCTTCATCAATACGGACGTGAACCGCCTCAGCCAGATAATGACTAACTTCCTGAATAATGCCACTAAGTTTACCAAATCAGGATACATCAAACTGGGCTATGAAATTGATTTTTCAACATACGAAGTCTCCATTTACGTAGAAGATACCGGCAAAGGCATTCCGAAAGAAGAGCAACGAATGATATTCGAACGCTTCTACAAACAAGATGAATTTGTTCAAGGCACAGGTCTGGGACTTTCCATCAGCATGGTAATTGCGGAAAAACTCGGTGGGAAGATTAGTGTGGCTTCAGAGATTGGAAAAGGAAGCCGGTTCACTTTCCTCCTACCCTATCATAATGAAAGCGAGGAATTCTTTTCTGCCGGATAACTTCACAGATACCCAAAGAATGTAGTATCTTTGCACCATTATGTTGCACCGTTTTACTACTTCAATCAGCGATATTCCACTTCCGGAAAGGTTTACTTACCCTTTCTGTTATACTCCTCATCCATTGTGTGTAATGGCGGCGGAAGAGGTACAACACTACCTCAGCAAGCAAAGCGACTGGCAAGAGGAATTAAGCCAGGGGAAAATGTTCGGAGTGCTGATAGTGCAAACCGAAGATGGAAGCATAGGTTATTTAACCGCCTTTTCGGGCATATTAGCCGGGAAGAATATACATCCGTATTTTGTACCGCCCGTGTACGATTTATTGCAACCTCAAGGCTTCTTCAAAATAGAAGAAGAAAACATATCCGCTATCAACCGTCGTATCCGCCGGTTGGAAGAGGATAAGAAATATATTGACCTACGATCAAATCTTACCCAAACCACCCAATCTGCACAAGATGCATTGTCAATTGCCAAAACACAATTGAAAGAAGCAAAAGATAAAAGAGAATTGCTCAGAAAGACAGGTCAGCTTGATGCAAAGGAAGAAGCTGATCTGATACGAGAGAGCCAGTTCCAGAAGGCAGAATATAAGCGGCTGGAACGTTCCTGGAAAGATAAGATAGCCTCCTTGCAGGTAGAAGCTGGTAATTGGGAAAAACAAATACAGGAGCTGAAAGCAGAACGTAAAGTCCGCTCTGCCGCCTTGCAACAACAACTATTCGAACAATTCAGAATGTTGAACTACCGAGGAGAAGTGATAACTTTATGCGACATATTCGAGCAAACCGTACATAAGACTCCTCCCGCCGGTGCGGGTGAATGTGCCGCTCCTAAAATGTTACAACAAGCTTATCTGCATCATTGGAAACCGATAGCCATGGCCGAATTCTGGTGGGGTAATTCTCCCAGAAACGAAGTACGGCATCACGGTTATTACTATCCAGCCTGTAAGGGCAAATGCGAACCAATTCTCCGGCACATGTTGCAGGGATTGGAGGTAGAAGCAAATCCCATGCAACAGGAGACGGAACGGGGCAATGAAAAATTGAATATAGTTTATGAAGACCAATGGCTATTGATTATTAATAAGCCTGCCGGAATGCTTTCAGTACCCGGAAAAGAGAGACAGACGTCTATATATGACCTGGCAAGAAAGGCTTATCCGGAAGCAGATGGTCCCATGATCGTACATCGGCTGGATATGGCTACATCGGGACTTTTAATCATTGCCAAAGATAAGAAGACGCACCAACACTTACAGGCACAATTCAAGAATCGTAGTATCCGGAAGAAGTACATAGCCTTGCTCAATGGCGTCGTCCCGGAAGATGAGGGCACTATTGAACTATCGCTTTGCCCCAATCCATTGGACCGCCCCCGGCAAATGGTAGACACACAATACGGCAAGCCTGCCATCACTTATTATCAGGTTCTCGAACGTACAGATAAATATACACGTATAGCCTTTTATCCCCATACCGGACGTACTCACCAACTTCGCGTACATGCGGCACATCCGTCAGGACTGCATTGCCCTATCATAGGCGACGAGCTTTATGGAAAGAAAGACAAAAGGCTCTATCTGCACGCTGAATCCATAGAGTTCACCCATCCCGTCAACGGGCAGTCCATGTGTATTACGGAAAAAGCAGACTTCTGATTATTGCTTTTTCCAAAAGCTCGGATAGAGGAAAAGTTGACGAGTTAACTTCCTTTCTGTATGGAAAGGAAGAATCAAAAAGCCTATATAAACCAACAAATAACTTAGGAAATGGGCTTATCCGCATAAGCAGCATGTAGATTTTAATCCCTATTTTTGCAAACGGATAAATCTATCCGATCAGACACTATTAACTCAATTAATGATAAAGACCATGAAATTCGTAACTTTAGTATGTAGTTTGCTTTTCTGCCTACCATCTTTTGCACAAGAGAAATTCCCCGATGGTACCCTTATTCCCGACTGGTTCAGACAGAACGAAATTGTAAATATCGAAACCCTTGGCAGTAAATATAAGATTACTGATCATGGTGTGGTGAATGACAGCACCTTACTTCAAACAGAGAAAATTCAGGCGGTTATCGACCAGGCATCATCCAAAGGTGGCGGTGTGATCATCATCCCGAAAGGTACCTATCTGAGCGGTGCACTCTTTTTCAAGCCTAAAACACACCTTTATCTGGAAGAAGGAGCTGTTTTGAAAGGTAGCGATGATATCAGCAACTTCCCTATAATCAATACCCGCATCGAGGGGCAATCACTTAAATACTTTGCCGCACTGGTGAATGCCGACAAAGTAGATGGTTTCACCATTTCCGGTAAGGGAACCATTAATGGCAACGGACTACGCTATTGGAAATCTTTCTGGTTGCGCCGCACCGTTATTCCGAAATGCACGAATATGGATGAGTTGCGCCCGCGCCTGGTGCACATTTCCAACAGCAATGATGTACAGCTTTCCGGTGTACGCCTCATCAACTCTCCTTTCTGGACGACACACATTTACAAATGTAACAATGTGAAGTTATTAGGTCTATATATTTTCTCTCCGGCTGCTCCTGTTAAGGCACCCAGCACGGATGCCATAGATATTGATGTATGCAACAATGTGTTGGTTAAGAACTGCTATCTTTCTGTAAACGATGATGCTATTGCTCTTAAAGGTGGAAAAGGCCCCTGGGCTGATAAGGATTCTAACAACGGAAGTAACACTAATATTATTATAGAAGATTGTACGTACGGTTTCTGCCATAGTGCACTGACTTGCGGTAGCGAATCTATCCATAACCGCAATATTATTCTCCGTCGTTGTACCATCAATCAGGCAAGCCGTCTGTTGTGGTTGAAGATGCGTGCCGATACTCCCCAAAATTATGAATATATCCTTGTGGAGGATATTAAAGGAAATGCCAAAAGCTTCCTATACATCAAACCATGGACTCAGTTTTTTGACCTGAAAGACCGTAAAGATATTCCGATGTCTTACTCGGATCATGTAACAATGCGTAATATAGACTTTGAATGTGATGTGTTTTTCAACGTAAGTGCATCCGAGCAGTACAAACTGACGAATTTCAAATTTGAGAATCTGAATATTAAAGCGAAAGATGGTGAGTATGACAAGTCGATTATCCCGTCATCTGAATGGAATAATGTGAAGGTAAATCAATAAGGATACGCGGACGAGGCGGACTAAACGGACGAACACGGACTTCTTATTATGAATTAAGAAAATCCGTGTTCGTCCGTTTAGTCCGCCTCGTCCGCGTATCTACTCTTCGAAGCTACGCAACAACTTTATCTCGTCCACCCATAAACTCTCATCCGGCGTTTCAAGAATAACAGGCATATCATTAAACCGTTCATCTTTCATAAAACGCTTAAAGAAGTCTATGCCTAACAGACCTTTCCCTATGCTGTCATGGC
>ENA-UEPG01001153-UEPG01001153.1-human-gut-metagenome-genome-assembly--contig:-NODE-1153-length-22061-cov-2.327829_pt1 | contig 22061 bp, 19 predicted proteins | sample MGYA00242893_ERZ507902 | MGnify/ENA primary metagenome ERZ507902 (study PRJEB26167, sample SAMN06115491) | human gut metagenome | host: Homo sapiens | place: China:Gansu | collected 2015-04-23... | reverse complement strand
TGCAAATAATTACAACTGGCAAAAGCCAGAGACGGGCTTTTATGCCCAGGAGATGACTCATGATGAGCAATGTTAAGAAAAAAGATGTGCCGCTGATAAGCATCAGCCTGGTGGCCATTCTTTTCATCGCAGCTGCATTAAGCCTTTTCCCACAACAATCGGCCGACGCGGCCAACGCAATATACACTTTTGTTACGCGTACGTTAGGTTCCGCCGTACAGGTATTGGTTTTGCTGGCAATGGGACTGGTGATTTATTTAGCCACCAGTAAATACGGCAATATTCGTCTTGGCGAAGGAAAACCGGAATACAGCACGCTCTCCTGGCTGTTTATGTTTATTTGTGCCGGTTTAGGTTCTTCTACGCTTTATTGGGGGGTTGCTGAATGGGCCTATTATTATCAAACACCTGGATTAAATATCGCACCGCGTTCACAACAGGCACTCGAATTTAGCGTTCCCTACTCTTTCTTCCACTGGGGCATCAGCGCCTGGGCAACTTATACGCTGGCCTCATTAATCATGGCTTATCACTTTCATGTGCGGAAAAACAAAGGTCTGAGCCTTTCCGGCATTATTGCTGCTATTACCGGCGTTCGCCCGCAAGGCCCATGGGGAAAACTGGTCGATTTGATGTTCCTGATCGCCACTGTCGGTGCGCTGACCATTTCCCTTGTTGTTACCGCAGCAACCTTTACTCGTGGGCTTTCCGCGCTGACCGGTTTACCCGATAACTTCACCGTGCAGGCATTTGTGATCCTGCTTTCCGGCGGCATTTTTTGCCTAAGCTCGTGGATTGGTATCAACAACGGTTTGCAACGTCTGAGCAAAATGGTTGGCTGGGGCGCGTTCCTGCTGCCATTACTGGTGCTGATTGTCGGCCCAACCGAATTTATTACCAACAGCATCATCAATGCCATCGGCCTGACCACGCAAAACTTCCTGCAAATGAGCTTATTCACCGATCCGCTTGGCGATGGTTCATTTACCCGCAACTGGACCGTTTTCTACTGGCTGTGGTGGATCTCATACACCCCTGGCGTAGCAATGTTTGTCACCCGCGTTTCCCGCGGTCGTAAGATTAAAGAAGTTATCTGGGGACTGATCCTCGGCAGCACCGTCGGTTGCTGGTTCTTCTTTGGCGTAATGGAAAGCTATGCCATTCATCAGTTTATCAATGGCGTAATCAACGTCCCACAGGTGCTGGAAACACTGGGCGGCGAAACAGCTGTACAGCAAGTTCTGATGTCGTTGCCAGCCGGTAAATTGTTCCTCGCCGCATACCTGGGCGTGATGATTATTTTCCTTGCCTCGCATATGGATGCAGTGGCCTACACCATGGCGGCGACCAGTACGCGTAATCTCCAGGAAGGTGACGATCCTGACCGTGGGCTGCGTCTTTTCTGGTGCGTGGTGATCACTCTGATCCCGCTTTCCATCTTGTTTACCGGTGCTTCGCTGGAAACGATGAAAACCACCGTCGTGCTCACAGCCCTTCCCTTCCTCGTCATTTTACTGGTGAAAGTCGGCGGGTTTATTCGCTGGCTGAAACAGGATTACGCCGACATTCCGGCTCATCAAGTTGAACATTATCTCCCGCAGACACCGGTTGAAGCCCTGGAAAAAACGCCAGTGCTCCCTGCGGGAACCGTATTCAAAGGCGACAACTGAGCGCCATCATCCTAACGATAAAGGTATCCCTATGAGCAATCTGAGCCCTGACTTTGTACTACCCGAAAATTTTTGCGCTAACCCGCAAGAGGCGTGGACCATTCCTGCCCGTTTTTATACCGATCAGAACGCGTTTGAACACGAAAAAGAGAACGTCTTCGCCAAAAGCTGGATTTGCGTCGCTCACAGCAGCGAACTGGCGAATGCCAATGATTATGTGACGCGTGAGATCATTGGCGAAAGCATCGTGCTGGTACGCGGTCGTGATAAGGTTTTGCGCGCGTTCTATAACGTGTGTCCGCACCGTGGTCATCAGTTGTTGAGCGGTGAAGGAAAAGCAAAAAATGTGATTACCTGCCCGTATCACGCATGGGCATTCAAACTCGATGGCAACCTGGCCCATGCACGTAACTGCGAAAACGTCGCCAATTTCGATAGCGACAAAGCGCAACTGGTTCCGGTGCGTCTGGAAGAATATGCCGGATTCGTCTTCATCAACATGGACCCCAACGCCACCAGCGTAGAAGATCAATTACCCGGCCTGGGCGCGAAAGTGCTGGAAGCCTGCCCGGAAGTCCACGATCTGAAACTGGCGGCCCGCTTTACCACCCGCACGCCTGCCAACTGGAAGAACATTGTCGATAACTATCTCGAGTGCTATCACTGTGGTCCGGCGCATCCAGGTTTCTCCGACTCCGTACAGGTTGATCGTTACTGGCACACCATGCACGGTAACTGGACGCTGCAGTACGGTTTCGCCAAACCGTCCGAACAGTCGTTTAAATTTGAAGAGGGTACGGATGCGGCATTCCACGGTTTCTGGCTGTGGCCGTGCACGATGCTGAACGTCACCCCGATCAAAGGGATGATGACGGTCATTTATGAATTCCCGGTGGATTCTGAAACTACCCTGCAAAACTACGATATTTACTTCACCAATGAAGAGTTAACCGACGAGCAAAAATCGCTGATTGAGTGGTATCGCGATGTGTTCCGTCCGGAAGATTTACGTCTGGTTGAAAGCGTACAGAAAGGGCTGAAATCGCGTGGCTATCGTGGTCAGGGGCGCATCATGGCCGACAGTAGCGGTAGCGGAATTTCCGAACATGGTATCGCCCATTTCCATAATCTGCTGGCGCAGGTGTTTAAGGACTAATGACATCGGCGGCGGTATTTTCCGCCGCTGGGCTGATTTTTGATGGAGTACAGCAATGTCAGACTATCAAATGTTTGAAGTACAGGTGAGCCAGGTTGAACCCCTTACCGAACAGGTGAAACGCTTCACGCTGGTGGCAACCGATGGCAAACCATTACCTGCGTTTACCGGAGGAAGTCACGTCATTGTGCAGATGAGCGATGGTGATAACCAGTACAGCAATGCGTATTCACTACTGAGTTCGCCGCATGACACCTCTTGTTATCAGATTGCCGTTCGACTGGAGGAAAACTCGCGCGGCGGTTCCCGCTTTTTGCATCAGCAGGTAAAAGTGGGCGATCGGTTAACGATTTCAACGCCTAATAACCTGTTTGCGCTAATTCCCTCAGCCAGAAAGCATCTGTTTATCGCGGGCGGTATTGGTATCACCCCTTTCCTGTCACACCTGGCAGAGTTGCAATACAGCGACGTCGACTGGCAGTTACATTACTGCTCGCGAAATCCAGAAAGTTGCGCATTTCGTGATGAGCTAGTCCAGCATCCGCAGGCTGAGAAAGTTCATTTTCATCATTCATCAACCGGAACACGACTGGAATTAGCGCGATTATTGGCGGATATCGAACCTGGCACACACGTTTATACCTGTGGCCCCGAGGCGCTAATTGAAGCGGTAAGAAGTGAAGCTGCGCGTCTGGACATCGCCGCCGATACGCTGCACTTTGAGCAATTTGCTATCGAAGACAAAACCGGCGATGCATTTACCCTGGTGCTTGCCCGTTCCGGAAAAGAGTTTGTGGTGCCGGAAGAGATGACTATTTTGCAGGTTATTGAAAATAATAAAGCCGCGAAAGTGGAATGTTTATGTCGTGAAGGGGTATGCGGAACCTGCGAAACAGCAATACTGGAAGGTGAAGCTGACCATCGGGATCAATATTTTAGCGATGAAGAGCGTGCCAGCCAGCAAAGTATGTTGATCTGTTGTTCGCGTGCGAAGGGTAAACGCCTGGTGTTGGATTTGTAGTTTGCCGAAGCCGGATGTGGCGCTGAGCGCGCCCAGTCCGGCTTCGGAAGATTTTACTGCGGATATTCCTGCAATAAATTGTGTAATGCTTCCGCCATCAGCTCACCACGCCAGCCGGAAATCAGCTCCGGCAAATTGTTCTGCGGTTTCAGTTTCCAGTGCCAGTTCAGCAGTTGGTTGATTTGCCGACGCGATGCCAGCAATTCGGCGCTGATCTTATGCGTTTCGCTCACGTCAGTAATCAGCGACTTAATCGCTTTAAACGCTTTACGATAACCCGGCATGTCCATCAGGTTAAGCATCGGCTGCGGTAAGGCATCTTCCGGCAATGTCTGCGCTTTTTCCACCAGCGCTAGCAGCGTTTTACCGTGAAAGCGGATTTCGCTACCGGATAAACCCAGGCTGTCCAGTTCGCCTAAACTTCCCGGCATATAACGCGCTACCGACCACAAATGCTCTTCACGCACGACAAAGTTCACCGCCAGATCGCGCTCTCGCGCCTTGCGCAGTCGCCAGTCGGCTAACAGTTGCAGACAGGCCAGTTGGCGTGTGCGTAATTGCCAGGCATTGGTGATATCACGCCAGGCATCTTCCGGCGCAACGACTTCCTGACGACGCATTTGCATCAGGCGGCATTCATCCAGCGCCGCAGGTAGCCAGCCGGAGGCCTCCGTTTCTACCATAAGCTTTGCGGTGATCGGTAACAGATACCAGACATCCGCCGCTGCGTATTCACACTGACGTTCGGTCAGCGGTCTGGCCAGCCAGTCGGTGCGCGATTCACTCTTGTCCAGCGTAACGCCGGAATACTCTTCCACCATGGAAGCGAAACCCCATGATATCGGGCGTCCGCAGAAGGCAGCAAGGATTTGCGTGTCAATCAAGGGTTGTGGTAATTCGCCAAAGACATTGAGGAACACTTCCAGATCTTCACTGCCTGCATGGAGAAATTTTGTGATGGACGGATCGCGCAGGATCGCTTTCAGCGGTGACCAGTCGGTGATCCCGAGAGGATCAATTAGCGCCAGATGCTCGCCATCGAAAAGTTGAATTAGACCCAGTTGCGGGTAATAGGTGCGCGTACGAACAAATTCAGTATCCAGGGCTATCGCCGGAAAGGCACGGACGGCTTCACACAAAGAAGCCAGCGCATCGTCCGTGGTAATCATTTGGTAATTCAAATTGTTTTCTCTTTAGTGGGCGTCAAAAAAAACGCCGGATTAACCGGCGTCTGACGACTGACTTAACGCTCAGGCTTTATTGTCCACTTTGCCGCGCGCTTCGTCACGTAATTCTCGTCGCAAAATTTTTCCGACGTTAGATTTCGGTAACTCATCACGAAACTCCACCAACTTCGGTACTTTGTAGCCCGTGAGCTGACGGCGGCAAAAAGTCACCAGTGACTCTTCGGTAAGCGATGGATCTTTTTTCACTACGAAGATTTTCACCGCTTCACCACTGGAGCCGGAAGGTACGCCAACAGCCGCGACTTCCTGTACGCCAGGATGCTGCATGACGACATCTTCAATCTCGTTGGGATAGACGTTAAAACCGGAAACCAGAATCATGTCTTTTTTACGATCGACAATGCGCAGGAATCCTTCTTCATCCATCACCGCGATGTCGCCAGTGTGTAACCAGCCATTTTTGATGATCTCATCGGTAGCATCCGGACGCTGCCAGTAACCCAGCATCACCTGCGGTCCTTTGACACAAAGCTCACCCGGTTGACCTGGTGGTACTTCATTATCATCATCATCCACCAGTTTGGCTTCCGTCGACGGCACCGGCAAACCGATGCTACCACTATGATAATCAATATCATATGGGTTAACGCTGACCAGCGGCGCACACTCGGTAAGGCCATAGCCTTCCAGCAGATACTGTCCGGTCAGTTTCACCCAACGCTCTGCCACCACTTGCTGCACTGGCATCCCACCGCCTGCGGAAAGATGCAGACTGGAGAAATCCAGCTGCTGGAACTCTTTATTGTTCAGCAACGCATTGAACAAGGTGTTAACGCCCGTGATAGCGGTAAACGGATATTTCGCTAACTCTTTTACCAACCCTGGAATATCGCGCGGGTTAGTGATAAGCAGGTTCTGCCCACCCAGTTCGATAAACAGCAGGCAGTTAATGGTCAGGGCAAAAATGTGATACAGCGGCAGCGCCGTCACCACCAGCTCTTTGCCCGGATGCAACAGCGGACCATAGGTCGCGTTAACCTGTTCCAGGTTCGCCAGCATATTGCGGTGAGTCAGCATCGCGCCTTTCGCCACACCAGTGGTGCCGCCGGTGTATTGCAGAAAAGCTAAATCTTCCGGCACCAGTTCGGGTTTGACGTACTGCATCCGGTAGCCGTTGTGCAGGGCGCTACGAAATGAAATGGCATCTGGCAGATGGTATTTCGGCACCAGACGCTTGATGTATTTAACAACGAAATTGACTACCGTGCCTTTTGCCGTAGATAGCTGATCGCCCATACGGGTCAGAATTACGTGCTGAACGGCGGTTTTATCAACCACTTTTTCCAGTGTGTGAGCAAAGTTAGACACGATAACAATCGCCGATGCGCCGCTATCGTTAAGCTGATGCTCAAGCTCACGCGGGGTATACAACGGGTTAACGTTTACGACGATCATCCCGGCACGCAAAATGCCAAACAGCGCCACCGGATATTGCAATAAATTAGGCATCATCAACGCAACGCGATCGCCTTTCTTCAGCCCCAACCCTTGTTGCAAATAAGCGGCAAACGCGCGACTGCGTTCTTCCAGTTTGCGGAAGGTCATCACCTCCCCCATATTCACAAACGCGGGTTGATCGGCGTAGCGCGCGACCGACTGCTCAAACATATCTACCAGAGATTGATAACGGTCAGGGTTGATCTCCGTCGGAACGTCCGCGGGATAACGGTTAAGCCAAACCTTCTTCAATTCTTCACCTCTAAAATGCGTGTTCGTCGTCATCGCAACCCCAAATGATATACATGCCGTTAACATAATATTAACTCATCATACCAGCTTGATAATTACCCAACGAAAAGGTTGCGAAGCGCGTCACTATTTATTTTTATCTTTACCGTAAGAATGCAGAAACAGCGGACCAGCCGCTGTTTCTTTTTCTTTAAAAACAAGCAATTATTCAGTTACAACTGTTTGTACTCTCGCGGGGCCGGGATTATACCAGCCCCATCCGCCGTAGCCATAGGGCCAGCCACGACCGCCATAAAACCATGGATCAATCGGCTGAGGCGGCATAATCACCTGCTGGGTTAAATGCCAACGTTTGTAACCCGTTACTTGCATCACCATAAATTTATAGGGCGTGTTGCCGATTTTTCCGTCAACCGTACCGGTGATTGGCCCGACAACTGTCACCAGCTGCCCACGGAAATCGACCGGATCAAGAAAACCATTCACATCGGCATAAATGCGGCCGCGAGAAGGTTCTCCCAGCGTCGGTCTGGCTCCGCTGTCCAGTGGTACGGTGGCAATTTCCAGGCGGGTTTTCCCTTGCTGGTTTTGTACCGCAACCACTTTGCCACCAAAGCGTGCCTCCTGACCAACGTACAGCTGCGGCGCACTCATCACCCGAACTAAATCTTGTTGCGGCGTGGGACTGCTGCCTTTAATGGCGTCCGGCACAGTGACACAACCGCTCAGCATTAGCGCAAACGTACCTGCCAGTATGCCTTTGATAACATTCTTTTGAACCGCCATGGTGCGACTCCTTTTTTTCTCAGGGCATACTCTTAAGATTCATTCTTTGCCCGGAAGTTTCTTCCATGCGACGTTGTTACGTAAATAAACCGGTTCGGCATGTTCCACCGCCACCGTTTTACCCTCAGCAAACATCTGACACGCAATCGGCAGCATATCTTCAGCAGCAGGCAGTAACACTTCGCCATCGCGCAAAACCAGCCCGCTCTCTTTACCGAGATCCGGCCAGGCTTGCCAGCCTGTACCTACCGTCACCCATTCCCCGGAAAGCTGTTGCATCCGTTCATGAACGAGTTCGGGTTTGAGTACGGCTTCGGTTTCTTCACCGTGCCAGATACCGTTTTCATCACGCTGATATTCGGCCCAGTAAACTTCGCCCATTCGCGCGTCAATGGCTGCCAGCACGCGGGTTGCGCCGTTTTTGCGCCACGCCCCTTGCGCCATCGTCATTAGCGTGGAGACGCCAATCATCGGTAATTCCGCGCCAAGCGCCAGCCCTTGCGCGATGCCAATACCAATGCGCACGCCAGTAAAGCTACCGGGGCCGCGCCCGTAAGCCAGAGCGTTAATATCAGTCAGGGAAGTTCCGCTGGTGGTCAGGATATCCTGCACCATCGGTAAGATTCGTTGAGTATGTTCACGAGGGCAAAGCTCAAAATGAGCGTTGACAGTACCGTCGTTCCACAGGGCGACAGAGCAGGCCTCTGTCGCGGTATCGATAGCCAGAATTCGCATGGGTCTTCGTGCTTAGATCAATAAAAAGGCGCGCATCATACCATACTCCATCACAAATTACCTGGAGGATGGTATCGCAAGGAAACGAACCGCACGGGCAATGTCACGGGTGCGTGGCGCGGGCGGCAGACTGGCGAGAAACGTCGCGCCGTAAGGACGCATCACCAGCCGATTGTCACAAATCACCAGCACGCCACGATCGTCGGCGTCGCGAATCAGTCGCCCTACCCCCTGTTTGAGAGTAATGACGGCATCTGGTAGTTGCACTTCATCGAACGGGTCGCCACCGCGCAAACGACAATCTTCCATGCGCGCTTTTAACAGTGGATCATCCGGCGAGGTAAACGGCAATTTGTCGATAATTACCAATGACAATGTATCGCCACGCACGTCCACCCCTTCCCAGAAACTGCTGGTTGCCACAAGAAGCGCATTACCGGCGCTGACAAATTGCTGCAACAGTTGCCCTTTGCTGGTTTCCCCCTGCAACAATACAGGAAGCGTCATGGTAGCGCGGAACTGCTCGGCCAGATCGCGCATCATGGCGTGCGAGGTACAAAGCATAAAACAACGACCGTTGTTAGCTTCGATGATCGGTCGCAGCATTGCCGCTAACTGGCGAGCAGAACCTGGCTGGTTGGTTTGCGGCAGATTGCGCGGCACACAGAGTAACGCCTGGCGGCTGTAATCAAATGGGCTGGGCAACAGCAACGACTCGGCCTGTTCGATGCCAAGCCGCGAGGTGAAATGATGCAGATCGTCGTTCACCGACAGCGTTGCTGAGGTAAAGATCCAGCTACCGGGCTTTTGTGCCATTAACTCTTTGAATTTATCCGCCACGCTGAGCGGCGTGAGAGCCAGAGTAAAATGGCGCGAAGTGCATTCGTACCAGTAGCTGTAGCCCGGCTGATTGATCTCTTTTAGCCGCTTCAGCCGTGTGCGATACAACGTGGCGCGCTCAAATGCCGCATCCAGCAAGGCGGAACGCCCCAGTGACAGTTTCGCCACGTCATAACAAAGTTCCAGGGTGTCATCGAGCAGTAAAAATGCCCGCTGAATTTGCGGATTAGCTAACAGCTCACGCAGGTTACCGCGATAACCTGGCTCACCGAGTTGCAGACGAAAATCCTGCGCACTCTGGGCAAGACGATCAGCGCACTTTTGTAACTGCTGGGTGTCTTTTAATTCGGTGCGGTAGGCGATGGTGATGTCTTTTGCCAGGTCGAGCAGTTGTCGACTGGAGAGTGACTGACCAAAATACTGGCTGGCAATGTCCGGTAGCTGGTGGGCTTCGTCGAAGATCATGACGTCCGCTTCCGGGATCAGTTCGCCAAATCCACTCTCTTTAACCACCATATCCGCCAGAAAGAGATGATGGTTTACCACCACCACATCGGCGTCCATCGCTTTTTTACGTGCTTTGACCACAAAGCAATCTTTATACATCGGGCAGTCGCTGCCAAGACAGTTGTCGTTGGTGCTGGTGACCAGCGGCCACGCCTGTGAATCTTCCGCCACGCTGACGCAGGTGCTGATATCACCATCGACTGTTTGATTAGACCAGGAGCGCAGCAGGATCACATCGCCTAAGATTTGTACCGGCAGATCGCCCCCCGCCAGCGCCTGCTGTTCGAGACGTTCGAGGCAGAGGTAGTTTGAGCGCCCTTTCAGCAGCGCCACGTTGCCCGTATATTTCAATGCCTTTGAGACTGTTGGCAAATCGCGGCTGTAGAGCTGATCCTGCAACGCTTTTGAGCCGGTCGAGATAATGACTTTCTTTTTCGCCCGCAGCGCAGGAGCCAGGTAAGCGTAGGTTTTGCCCGTACCGGTTCCTGCTTCCACCACCAGCGGCTGGCCTTTTTCTATCGCCTGGGTGACGGCTACCGCCATCTGTCGCTGTGGTTCTCGCGGCTTAAAGCCTGGTATCGCTTTCGCCAGCTGACCGTCTGGTGCAAAATCGTCCGTCACACTACCCCCTGTTGATTTGAACAGGGATTATGTCAGGATGAGGGCGCTTTCGCCAGTTGAAGTGGTGACGGCGACCTCACATTGTGGCAGTCTTTGCAGCACGAAAATGGAAGTATAATGAGGACAAAATGATGACTATCGTTCGTATCGATGCTGAAGCCCGCTGGTCTGATGTAGTAATCCACAACAACACGCTCTACTACACTGGTGTACCGGAAAACCTCGACGCCGATGCCTTTGAGCAAACCGCCAACACGCTGGCGCAGATTGCTGGAAAAACAGGGCAGCAATAAATCGAGCATTCTGGATGCCACCATTTTCCTGGCCGATAAAAACGACTTCGCGGCGATGAATAAAGCGTGGGATGCCTGGGTTGTCGCGGGTCATGCGCCGGTGCGCTGCACGGTACAAGCGGGTTTGATGAACCCGAAGTATAAAGTTGAAATTAAGATTGTGGCTGCGGTGTAAGCTTTATCGAAGCAAAATAAGTCAGACGATAATTTATCGATAATACTGGTCGGTTTTACATAAATCGACCAGAGAATAAGATATTACTGTTGATGCTTCTGCTAATTCATTATTTATAGTTATAATGTCAATTTTATCTGTAAAACTAACTATATAAATAAACATAAACATGCCGTTGTGTTCGCCCTTTGATTAGCAACTCTGGTTTTCTTTCTTAGCTGAACAATCTGGTTATAGCGTGCGGACTGACCGTTAAATTTCTCCATCTTACTGGATAACACACCATGAGCTGCTACCTTTAAAACACCTGAATGTCAACAGGTTAACTCGTGCCATATCGTTATAATCCCTTTGATATTAGATGCAAATTAAGGTCATATATAGCCTTATCGATAACATGGTTAATTTTAAGGATAAGAATATGCCTGCTGTAATAGATAAAGCCCTGGATTTCATTGGTGCCATGGATGTATCAGCGCCATCACCAAGTTCGATGAATGAAAGCACGGCGAAGGGAATCTTTAAATATTTAAAAGAACTGGGAGTACCCGCGAGTGCCGCTGATATTACGGCGCGAGCTGACCAGGAAGGCTGGAACCCTGGGTTCACGGAAAAAATGGTTGGATGGGCAAAAAAAATGGAGACAGGTGAACGTTCTGTGATTAAAAATCCTGAATACTTTTCAACATATATGCAGGAAGAACTAAAAGCACTGGTCTAAGTTAAATCTACATCAGCATAAATGGATCAGGACGCTTTTAATCACATATGAAAAGCGTCCTTTTTCTCACAACCAAATAACCATTGACTTCTATAACGAAAGCGATACGGATAAGTGTGTTACTCGTCTTCATCCTCAAAACGCGCCACGATTCGCTCGCCGGAATGGTTGGCACGCAGCTCTTCTGCCACCAGCGCGATTGCCTGGCCGCTGCTCATCCCTTGTGCCATCAGTTCCTGGATCCGCTCGACAGCTTTTTGCTGCTGTTCATGGGTGAGTGAAGGTAAACCTGCAAACATTGTTAACTCCTGCTAAATTGTTGGCGCTAATTATTTCATGCTACCCGGCACATAGCCAGTAGAGTCAGGACTGATGAAGACGTTATCTCCCGCTGTGATTACTTTACCCTGGCGTCAGGACGCCGCTGAATTTTATTTCTCCCGCTTAAGCCACCTGCCGTGGGCGATGCTTTTACACTCCGGCTATGCCGATCATCCGTATAGCCGCTTTGATATTGTGGTCGCCGAGCCGATTTGCACTTTAACCACTTTCGGTAAAGAAACCGTTGTTAGTGAAAGCGAAAAACGCACAACGACCACTGATGACCCGCTACAGGTGCTCCAGCAGGTGCTGGATCGCGCAGACATTCGCCCAACGCATAACGAAGATTTGCCATTTCAGGGCGGCGCACTGGGGTTGTTTGGCTACGATCTGGGCCGCCGTTTTGAGTCACTGCCAGAAATTGCGGAACAAGATATCGTTCTGCCGGATATGGCAGTGGGTATCTACGATTGGGCGCTCATTGTCGACCACCAGCGTCATACAGTTTCTTTGCTGAGTCATAATGATGTCAATGCCCGTCGGGCCTGGCTGGAAAGCCAGCAATTCTCGCCGCAGGAAGATTTCACGCTCACTTCCGACTGGCAATCCAATATGACCCGCGAGCAGTACGGCGAAAAATTTCGCCAGGTACAGGAATATCTGCACAGCGGTGATTGCTATCAGGTGAATCTCGCCCAACGTTTTCATGCGACCTATTCTGGCGATGAATGGCAGGCATTCCTTCAGCTTAATCAGGCCAACCGCGCGCCATTTAGCGCTTTTTTACGTCTTGAACAGGGTGCAATTTTAAGCCTTTCGCCAGAGCGGTTTATTCTTTGTGATAATAGTGAAATCCAGACCCGCCCGATTAAAGGCACGCTACCACGCCTGCCCGATCCTCAGGAAGATAGCAAACAAGCAGAGAAACTGGCGAACTCAGTGAAAGATCGTGCCGAAAATCTGATGATTGTCGATTTAATGCGTAATGATATCGGTCGTGTTGCCGTAGCAGGTTCGGTAAAAGTACCAGAGCTGTTCGTGGTCGAACCCTTCCCTGCCGTGCATCATCTGGTCAGCACCATAACGGCGCGGCTACCAGAACAGTTACACGCCAGCGATCTGCTGCGCGCAGCTTTTCCTGGTGGCTCAATAACCGGGGCTCCGAAAGTACGGGCTATGGAAATTATCGACGAACTGGAACCGCAGCGACGCAATGCCTGGTGCGGCAGCATTGGCTATTTGAGCTTTTGCGGCAACATGGATACCAGCATTACTATCCGCACGCTGACTGCCATTAACGGGCAAATATACTGCTCTGCGGGCGGTGGAATTGTCGCCGATAGCCAGGAAGAAGCGGAATATCAGGAAACTTTTGATAAAGTTAATAAGATATTACGCCAACTGGAGAAGTAAGACGTGGAATACCGTAGCCTGACGCTTGATGATTTTTTATCGCGCTTTCAACTTTTGCGCCCGCAAATTAACCGGGAAACCCTAAATCATCGTCAGGCTGCTGTGTTAATCCCCATCGTCCGTCGACCGCAACCGGGGTTGTTGCTGACTCAGCGTTCGATTCATCTGCGTAAACACGCTGGACAAGTGGCATTCCCTGGAGGCGCAGTCGATGACACGGACGCATCAGTTATCGCCGCCGCGCTGCGCGAAGCTGAAGAAGAGGTCGCTATACCGCCTTCCGCCGTTGAAGTTATCGGCGTGCTGCCGCCCGTCGATAGCGTCACTGGCTACCAGGTAACCCCAGTGGTCGGCATTATCCCGCCCGATCTGCCGTATCGCGCCAGTGAAGATGAAGTCTCGGCGGTGTTTGAAATGCCGCTCGCCCAGGCATTACATCTGGGTCGTTATCACCCTTTAGATATCTACCGCCGTGGCGATTCACATCGGGTATGGCTGTCCTGGTACGAACAGTATTTTGTATGGGGAATGACCGCAGGCATAATTCGTGAGCTGGCGCTGCAAATTGATGTGAAACCCTGACTATACTTATCTTTACATCTACAAAACACTACTTGAGACAATCATCGCAATATTAGTTAAATCGCGGTTTTTGATTAGTTTAATTCATGTGAATAGTTAAGCCAGTCGCCGCGTTCCCTCTTACACTATGCGCTGTTATTAGTTCGTTACTGGAAGTCCAGTCACCTTGTCAGGAGTATTATCGTGATTAGTATATTCGACATGTTTAAGGTGGGGATTGGTACCTCATCTTCCCCTACCGTAGGGCCTATGAAGGCAGGTAAACAGTTCGTCGATGATCTGGTCGAAAAAGGCTTACTGGATAGCGTTACTCGCGTTGCCGTGGACGTTTATGGTTCACTGTCGCTGACGGGTAAAGGCCACCACACCGATATCGCCATTATTATGGGTCTTGCAGGTAACGAACCTGCCACCGTGGATATCGACAGTATTCCCGGTTTTATTCGCGACGTAGAAGAGCGCGAACGTCTGCTGCTGGCACAGGGACGGCATGAAGTGGATTTCCCGCGCGACAACGGGATGCGTTTTCATAACGGCAACCTGCCGCTGCATGAAAACGGTATGCAAATCCACGCCTATAACGGCGATGAAGTCGTCTACAGCAAAACTTATTATTCCATCGGCGGCGGTTTTATCGTCGATGAAGAACACTTTGGTCAGGATGCTGCCAACGAAGTAAGCGTGCCGTATCCGTTCAAATCTGCCACCGAACTGCTCGCGTACTGTAATGAAACCGGCTATTCGCTGTCTGGTCTCGCTATGCAGAACGAACTGGCGCTGCACAGCAAGAAAGAGATCGACGAGTATTTCGCGCATGTCTGGCAAACCATGCAGGCATGTATCGATCGCGGGATGAACACCGAAGGTGTACTGCCAGGCCCGCTGCGCGTGCCACGTCGTGCGTCTGCCCTGCGCCGGATGCTGGTTTCCAGCGATAAACTGTCTAACGATCCGATGAATGTCATTGACTGGGTAAACATGTTTGCGCTGGCAGTTAACGAAGAAAACGCCGCCGGTGGTCGTGTGGTAACTGCGCCAACCAACGGTGCCTGCGGTATCGTTCCGGCAGTGCTGGCTTACTATGACCACTTTATTGAATCGGTCAGCCCGGACATCTATACCCGTTACTTTATGGCAGCGGGCGCGATTGGTGCATTGTATAAAATGAACGCCTCTATTTCCGGTGCGGAAGTTGGTTGCCAGGGCGAAGTGGGTGTTGCCTGTTCAATGGCTGCTGCGGGTCTTGCAGAACTGCTGGGCGGTAGCCCGGAACAGGTTTGCGTGGCGGCGGAAATTGGCATGGAACACAACCTTGGTTTAACCTGCGACCCGGTTGCAGGGCAGGTTCAGGTGCCGTGCATTGAGCGTAATGCCATTGCCTCTGTGAAGGCGATTAACGCCGCGCGGATGGCTCTGCGCCGCACCAGTGCACCGCGCGTCTCGCTGGATAAGGTCATCGAAACGATGTACGAAACCGGTAAGGACATGAACGCCAAATACCGCGAAACCTCACGCGGTGGTCTGGCAATCAAAGTCCAGTGTGACTAATACTTCTTACTCGCCCATCTGCAACGGATGGGCGAATTTATCCCCGCTTTCTCGTCTGCTGTAATTTTCCCCACTACACTTCCACTGTTGCGTCAGGCGTTTGTCGCCATACGCTTACAGGGTGGCCCGCATGCAAAAAGCACAACGGATCATTAAAACCTATCGTCGTAATCGAATGATTGTTTGTACGATTTGCGCACTCGTTACGCTCGCTTCGACCCTGAGCGTGCGATTTATTTCACAGCGTAACTTAAATCAACAACGGGTAGTACAATTCGCCAATCACGCTGTAGAGGAATTAGATAAAGTACTGCTTCCCCTACAGGCAGGTAGCGAAGTCTTGCTTCCGCTGATTGGTCTGCCCTGCTCTGTCGCCCATTTGCCATTACGTAAACAGGCGGCAAAACTCCAAACTGTGCGATCCATTGGCCTGGTGCAAGACGGCACACTTTATTGCTCCAGCATTTTTGGTTATCGCAATGTGCCCGTCGTGGACATTCTGGCTGAACTTCCTGCACCGCAACCACTTTTACGCCTGACGATCGACCGTGCCCTGATTAAAGGCAGTCCGGTTTTGATTCAATGGACGCCTGCAGCGGGCAGTAGCAATGCTGGGGTCATGGAGATGATTAACATCGACTTACTGACGGCAATGCTGCTTGAGCCACAACTGCCGCAAATCAGTAGCGCCAGCCTGACGGTGGACAAACGGCATTTGCTCTATGGTAATGGGCTGGTAGATTCCCTTCCGCAACCTGAAGACAATGAAAACTATCAGGTTTCTTCGCAACGCTTTCCTTTTACCATTAACGTTAATGGTCCGGGGGCTACGGCGCTGGCATGGCACTATCTTCCAACACAATTACCGCTGGCGGTGCTGCTAAGTTTACTGGTGGGCTACATCGCCTGGCTGGCGACCGCTTACCGAATGAGCTTTTCCCGCGAAATCAATCTGGGCCTGGCGCAACATGAGTTCGAATTGTTCTGTCAGCCTTTGCTTAATGCGCGCAGCCAGCAATGTATTGGTGTAGAGATTTTGCTGCGCTGGAACAATCCGCGTCAGGGCTGGATTTCACCGGATGTGTTTATTCCTATCGCGGAAGAACATCATTTAATTGTGCCACTGACCCGCTATGTGATGGCAGAAACCATTCGTCAGCGCCATGTTTTCCCGATGAGTAGTCAGTTTCATGTTGGCATTAACGTCGCACCCAGCCATTTTCGCCGTGGTGTGCTGATAAAAGATCTCAATCAGTACTGGTTTAGCGCTCACCCGATTCAGCAACTGATCCTCGAAATCACCGAACGCGATGCCTTACTGGATGTTGATTATCGGATTGCCCGCGAGCTGCATCGTAAAAACGTCAAACTGGCGATTGATGACTTCGGCACCGGCAACAGCTCGTTTTCCTGGCTTGAAACATTACGTCCTGACGTGCTGAAAATTGATAAGTCATTTACCGCAGCTATAGGTTCTGACGCGGTTAACTCGACGGTGACCGATATCATCATCGCACTGGGGCAAAGACTGAATATTGAACTGGTGGCGGAGGGCGTGGAAACGCAAGAACAGGCGAAGTATTTGCGCCGTCATGGCGTGCATATTTTGCAAGGGTATTTGTACGCACAGCCGATGCCGCTACGTGATTTTCCCAAATGGCTGGCGGGCAGCCAACCGCCGCCCGCCCGGCATAATGGACATATCACGCCCATTATGCCGTTACGTTAACGCTTACTCATCTTCATCGTGCGCCGGTTGCTCTTTAACAATGCGAACCAGATCAACACGATAATCATTGGCTTCAATGATGGTGATATGCAGTGGCCCTACATCAATCACATCGCCCACACGGGGAATGTGACCATTTGCCGAGATCACGAGGCCCGCGACCGTCGCGATATCATCGTCATCGGCAAGGTGCTCAACATCAAGCGCCTGCTGCAAGGCATGCAAATCTGTACCGCCTTTTACCAGCCAGCCGTCACCATCAGTAATGATTTCCGGCGTTTCGTCAGCGTCCGGGAATTCACCCGCAATGGCTTCCAGCACATCCAGCGGCGTGACCAGACCTTGTACCACACCAAACTCGTTGGTCACGATAACAAAGCTCCCGCGAGCACGACGCAGCACGCCCAGCAGGTTGATCGGATCGAGGGTTTCAGGGACGATAATCGCCGGAGACGCCGAAGCAATCACCGCCACATCAACGCCCTCTTCCAGCGCCACCAGCAGTTCTTTAGCACGTACAATACCGATGATTTCATCCAGTTCACCGCGACATACCGGGAACAGACTGTGCGGTGAAGAGAGCAGTTGCTCGCGGATTTCATCGACCCCGAGATTAGCGTCAACCCAGCTTATTTCACCGCGCGGCGTCATGATCCCGCGCAGAGAACGCGACGCCAGCGTCAGTACGCCGTTAATCATGTAACGTTCTTCTTCGGCAAATGCACCTTCCGGGATCGGCATCGGCATCGGGTTATCGGCATCGTGCTGAACATTGGCCTGACGTTTCCCGCCCATCAAACGCAGGATGGCATCGGCAGTACGCGCTCGCAGCGGCAAATTCGACTGGTGGCGAATAAAGTTGCGACGCGCAATCTGGTTAAACACTTCGATGATGATCGAGAAGCCAATCGCGGCATACAGGTAACCTTTCGGAATGTGGAAACCGAAACCTTCTGCCACCAGACTCAGACCAATCATTAACAGGAAGCTCAGACAGAGCACCACCACCGTGGGTTGCTGGTTAACGAATCGCGTCCGCGGTTTGGATGCCAGCAACATAACCGCCATCGCAATCACTACCGCCGCCATCATCACCGGCAGATGGTTAACCATCCCTACTGCAGTAATTACCGCATCCAACGAGAAGACGGCGTCAAGGATGACAATCTGTGTGACGACCACCCAGAAACTGGCGTAGCCTTTACCGTGGCCGGAATCATGATCGCGGTTTTCCAGCCGTTCATGCAGTTCGGTTGTTGCTTTAAACAGCAAGAATATCCCCCCGAACAACATAATCAGGTCGCGTCCGGAGAAGGAGAAATCCATGACGGTAAATAGCGGTTTGGTCAGCGTGACCATCCATGAAATCAGCGACAGCAGCCCCAGACGCATAATCAGCGCCAGTGATAACCCCAGCAAACGCGCTTTATCGCGTTGTTTTGGCGGCAGTTTGTCAGCAAGAATGGCGATGAAGACCAGGTTATCGATACCCAGCACAATTTCGAGAACAACAAGCGTGAGTAGCCCCGCCCAAATTGAGGGGTCCATTAAGAATTCCATGACAAGCTCCTGCTTAAGGAATAGCTATTCGACGCCAGAAATAATGCAGGCGTAACGACAAAATGCAAACGAAAGGTGCGGCATAGAGTGCCAGAAAGGCAGGCGTTAAAAGGCCTGATGCTGAAATGACGTCGGTGACGATCCATACTGCGGGCTACTGCCCTATACTCCATGGTTGTTAAACGGGAGTTAAACATATCAGAGACGCCTCTGATTTGGCAAAGATTTACCTTCCTTTGCAAACGAATGTGACAAGGATATTTTACCTTTCGAAATTTCTGCTAATCGAAAGTTAAATTACGGATCTTCATCACATAAAATAATTTTTTCGATATCTAAAATAAATCGCGAAACGCAGGGGTTTTTGGTTGTAGCCCTTATCTGAATCGATTCGATTGTGGACGACGATTCAAAAATACATCTGGCACGTTGAGGTGTTAACGATAATAAAGGAGGTAGCAAGTGACCATTGCTATTGTTATAGGCACACATGGTTGGGCTGCAGAGCAGTTGCTTAAAACGGCAGAAATGCTGTTAGGCGAGCAGGAAAACGTCGGCTGGATCGATTTCGTTCCAGGTGAAAATGCCGAAACGCTGATTGAAAAGTACAACGCTCAGTTGGCAAAACTCGACACCACTAAAGGCGTGCTGTTTCTCGTTGATACATGGGGAGGCAGCCCGTTCAATGCTGCCAGCCGCATTGTCGTCGACAAAGAGCATTATGAAGTCATTGCAGGCGTTAACATTCCAATGCTCGTGGAAACGTTAATGGCCCGTGATGATGACCCAAGCTTTGATGAACTGGTGGCACTGGCAGTAGAAACAGGCCGTGAAGGCGTGAAAGCACTGAAAGCCAAACCGGTTGAAAAAGCCGCGCCAGCACCCGCTGCCGCAGCACCAAAAGCGGCTCCAACTCCGGCAAAACCAATGGGGCCAAACGACTACATGGTTATTGGCCTTGCGCGTATCGACGACCGTCTGATTCACGGTCAGGTCGCCACCCGCTGGACCAAAGAAACCAATGTCTCCCGTATTATTGTTGTTAGTGATGAAGTGGCTGCGGATACCGTTCGTAAGACACTGCTCACCCAGGTTGCACCTCCGGGCGTAACAGCACACGTAGTTGATGTTGCCAAAATGATTCGCGTCTACAACAACCCGAAATATGCTGGCGAACGCGTAATGCTGTTATTTACCAACCCAACAGATGTTGAGCGTCTCGTTGAAGGCGTCGGGAAAAGCACCTCTGTTAACCAGGTGAATAACGCGGTTTCGGTTGATGAAAAAGATATCGAGGCGTTCAAGAAACTGAATGCGCGCGGTATTGAGCTGGAAGTCCGTAAGGTTTCCACCGATCCGAAACTGAAAATGATGGATCTGATCAGCAAAATCGATAAGTAACGTATTGTGTTGATTATCACTCAGTTTTCACACTTAAGTCTTACGTAAACAGGAGAAGTACAATGGAGATTACCACTCTTCAAATTGTGCTGGTATTTATCGTAGCCTGTATCGCAGGTATGGGATCAATCCTCGATGAATTTCAGTTTCACCGTCCGCTAATCGCGTGTACCCTGGTGGGTATCGTTCTTGGCGATATGAAAACCGGTATTATTATCGGTGGTACGCTGGAAATGATCGCGCTGGGCTGGATGAACATCGGTGCTGCAGTTGCGCCTGACGCCGCTCTGGCTTCTATCATTTCTACCATTCTGGTTATCGCAGGTCATCAGAGCATTGGTGCAGGTATCGCACTGGCAATCCCTCTGGCCGCTGCGGGCCAGGTACTGACCATCATCGTTCGTACTATTACCGTTGCTTTCCAGCACGCTGCGGATAAGGCTGCTGATAACGGCAACCTGACAGCGATTTCCTGGATCCACGTTTCTTCTCTGTTCCTGCAAGCAATGCGTGTGGCTATTCCGGCCGTCATCGTTGCGCTGTCTGTTGGTACCAGCGAAGTACAGAACATGCTGAACGCGATTCCGGAAGTGGTGACCAATGGTCTGAATATCGCCGGTGGCATGATCGTGGTGGTTGGTTATGCGATGGTTATCAACATGATGCGTGCTGGCTACCTGATGCCGTTCTTCTACCTCGGCTTCGTAACCGCAGCATTCACCAACTTTAACCTGGTTGCTCTGGGTGTGATTGGTACTGTTATGGCAGTGCTCTACATCCAACTTAGCCCGAAATACAACCGCGTAGCCGGTGCGCCTGCTCAGGCAGCTGGTAACAACGATCTCGATAACGAACTGGACTAACAGGTGAGCGAAATGGTTGATACAACTCAAACTACCACCGAGAAAAAACTCACTCAAAGTGATATTCGTGGCGTCTTCCTGCGTTCTAACCTCTTCCAGGGTTCATGGAACTTCGAACGTATGCAGGCACTGGGTTTCTGCTTCTCTATGGTACCGGCAATTCGTCGCCTCTACCCTGAGAACAACGAAGCTCGTAAACAAGCTATTCGCCGTCACCTGGAGTTCTTTAACACCCAGCCGTTCGTGGCTGCGCCGATTCTCGGCGTAACCCTGGCGCTGGAAGAACAGCGTGCTAATGGCGCAGAGATCGACGACGGTGCTATCAACGGTATCAAAGTCGGTTTGATGGGGCCACTGGCTGGTGTAGGCGACCCGATCTTCTGGGGAACCGTACGTCCGGTATTTGCAGCACTGGGTGCCGGTATCGCGATGAGCGGCAGCCTGTTAGGTCCGCTGCTGTTCTTCATCCTGTTTAACCTGGTGCGTCTGGCAACCCGTTACTACGGCGTAGCGTATGGTTACTCCAAAGGTATCGATATCGTTAAAGATATGGGTGGTGGCTTCCTGCAAAAACTGACGGAAGGGGCGTCTATCCTCGGCCTGTTTGTCATGGGGGCATTGGTTAACAAGTGGACACATGTCAACATCCCGCTGGTTGTCTCTCGCATTACTGACCAGACGGGCAAAGAACACGTTACTACTGTCCAGACTATTCTGGACCAGTTAATGCCAGGCCTGGTACCACTGCTGCTGACCTTTGCTTGTATGTGGCTACTGCGCAAAAAAGTTAACCCGCTGTGGATCATCGTTGGCTTCTTCGTCATCGGTATCGCTGGTTACGCTTGCGGCCTGCTGGGACTGTAAGACTGTTGTACACTACCGGGGCCTTTTGGCCCCGTGTTTTTATCTGGAGGATTAATGACAATCACGGACCTGGTACTGATTCTTTTCATCGCCGCACGCCTGGCCTTCGCGATCTACGATCAGTTCATCATGCCCCGCCGTAACGGCCCCACCCTGCTGGCAATTCCTTTGCTCCGGCGTGGTCGCATCGATAGCGTTATCTTCGTCGGATTGATTGTCATTCTTATCTATAACAACGTCACGAATCATGGCGCGCTAATAACAACATGGTTATTAAGTGCACTGGCTCTGATGGGTTTTTATATATTCTGGATCCGCG
>ENA-UEPG01001142-UEPG01001142.1-human-gut-metagenome-genome-assembly--contig:-NODE-1142-length-22224-cov-4.154558_pt1 | contig 22224 bp, 17 predicted proteins | sample MGYA00242893_ERZ507902 | MGnify/ENA primary metagenome ERZ507902 (study PRJEB26167, sample SAMN06115491) | human gut metagenome | host: Homo sapiens | place: China:Gansu | collected 2015-04-23... | reverse complement strand
GTAGGTGGTATGGATTTGAGTGAACATTTCTACAATGCCTTTAAAAAAGACAATAGAAAAGGAAGATTACGGGAAGTTATCTCTCATGACTGCGGTGCAAGTACTGAAATGATAGCAGATTATCTGAAAGTAAATGACTTTGTAACCACTATCAGTACCGCCTGTTCATCAGCAGCTAATGCTATCATGTTAGGAGCCCGCATGATCAGGAATGGCCAACTGGACGCTGCCATTGTAGGAGGTACGGACGCCTTGTGCAAGTTTACCCTCAACGGCTTCAACTCACTTATGATTTTGGATAAGGAACACTGCCGTCCTTTTGACGCATCCCGTGCAGGCCTCAACTTAGGAGAAGGAGCCGGATATATTGTCCTTCAATCAGAGAAATTACTCCGGAAAGAGCCTTATTGCTTATTAAGCGGATATTCGAATGTGAATGAAGCTTTTCATCAAACCGGCAGTTCACCCGAAGGAAACGGACCATTCTGGTCTATGACAGAAGCCATAGCAAAGAGTGAAATTCCTCCCGAAAAGATTGATTATATCAATGTACATGGCACAGGAACTCCAAGTAATGATCTTTCAGAAGGACTTGCTATCCGACGGATTTTTGGTGATAAAATTCCTCCGTTCAGTTCTGTCAAAGCGTTTATCGGTCATACATTAGGGGCTTCGGAAGGAATTGAAGCGGTTTATTCTGTTCTCTCCGTATATCATGGTTTCATCTATCCCAATCTGAACTTCAAAAAACCTATAGAAGAAAACATGTTGATGCCCGAAACCTCATTCCGCGAGGGACTACCCATTCGTAATGTACTATCGAATTCTTTTGGATTCGGTGGAAATGATTCTTCGATCCTGTTTTCCACATTAAAAGAGAAATGATGCAACCTGTCTATATCAATCATATTGCTTCTATTCACGCGGATACTGCTTCCGGAGAATCCCCTTATTTATCCGCTAACGAACCGGATTACAAGAGTATTATCACCAATGCCGCACTACGGAGGCGTATGAGCCGGATCATCAAAATGGGAGTTGCCTGCGGACTGGAATGTATCAGTACCCTACCTTCCGAAAAAGTACATGCGATCATCACTGCAACCGGACTCGGATGCCTGGCAGATACAGAGAAGTTCCTGAATACAATCATTGAGAATGAAGAACAACTACTGAACCCAACACCCTTTATCCAGTCAACCTTCAATACCATCGGAGCCCAAATAGCATTACTCCGCCAGATACATGCTTACAACATGACGTATGTGCACCGGGGATTGAGTTTCGAAAGTGCGCTATTGGACGGTATGATAAGAATCTGGGAAGGTGATGAAAATGTCCTCGTAGGAGCTATTGATGAGATTACCCCTAACAGTCACGCCATACAACAACGCCTGGGACTGCTAAGGGGCATACAAGCAGGCGAAGGTGCCCAGTTCTTCCTATTGGGACGAGAAGCCACCGAATCCACATTAGCAGAACTTGCCGGTATATCGACTTTTATTCATGCGAGCAGTACACAGGAAGTAGCTGAAAAAATTCATCGCTTTTTGCAAAGTAACCGATTAACAGCCGGACAAATCGATTGGTTTGTTACCGGTAAGAATGGAAACCTGAAAGAAGATACCCTGTATACTGATTTAGAAAACAGCCTGTTTCCCACAGCAACATGCACCACCTTTAAGAATGAATGTGGTGAATATCCTACGGCATCTTCCTTTGCTTTATGGAAAGTGGCTAAAACTTTTGAAGAGAATCTAAATCCGGGACAGACAGTTCTGATATATAATCATTATCACTCCATTAACCATTCACTCATTTTAATCCGGAAAAGACAATGATAGTAGAAATCCTGATCACATTACTGATTATCTTTCTAGTCTACGCATCTTGCAACATCCGTTCTAACATCTATCTCAAGGTATTTTGCAAGAAACAGACTGAAGATAAAATTGTAGCTATCACCTTTGATGATGGACCGGACCCGGTACAAACCCCCAAAGTATTGCAAGTACTCAAAGAACAACAAATACCGGCTTGTTTCTTCTGCATCGGTCACAAAGTAGAAGAGAATGAGGAGTTGATCCGGCAAATCATCAACGAAGGACATCTGATTGGTAATCATTCTTTTACCCATACCAATCATTTTCCCTTGTACAGCCTGTCGCGGATGAAAAAAGACTTGCAAGCTTGCCAGTTTGCATTAGAACGAGTAACTTCGCAGAAAATCAAGTTATTCCGCCCACCGTTCGGGGTCACGAATCCTACTATAGCAAAAGCTGTCCGCATATTGGGATACACTCCTGTTGGCTGGAATATCAGAACACTCGATACACTGCAACCTTCCAAAGAGAAAGTTTTGAAGCGTATTCAGAAAAGGTTACGCCCCGGTTCTATTATCCTTCTACACGATCGGATGCCGGACAGTGACCTGTTATTAAAAGAGATACTTAACTTAATTAAAGAACAGGGATATACAGTTGTCCGTCTGGACAGCATGTTGTAAAAGCATTATGAGAACCATACTAATAATATTATCAATCATATTGGGTATTTCCTATACCCATGCCCAGACAATGAAGAAACTAATCCATACCCAGGATTTTGAAAAGCGTCTGGCAAAGGAAGCACAAACCATGCAGTCCATTGAAAGTGACTTTACACAAGTGAAGTATTTGGATATTTTGGATGAGAAGGTAACCTCCAAAGGAAAGTTCTATTACCAAAAGAGTGGCAAAATACGTATGGAATACACCCAACCCGTCAACTACCTAATAGTGATAAACGACTCCCGGCTTAAAATCGTATCGGACGGTAAAAAGAGCGTTATGAGCCTGACCGCCAATAAAATGATGAATCAAATGCAAGATATGCTCACAGCTTGCATGATAGGTGATCTCTCAAAAATGTCTTCCGACTACAAACTGGAATATTTTGAAAATGATTCCTATTATATAGTGAAGATTGAGCCGGTCAATAAAGCCATACAAGCCTACATTTCGGAAATTGAAATACACCTGGATAAGAAAGATATGTCGGTTTACAAATTGCGTCTTTCCGAAACAGCCACCAATTATACGGAATATGAATTCTACAACAAGAGATTTAATGCTTTGAAAGATGAAACAAAGTTTTCTATTCGCTAATCTGATCTTTATTCTGTACCTATTCACTTCCTGTGGTTCCTCAAAAACAATAGCAGGAGATGCCACATCTTATGTGACACCTATTATTTGCGCTGAAGAATATTCGCAAAAATACAATATGCAGTTAGACTTCATGAAACATCACTTCAGCGGTTTATTAATTGTACGGAAATTGCCGGATAATGAAATAAGAATATTGGCATCTACTTACTTCGGCCTCAGTCTTTTTGATTTTTCACTTCGGGAAAATGAATTTCACGTCAACAGTTGCATAGAGCCCATGAAGAAAAAGAAAATGCTGCTATTACTGGAAACAGACTTCAAGAATCTATTTTTAAGTGGAAAGAATATCCGCATCAAAAAGAAAAGCAGTACCTTTGAAAAAAGAGTCACAGGCAGAGGATTCGGTAAATCAGTATTCTATCTATCGGAGTTCAACTCAGGACATCCCGAACAGATAAAAATCAAACATCCCTGGTTGCGACTAAGTATACAGTTGGACAAATTAAAAGAAAACCCAAACTAATATGGCTGAACTTCTTCCCAATTTCTATAAAGTCACGCACTCTGAGCATATCAATGAGACAGACTGGGTAGTGCAAGTCATGCTCAACCCACAACATGCTATTTATAGCGGACACTTTCCACAACAGCCCGTAGTTCCGGGCGTTTGTATGCTGCAAATAATAAAAGAGTGCATAGAAAAAATACAGCAAGCTCCCCTGCAATACAAGCAGATAGCATCATGCAAGTTTCTTTCAGTTATTAATCCGAATGAAACACCGGAATTAAAGCTCTCATTGACTATCAAAAAAAACGAAACGGATACATTCCAGATTCTGGCTGAAGGAGCATCTTCAAAAGATATCTGTATCAAATTAAAAGCACAACTAATCGGCAAATAAATATGGAAGAACGTAGCGAGGAACTATGGCATGAGAAAGCCAGGCAACTTGGTATTGTAGTTATTATACCTACCTACAATAATGAAAAGACGCTGACTACCGTAATTGAAGATGTACTCTTCTATGTAGAAGATATCATCGTTGTCAATGACGGCTCTACCGATAGCACCCCTACTCTTCTGGAAAACTATCCGAACCTGCATATCATCACCCATCCTACCAATAAAGGAAAAGGAACTGCCTTGAAGAACGGATTGAAGCAGGCCAAAGCAGCCGGCTACCGATATGCCATCACTATAGATTCCGATGGACAGCATTTTGCTTCGGACATTCTTATTTTCATGGAAGAAATAGAAAAAGAACCGGATACGTTGCTGGTAGGTGCCCGTAATCTGACTTCGGACAATATGCCGGGCAAGAATACTTTTGCTAATAAGTTCTCCAACTTCTGGTTTAAACTTGAAACCGGAGTAAAGCTTCAGGATACCCAATCGGGTTACCGGCTCTATCCATTACATAAAATCAATGTGCAGAGATTCTACTATACCGCTAAATATGAATTTGAGCTTGAAGCACTGGTATTTGCAGTATGGGGAGGAACCACGGTCCGCAATATACCCATACATGTCTATTATCCGCCCCAGGAAGAACGTGTCTCCCACTTCCGTCCTTTCCGGGATTTCACTCGCATCAGCATATTGAATACCTTCTTAGTGTTCATCACTTTCCTCTGGATTTATCCGCGTAACTTCTTCCGGAAACTAACCTGGAGTAATTGCCGGAAATTCTTCCGGACTCACATTACACAGTCCGAAGAATCGAATCTGAAGATTACCTATGCCATTATGTTAGGTATATTTATGGGAATAGTCCCGATTTGGGGATACCAGATGCTTGTTACTTTATTTTTGGCTCATGTGCTTAAACTCAACAAAGTAATAGCCATTGTAGCAGCTAATATCAGTATTCCTCCCATGATTCCTTTCCTGTTATATGGCAGTTACCTGACAGGATGTAAAGTCTTGAACAGGCCGGTTGAACTTCATCTTACCGATATTTCATTTGAAAATGTGAAATCGGTTTTAGAGCAATATTTAATTGGAAGTGTTATCTTTGCAACCACTTGTAGTATACTGGCAGGTATTATAACGATCAGCCTGCTTACTATATACAGAAGGCCGAAAACAACATGACTCAGTTCTTTATCAGACTATATAATTATTTTCAAAGACACAAAGTTCTCTTCTACTTGTCACTCTGTGTTTGTGTCCTTTTTATGGGGTACTTCGCCTGGCAAGTCAGGTTTGAAGAGAATGTGACCCGTTTCTTTCCTGATACGAAAAACAGCCAGAACATCACCAAAGTATTTGATAACCTAAAAATAAAGGATAAGATTATCATCTTAATCTCTCCTGCCGACTCTACAGTAACTCCGGATTTAATGATAGAAGCCGGAGACCAACTGAAACAAAACTTATTAGAAGAGTCTAACCAAACCTGGATTAAAGATATCTTTTCGGAAGTAGATGAAACAACCATTGAAAAAGCAACAGATTTTGTTTATGAAAATCTTCCGCTGTTCCTGACGGAAAAAGACTATCAGCACTTCGACTCACTTTTAACGCAGGAAGGCATAGAAGCCATAATGCGAAAGAACTATACCAACCTTCTTTCTCCCGCAGGTATAGCATTGAGAAGTTATATACAAAGAGACCCGATAGGACTTGGGAATAACGTATTAAAGCATCTGCAGGATTTTCAGTTGGAAACCAATTATGAAATCAACGACGGGCACATCTTTTCGAAAGATGGAAATACATTGCTGATGTTTATGACTCCGGTATTCGGAACAGGAAGTACCGGTGAGAATGAAAATCTGATCCGAATACTTGAAAATGAGTTGCAACAGATTAAGAAAAAGTATCCTTCCATTCACGCATCTTACTTTGGAGGTCCCTCTGTCAGTGTCTATAATGCACGACAGATTAAGAAGGATACTATTATTACTTCTTCGATTGCACTGCTGATTATCATTGTTTTCATCTCGCTGGTGTTTAAACATAAGAAATCAATCCCTCTCATTGTCACTCCCGTTTTATTCGGGGGATTGTTCGCTTTATGCCTAATCTACTTTATTCAGGGATATATTTCTGCAATTGCCGTAGGTGCCGGCTCGGCTATTCTGGGTATTGCGCTGAGTTACTCCATACACATGCTGGCCCATCAAAATCATGTTTCTACTGTCCAGCAATTGATTAAAGAAATAACTTATCCGCTTACAGTAGGCAGCTTTACTACAATAGGTGCATTCTTCGGACTTACTTTTACCACTTCCGAATTGCTACGCGATTTCGGTTTGTTTGCTTCTCTGGCACTTATCGGTACTACCCTTTTCTGTCTTATTTACCTTCCACATTTTCTGAAAGGACAAGCTGATGTGAAGCAAGGCAGGGTTTTACACTTTATTGAAAAAATCAATGCCTATCCTTATGAAAAGAACAAATGGCTAGTAGGCATCATCGTTATTATTACCCTCATCGGCTTATTTACTTCACAGAAAGTCAGGTTTAACGAAGACATGATGAGCCTCAACTATGAACCTCAGCACTTAAAACAAGCAGAGGCTAGACTGGAACAGCTTTTCAATGCCCAAAAGAAAACCGTACTTTTTGTCAGTGTAGGTAAAGACATGACAGAAGCACTCGAAAGCTATGCAAATACCAATCAGCACTTATCCGCTTTTAAAGAACAGGGACTTATTAAAGCGTATGCATCTGCCGAGCAATTCTTAATTTCACCGAAAGAACAGCAAAAGCGTCTGGAACGATGGAACCAGTATTGGGGAGAGTCAGGAAAGATATCAACTATTCGCAAATACATAGAAGACGCCGCCCGTACCTATCACTTCAGGGAAGGTAGTTTCGATGCATTTTACCAATGGTTAGAGCACCCATTCCAGCCCTATAATTATCAGGACGATACAAATAGTATCGCTACTACCCTACTGAACGAATGGCAAACAAGCGCTGACTCCATCACGATGCTCGTTACCCAGGTACGCATCACTGATGATAATAAGGAAGAAGTCTATCAACAATTCAAGGATAATACGGATGTTGTAGTCTTCGACCGGAGTTATTTCACTAATCAATGGGTCTCTGCCATCAATAATGACTTTTACCTGATACTTTATATTTCTTCATTCCTTATATTCCTGGCCCTATTGATTTCGTACGGGCGTATAGAATTAACCCTGATCAGTTTCCTGCCTATGCTTATCAGCTGGACCATTATTTTGGGCCTGATGGGGATTCTGGGTATCGAATTCAACATTATCAATATTATTCTCTCTACTTTCATTTTCGGTATCGGAGACGACTTCAGTATCTTCATCATGGATGGACTCCAAAACAAATACCGGACAGGAAAAGCGATCCTGAATTCCCATAAGACAGCTATTTTCTTCTCTGCATTCACAGCCGTTGTGGGAATGGGAACTTTAGTATTTGCCAAACATCCCGCCCTGCAATCCATTTCACTGATTTCCATCCTTGGAATGGCTGCGGTGGTATTAGTAGCCTATACCATACAACCTATTATTTTCCAGTTCTTTATTGCTAAACCGGCTTCTAAGGGATTGCCCCCGTATACCTTGATAGGCTTACTCCGCACGATCATCCTTTTCATGCTCTTCGTTACAGGATGCATCATTCTGAGAATTTTCATTTTCTTATTATACCTCATTCCGGTACGCCGCAATTATAAGCAGCAGCTTGTTTGCCGGATTATCAACATTACTTGCAAAGGTATATTGGTAGTGGCAACATTCGTACGTAAAGAACACATCAACGTAACCAATGAGACATTCAAAAAACCGGCTATCATAATAGCCAATCACCAGTCTTTCATTGATATCCTGGAGTTATTATCTTTTTCCCCGAAGATTATCATGATAACCAATCACTGGGTATGGAACTCCCCGGTATTTGGAAAAATTATTCAATATGCAGGCTTCTTCCATGTAGACGAAGGATATGAACTTTGTGTGGAACGGATGCGGGAAAAAGTAAGAGAAGGATACTCCATTGCCATTTTCCCCGAAGGTACCCGAACCTATGACGGCAAGATGAAACGTTTTCATAAAGGTGCTTTCTATTTATCAGAAACTCTGCAATTGGATATTATTCCTATTCTGCTATACGGCAATGGAGAGATTATAGCCAAGGCACAACCTTTCTATGTCCGCAAAGGCATTATTTACTCTAAAATATTGCCTCGCATACTTTATAACGATGATTCATTCGGAACTACCTACCAGGAACGTACCAAGCGTATTTCTTCCTATATGAAAGAAGAATATGCACGCATTTGCCTGGAAAAGAATACACCGGCGAATCCGGCATTTTATGAGGCATTGGTACTGAACTATATCTATAAAAGTCCTGTCATCGAGTGGTACATCCGTATCAAAGTAAAGATGGAACACAATTACCAGTTATTCAATCAACTGATTCCGATGAAAGGACAGATTACAGATATCGGTTGTGGTCTCGGTCCTCTGTGCTATATGCTGTCTATGATATCCAAAGAAAGGCAAATATTAGGAATCGATTATGACGAAGATAAAATAGCTATAGCTCAACACGGCTGGCTTCGTGGCGAAAACCTTCGTTTTGAACATGCTGACGCATCGGTTTATGAGTTCCCGGAAAGTGATGTCTTCATCCTGAATGACGTATTGCATTACATGAATTATGAACATCAACATGACTTGTTAGTGAGATGTGCCAATCTTCTTCGTCCTGAAGGAATGATTATCGTACGTGATGGAAATTCCGCTGAGACCCATAAGCATCGGCTAACCCGCCTCACGGAAGTTCTCTCTACCCAAGTTGTCAAGTTCAACCGCACTACGGATGAGCTCTGCTTCACTTCCGAAGCTCAAATTCAGAGCATAGCCCGGGAGTGTGGAATGGAAGTAAAGACTATCCGAAACGATAAATATACATCGAATACCATCTATATACTTAAAAAGCAATTGCCATGAGTAAGTATGACATCATCATCATTGGAAGCGGATTAGGTGGCCTTGAATGTGGAGCCATACTTAGTAAAGAAGGGTATAACGTATGTGTGCTCGAAAAGAACGAACTGTTTGGAGGATGCTTTCAGACGTATCGCCGGAAAGGACATTTGTTGGATACAGGAATTCATTATATAGGTAGTCTGGACGAAGGACAAGTCATGAATCAGTTTTTCCGGTATGTAGGAATCATGGATCACCTCAAAGTCCGGAAACTGGATGAAAATGCTTTTGATAAGATTTTCTATAAGAATCGCGTATATGATTACGCCATGGGATACGAACGTTTTACCGATACCCTTTGCCAATCATTTCCTCACGAAAAAGAAAATCTCCGGCAATATACAACGTTACTGAAAGAGGTAGGCAACCTGATCAGTGTGGATAATCTGAAGAAAGGTATTATTTCTACTGAAGGAATGAAGTTCTTCAATACCTCAGCAGCAGGAATGATAGATAAGATTACCACCAATCCTGATTTGCAATCGGTATTAGCCGGCTCGGCACTTCTGTATGGTGGTTTAAGAGAACATTCCAACTTCTATGAACACGCCATGATTAACAACTCCTACATACAAGGAGCCTATCGGTTCATTGACGGAAGTATGCAAGTGGCCTCTGAAATAATAAATGTAATACGCGCTCATGGCGGAACAGTTTTGAACAACAGTGAAGTCACCCGTATCATTGTAGAGAACAACCAGGCAACAGGGGTAGAGATAAACCATGCAGAGCGGATAGAAAGCAAATACATCATCTCTAACGTACACCCCAAACAAACATTAACCTTGCTGGACAAAACCCGCTGTATCAAAAATGCCTATATCTCCCGTATTAATTCTTTAGAAAACACATACGGCATTTTCACTCTTTATCTGATTATGAAAGAGAAAAGTTATCCGTATCTGAATCAGAACCTCTATCTGCATGGAGACAATGATGTATGGTATGATAAGAAAGTCAATATGGGATATACCACCAATTGCATGATCTCCACACAAGCATCTTCCCGCAACAGTGATTATGCAGACGTCATTTCCATTCTGACTCCCATGTATATAGATGAGCTGTCTGCCTGGCAGGATACACTTCCCGAACAACGAGGTGAAGACTATAAAGCCTTCAAAATGGAAAAAGCCAGGCAATTGTTGGAGTTCATCAAAAGTCACGGGATCGATTTTACCGATCACATCGAGACTATGTATACCACTACTCCCCTTAGCTACAGAGACTTTACGGGTACTTGCGACGGTTCTGCTTATGGAATTATCAAAGATTACAAATGTCCGCAGATCGGTTTTGTTTCCACCCGGACCAAATTGGGAAACTTATTTCTCACAGGACAGAACCTGAATGTCCACGGTGCTTTAGGAGTTACATTAACCTCCATCATCACTTGTGGCGAATTACTCGGACATGAATATTTAGCTAAACGAATAGGCCATGCATAAGATATTAAAGAAAACAATTAAATACACAGCGTGTGGCATAGGGATGCTTCTCCTTGCCATTATCCTCTTTGTTAGCATCCTCTATTTCTCTGCGGATATGCTGACTCCCGACTACACCCCCAAGGCCAACGGAGAATTGGTACAGACAGACAGTCTTCGGGAATATGCGGGCAATTATCTACGGCAAAGCAACAGTGGTCTGTGGGAGTTGAAGGTGAGTGGCGATGCATTCCAGCGCGGTGAGGCCATAGGCAAACTTTCTTCTGATTTGCTATACTATCAGGAGAAAGTCTTTGTTGACCAGATACGCGAAATAGTACCTTCTGACAATTATCTTAAGTTTCTCCGCTTCTTCATCGTACTTTTCAACCGTAATTTAGGAAAGAATGTCCCGGAAGAGTTCAGAGATGAAATTTATGGCATTTCGCTCTCCTGTACTCATGAGTACGATTTTATCGGTACTCCCTACGAGCGCCAGCTCAATTATCATTCAGCTCACGATCTGGGACATGCCATGCAGGATTACATGTTGGTAGGCTGCAGTTCCTTTGCCACCTGGGGAGAAAACAGTGCCGACTCCTCCCTCATCATCGGACGCAATTTTGATTTTTATATGGGGGATAAGTTTGCACACAACAAGCTGGTATCTTTTTATCAGCCCGAGCAAGGCTATAAATTTGCATCTGTGGGTTGGCCGGGTATGATCGGTGTACTTTCGGGCATGAATGAAACCGGACTCACGGTGACTATCAATGCTGCAAAATCGGATATGCCGACTGCTTCCGCCACTCCCATCTCTATCCTGACCAGAGAGATACTGCAATATGCCTCAACAATTGATGAAGCTTATGCTATCGCCCTGAAACGAAAAACATTTGTTTCCGAATCCATACTGATCGGTTCTGCACAAGATGGCAGAGCCGCTATCATTGAAAAGTCACCGGAGAAGACGGCACTTTTTACAAGTAGCGGTAATCAGATTATTTGTACCAACCATTATCAATCAGATACTTTCCGCAACGATGAACGCAACCAGGAAAACATTGCGACTTCCGATAGTCCCTATCGTTTTGCCCGTCTGCAAGAACTGTTGAAAGAGAATAAGCCTATCGACCCGATGAAAGCTGCTTCCATTCTCCGCAACCAAAAAGGATTGGACAATATTGATTTGGGCATGGGTAATGAAATGGCTATCAATCAACTCATAGCCCATCACTCTGTTATTTTCCTACCGAAGAAACAGATCATGTATGTATCCACTTCTCCCTGGCAATGCGGCAAGTATATGGCATACGATCTAAACAAAATATTCAGCGATACCATAGATTTCCATCACGAAATCGCCACTTTGAATCTGACTATTCCCGAAGACTACTTTATCAGGCAAGCAAACTACAAACAGTTCATGGCTTATAAACAGCTAACGAAGCTCATCCGGGAAAAGACACAGCGAAAAGAAACAATAGAAACAAAGGTCCTGAATCTTTACGAGGCATCTAATCCTTCATTCTATTACGTTTACGAGGTATTGGGAGATTATTATGCTGCAGTACAACAAACTGGTACAGCCATAACCTATTGGCAGAAAGCACTAACAATGCCCATACCCAAACAAGTTGAGAAAGTACGAATCCAACAAAAAATCAATAAAAAACAATAATATGGAAAAGAATCCAGACATACAGTTTCACTCTCCCGAAGAGATTAAATTGTATCAGGAAGCCAGGCTCACTGAAACCTTGGCTTACTTGCAGGCACATTCCCGCTTCTATCAGCAAATGTTCAAAGAACATTCCATAGACACTACTCGAATCAAAAAGATAGAAGATCTCCAACAAATTCCCGTTACCACCAAAACAGACCTGCAACTACATAATAGTGAATTCATCTGTGTAGACCCGGATGATATTATCGACTATGTTACTACCTCCGGTACTTTAGGAGATCCGGTTACTTTTGTACTGACCTCCAAAGACCTGGACCGTCTGGCATACAACGAGTATCTGTCCTTCAATACCGCCGGATGCAGCCGACACGATATACTGCAACTGATGACCACCATAGACCGCCGCTTCATGGCAGGGCTTGCCTACTACTTGGGAGCCAGAGAGCTCGGTATGGGAGTAGCCCGTGTAGGCAACGGTATACCGGAACTGCAATGGGATACCATTCACCGTATTCACCCTACCTGCGGCATGGTCGTTCCTTCATTCCTTATTAAATTGATAGAGTTTGCCGAGAAAAATCAGATTGATCATAACACCTGTTCTATGAAGAAGTGTGTATGTATCGGCGAAGCACTGCGTAACCCCGATTTTACATTGAACACCCTTGGACAGCGTATCAGCGAAAAGTGGCCGTCACTCCAACTCTATTCCACTTATGCCTCTACGGAAATGCAATCGTCCTTCACCGAATGTTCTGAATTCCATGGCGGACACCTGCAACCCGAACTTATCATTGTAGAATTTCTGGATGATAAGAACCTTCCGGTGAAGGCAGGAGAACCGGGAGAAGTAACCATTACCACTTTAGGGGTAGAAGGTATGCCTTTACTTCGTTTCAAAACCGGAGACATCTGTTACCAATATACGGAACCTTGTGCATGTGGCAGAAACACCATCCGGTTAAGTTCTGTGCTGGGACGAAAAGGACAAATGATAAAATACAAAGGAACAACCCTGTATCCACCTGCATTATTCGACATATTGGATGATATTCCCCGGGTAAAGAACTACGTTGTTGAGGTGTATACCAACAAGTTAGGTACAGACGAGATATTGATTCGGATTGGCAGTGACGAAAACAGCGAAAGCTTTGCCAAAGAAATTAAAGATTTATTCCGCTCTAAAATACGGGTAGCTCCTACCATCCGGTTTGAACCGGCAGAATATATCTCTCAGATACAAATGCCTCCGATGAGTAGAAAAAGCATCAAATTCTTTGATTTACGATAACTAATTTCTAATTTTGACAAAATAATAAACTGAGTACTGATTCTAAATTATTAATTGTATGAAAAAGCTATTCACCCTTCTGTTCCTTGCAACAAGCATGATTTGTTTCGGACAAAACAAGAACTTCCTTAAAGAAGTTGAAAGTATCAATTTCTATGGAGTGGACTATTCAGCGGCTAAAGTATTTGGCGCAGCAGAAACCCCGGCACAATTTAAAGTAGCATTTGATGGAATTAACCGATTGTTCATTACCGAAGCCAAGAAATATGACGTAAGTAAGAAGCTGAAAGTAAGAGTTAATGAAATCTCACTCGATGCTGTCAATCAGGTCAATGAAGCTATCGATCCACAAGAATTGATGACGACCAATGCAAGCTATATGCTGAGTGAAGATCAGATTAAGCAAATTGTGAACGCACTTCCCACACAAAAGAAACCGGGTATTGGCTTGGTTATCATTGCCAAATTACTGAACAAAGCAGAAGCATACGGTTCCTATCAAGTAGTATTCTTCAATACGGAAACGAAAGAAATAATACAAGACTGGGCAACCGGTGGTAAAGCAAGAGGTTTCGGGCTGCGTAATTATTGGGCAGGCTCCATCCATAAGGTTATAAGGAATCTATAAAGCAAGATTGTATAAAAGAGATGATCCGTTAAATGAAAATAAGCGATATTTATACACAAACCACGCTTCTATGCGAAGAGTTTTTATCGTTAGTTATCAACGGGTTACAAGATATCAACTTTTAGTAGACAAGAAATTAAGAGTTTGTCAACAAGGAATTAACTTCTTGTCGACAAACTCTTAACTTTTTGTAATCGGGGATTTGAGACTTTATCCATTTTCCTTACACGGTATAAAGTAATCCTATTCATCCTTCTATTTCCTGAATATCTTTTTTCAGCTCCTCTACTTGTTCATAAGTAAATCCGTCAAGAGCTCTCTTCATACTGAGCAGTTCTTCACGAATAGCTTTCAGACGATCTACAATTTCAAAGTTACGAAGAGTGTTTTCTTTATTGTCCTTCATTCGCTGGCGGGCACCGGGTAATGTCATTCCCCGTTCCTTCACCAGATGATAGATCAGCTTCACAGTTTCAATATCCTCTTTGCGATATTGCCGCACCCCACGGCTCCCCTTCTTCGGAGAAAGTTGTGGAAACTCTTTCTCCCAGAAACGAAGCAAGGACTCGTTCACATCGAACATCTGGGCCACCTCACTGATGGAATAATATAATTTCAAGTCTTTATCCATAGCTGTTAATCGAGAACTTTACCATGGTTGGCAGCAATCTGTATCATCCGGTCGTAATCCTCAGCACTCAAGTCCATAAAGTAATAGTTGACAGGGTTGACTACCTGACCTTTTACATGAACTTCATAATGCAAGTGAGGGCCTGTACTCTTTCCCGTACTGCCTACCCCGCCAATAACTTCACCACGTACCACCTTCTTGCCGACCTTAGTACGGAAATCACGCAAATGCGCGTATACGGTCTGATAACCAAATCCATGATCTACCACAATCCGATTACCATATCCGGTTTGCCACCCCATCTGTATCACCGTACCATCTCCTGTGGCATAAACATCCGTACCCAAAGGTGCCGAGAAGTCCATACCTGCATGGAATTTTGTAGTTCCGTAAATAGGGTCGATACGCGTTCCGTAACCGGAAGCTGTTTTGCGAAGGTCTTTATTGGAAACAGGCTGGATAGCGGGGATACAACGCAACATTTCGTCATGGCTCTTACACATATCCACCACATCATCGAAGGAACGCGACTGGATATAGAGTTGCTTGCTAAGCATATCCATCTTCTGAGTTGTATTCACTACCAGATCGGAGTTCGCCATATCCATCAAGTGTTCATAACGGTTAGTGCCGCCATACCCTGCCTGACGAATAGCCGAAGGTACAGGGTCAGCCGCAAATATAACCCGATACAGGTTATCATCACGCTGTTGCACATCCTGCAATACCCCCATTGCCTCGTCCAGACGACGGGAAAGCACATTATATTGCGCTAAAAGTTGGCTATTTTCCTTCCTCAACTCTTTCTCGGAAGGTGAACCGAAGATAATCAGCAGAATAATGAAACTACCTGCCCCTAAGCCCATGCCGATAAACAAACGGCGCAGGAGACTCACCATCCGTTGCCGGACAGTAGGGTAAATACGGTCATAAGTCTGCGTCTGTGGATTATAAATGTAGTAAACTTTGCGCATCTTTTGGAAATATTTCGCTCATTAATACGACAAAAGTAATAAAAACAAGCTATCTTTGCACAGTTTTTTCAAGAATTATAAGATTTATGATTTATGATTTATGATTTATAAGAAAACAGTGATGGGGAAACATCTACAGTATTCGGCAAGTTATTCTTTTAAATCATGTGATGCATAAGTCATAAATCCTCATGGCATAAATCATAAATCATAAAATCATAAATCAGACAGACGTATGTTGACTGCAAATGAAATCCGAAACTCATTCAAGAGTTTCTTCGAGAGCAAAGGCCATCAGATAGTGCCCTCGGCTCCAATGGTAATTAAAGATGACCCGACACTGATGTTTACTAATGCGGGGATGAACCAGTTCAAAGATATTATTTTGGGTAACCACCCGGCAAAATATAAAAGAGTCGCGGACTCGCAGAAATGCCTGCGCGTTAGCGGAAAGCATAATGACCTGGAAGAAGTAGGACACGATACGTACCACCATACCATGTTCGAGATGTTGGGCAACTGGTCGTTCGGTGACTACTTTAAGAAAGAGGCAATCAACTGGGCATGGGAATACCTGGTAGATGTTCTGAAGATAGATCCGAAGAACCTTTACGCCACCGTATTCGAAGGCAGCCCCGAAGAAGGACTGGAACGTGACAATGAAGCCGCTTCCTATTGGGAACAGTTCTTGCCAAAAGATCATATCCTCAACGGAAACAAACACGATAACTTCTGGGAAATGGGTGATACAGGTCCGTGTGGTCCGTGTTCCGAGATACATATCGATTCACGTCCTGAAGAAGAAAAGGCTCAGATCCCCGGTAGTCAACTGGTGAACAAAGACCACCCACAAGTAATCGAGATATGGAATCTTGTGTTCATGCAGTTCAACCGCAAGGCCGACGGTAGCCTTGAAGGACTTCCTGCCAAAGTTATCGATACCGGTATGGGCTTCGAAAGACTGGTGCGCACACTACAAGATAAGACTTCTAATTATGATACAGATGTATTCCAACCCATACTAAAGGCTATAGGCAACATGACCGGCAAGAAGTATGGTGAAGACGAGAAGTCGGACATCGCTATGCGTGTTATCGCCGACCACATCCGTACAATCGCTTTCTCTATTACAGACGGACAATTGCCTTCGAATGCAAAGGCAGGTTATGTAATCCGCCGTATTCTGCGCCGCGCAGTTCGTTACGGTTATACATTCCTGGGGCAGAGACAGGCATTCATGTATAAATTACTCCCAGTTCTGATTGAAAACATGGGTGAAGCTTATCCGGAACTGGAAGCACAGAAAGAACTGATCAGCAAGGTTATTAAAGAAGAAGAAGACTCTTTCCTCCGTACACTGGAAACCGGTATCCGCCTGCTGGATAAGACGATGGCTGACGCCAAAGCTGCCGGAAAGACAGAAATCAGTGGTAAGGATGCCTTTACCTTATATGATACTTTCGGTTTCCCGCTCGACCTGACGGAACTGATTCTCCGTGAAAACGGTATGACTGCCGACATCAAGGAATTCGACGCCGAGATGCAACAGCAGAAGCAACGTGCCCGCAATGCCGCTGCCATAGAAACCGGCGACTGGATCACACTGAAAGAAGGAACCACTGAATTTGTAGGTTACGACTATACGGAATATGAAACAAGTATCCTTCGTTACCGCCAAGTAAAACAGAAAAACCAGACATTGTATCAGATCGTACTGGACTATACCCCGTTCTATGCCGAAAGTGGTGGGCAGGTAGGTGATACAGGTGTATTGGTCAGCGAATTCGAAACGATTGAAGTAATTGATACAAAGAAGGAAAATAACCTTCCGATACATATCACCAAGAAATTACCCGCACATCCGGAAGCTCCGATGATGGCTTGCGTAGATACCGACAAACGTGCTGCCTGTGCAGCCAATCACTCGGCTACCCACTTGCTGGACTCTGCACTCCGCGAAGTACTGGGCGAGCATGTAGAGCAAAAGGGTTCTTTAGTAACCCCCGACTCACTACGTTTCGACTTCTCTCACTTCCAGAAAGTGACAGACGAAGAAATCCGCCAGGTAGAACATCTGGTGAATGCAAAAATCCGTGCCAACATACCTTTGAAGGAATACCGCAATATTCCTATTGAAGATGCCAAAGAACTGGGTGCTATCGCCTTGTTCGGTGAAAAGTACGGCGACCATGTGCGTGTTATTCAGTTCGGTTCATCCGTTGAGTTCTGTGGAGGTACACACGTTGCCGCTACCGGAAACATCGGTATGATAAAGATTGTATCTGAAAGCTCCGTTGCTGCCGGCGTACGCCGTATCGAAGCTTACACCGGTGCACGCGTAGAGGAATTGATGGACACCATCGAAGATACTCTGAAAGATCTGAAAGCGCTCTTCAACAATGCACCCGACTTGGCCGGAACCATCCGCAAGTACATTGAAGAGAATGCCGGATTGAAGAAGCAGATGGAAGACTTCATGAGGGAGAAAGAGGCACAGATAAAGGAAAGATTGCTGAAAAACATGCAGGAAATCCACGGCATAAAGGTAATTAAGATTTGTGCTCCGATACCCGCAGAAAGCATTAAGAATATTGCATTCCAACTACGTGGCGAGATTACAGAAAACCTGTGTTTCATTGCCGGAACGATCAATGAAGGAAAACCGATGCTGACAGTAATGTTGAGTGATAACCTTGTAGCCGGTGGATTGAAAGCCGGAAATCTGGTGAAAGAAGCTGCCAAACTGATTCAAGGCGGCGGCGGCGGCCAGCCTCATTTTGCAACAGCAGGTGGAAAGAACATTGACGGACTGAATGCAGCAATAGAAAAGGTACTGGAACTTGCCGGAATTTAATAATTGACTTATGAAGGCAGACGGATTATTATTCGCCTGTGCAAGTAAATAACTGGCAAAAGACTTGACTTTGACATTCTGATGTCGTATCTTTGTCAATGTAATCCTGATTTAGTTTTGGGAAGATATATAGTAAAGAGGAGAAGCGAATGTTTCTCCTCTTTTTTGTATCTATAGAAGTGAAATGAGTTAAGATAGTATGTTTTATATGACAACATACTATGTAATGGACTAAAACAAACGATGTAATCACCCCAAACAAACCATCTGTTTGAGTAAAATACATCATCCGTTTCAGGTTAACACATCATCTGTTTGCAGAAAATAGAAACGGGAAAGCCGAAGCCCTCCCGTTCCGTTAAACATACATAAATTCTCTCTTGACAAAAAAGGTTAGATTAGTATATCTTTTTAGTTATTTTATGAAAGCTTCAAAAGTGTCACAAAAAAGATACTGCAACCTTCCGGAACTTCTACCGGACAAAGTTCAGTAACCTCCTCCCAAAAATACAAATAAGGATCCTGTGGCATAGACTTTGTAAGTTCTACAGAAGGACCGACACGATAAATATGTTTCTCATCACCGTAAGCAAACTGAATGCCGGACTTTTCAATTCCTTCCACAAGGACCGGGACTCTTTCATAGCGTCCCACCAAAGGAGGTACGGCGCTGTCATTCAGATAAACGCGCAATACGCCTTCCTCAAAGAAAGACTTTCCTTCATCTGGAATCAACTCGTAAAGCCCTCCCATCTTTACTGCGGGAAGATCAGAAAAAGCCTTAACAATATCATTCTTCTGTTCATCTGTTACATCTCCCAAAACAACGACACCCTCCTGCTCTTTAGACAAAACCAGTTTCATACAATCCATCACTTTCACTGCCAAAGACGCAGAATGCCCGTCAGAATCACGCACGGTTATCATGATCTCTCCTATAGACTTAGGAGTAACCAGTAAACGTTGGTAGCCGTTTTCGCTTTTTACAAAGGCGGCTGACACTATAGAGTTATCTCCATTTGTTATTGAGTAATTCCCATCACCACCGTCTATGCCCAGAATAATACCTTCCGGTTTATCCAGATAGAGATTCACGGAACCAATCAGATTATCACAAGTCCCAATCTGGTAAATAGGCGCCTCACCCGTAAAAAATACCATATCACGATAATCATCCTCGCATGCAGTACCCACAAACAAGAGTGAAATCAATATTAGAATAGAATAGATGTGTTTCATTGTTTTAGTCTTTTTATATCGGATTCGTATAATGAAAATGCAGTAAATAGTTAATTACTGCATGCGAACAGATATTTTTTTTAATCCCAGCTATTTATACGATTTGTTCTTTCGGGTAATTCACCAGATACAAAGTACCTGTGGCACGGGTAAAAGCCGTATATAACCAGCGGAAATAATCCGGTGTCAAATATTCATCCGTCATATACCCCTGGTCAAGAAATACATTCTTCCATTGCCCGCCCTGCGCTTTATGGCAAGTAACGGCATAAGCATACTTCACTTGCAAAGCATTATAATGCGGATCAGCCTTCATCTTTTTCATCCGTTCGCGCTTTACAGGAATGTCGGCATAATCTTCGAGCACAGCATAAAACAGCCTGTCATTGTCCGCTTTAGGCAAAGCCGGCGCATCACTATGCAAAGTATCTAACAAAAGATTAACTTCCAGTTCAAAATCCCCGTAATCAGGAAAAGTGAGCAGAACTTCCGCAAAACGGAAACCATACAACTCACGTGTACGACGCATCCGGTGAAGAACAGCTATCTCACCATTGGCAATGAAATCCATTTCTTTACTTTTTTCTGTCCAGTAGTAATTATTCTTTGCTACCATCAGCAAGTCGCCCGTGTTCAATTCATCTTCCCGCCAAAGGATTTGCGCGCGTATACCATTATTATAGATATTCGCCCGCTTATTGGAACGACATACGACGATGGTTTCATCCATCCCGTCACGGTCGTAACAAGTACTCAACGTATCTATCAGTTCATCGCCCGGAACTACCTTTATATCAGCGAACCCCGATACCTTTATCTTTGGCAGACTCTGGCAGGCATCTTCAGCTATAAGTTGGCGCAACCGGGTAGCATTCCATAATATACCGGAGTCCTGCACCTGACGTACTACCTGCGTCAAATCTACCTCTATCACCTCCAACCCATAACCTTTCAGTGCCTCGGCAAACAAAGCAGGACTCTGTTCTTCACCCACCGGAGGAAGCTGCGCCGTATCCCCCATCAGTATCAACCGACATCCTGTACCGGAATAAACAAACTGTATCAAATCGTCCAGCAAACGCCCTGTACCAAACACAGCACCGGATAACCCCTCGTTCGAAATCATCGAAGCCTCATCCACTATATATAAGGTATGAGTAGTCAAATTATCGTTTACAGAGAAGTTACTCACCTCATTGGAGAAAGATTGCTGACGGTAAATCTTTTTGTGAATAGTAAACGCCGGATGCCCCGCATAAGCAGAAAAAACTTTCGCCGCCCGCCCCGTAGGAGCCAACAGAATTGACTTCTGTTGCAACTTATCCAATGTCCGTACCAGCGCTCCGACCAGCGAAGTTTTTCCTGTACCAGCATATCCGCGCAGCACAAAAACCGCATCATTACGGGGAGATAACAAGAAGGCAGCTAATGATTTTAGTACTATTTCTTGCTCAAAAGTTGGTTCATAAGGAAAATTTTCCTTAATTTGCCTTTCTAAATAGTTATTTATCATTTTTGTAATAGAAAAAAGTTACAGGAACTATCGCCATTAGAATTATTTATTTTATTTTTGCGGTACGAATATAACAACTAAAAAACATATTTATCATGAAAACAGTATTTAATGTCGTTTTAGGCTTGTGTGCAGTGGTATTGATTTACATCTGCTATACCAGCATTATGGGTCCTATTAATTTCGAAAAGGCTAAAAAGCACAGGGAAAAGGCAGTTATCGCCCGTTTAATGGACATCCGTAAAGCACAGCAGGAGTATCGTAACTTGAACCACCAACAGTACACGGCAAGTTTCGACACCCTGATTCATTTTGTTAAAAACCAGAAGTTGCCTTTCATCTACAAAGAAGGTGAATTGAATGACAAGCAGTTGGAAGACGGCATGACCGAAAAAAAGGCTATTGCTATCATCAACAAAGCCAAGAAAACAGGAAAGTATGATGAAGTAAAGAAAGCCGGTCTGGAAAACTTCAAGCGTGACACCTTGTGGGTTGCTGTATTGGATACTGTATTCCCCAAAGGCTTCAATGCTGACTCTATGAGATATGTACCTTACGGTAACGGTGCACAATTCGAAATGGCTATCAAGAACGATACTGCTAAGTCAGGTGCTCCTTTCTGTCTGCTCGAAGTGAAGACTCCGTATGAAACTTACCTGAACGGTCTGGATAAGCAAGAAATTGCTAATATGAAAGACGTACAAACTAAGTTGGGTAAATATTGCGGTCTGATGATTGGTAGCTTGGAAACAGCTAACAATAACGCAGGTAACTGGGAATAATCCCCCATCCTCAAAACATTGTATGATAGAAACGATTGACTTTAGTAAATCGGAACAATAT
>ENA-UEPG01001134-UEPG01001134.1-human-gut-metagenome-genome-assembly--contig:-NODE-1134-length-22320-cov-9.580812_pt1 | contig 22320 bp, 19 predicted proteins | sample MGYA00242893_ERZ507902 | MGnify/ENA primary metagenome ERZ507902 (study PRJEB26167, sample SAMN06115491) | human gut metagenome | host: Homo sapiens | place: China:Gansu | collected 2015-04-23... | reverse complement strand
AGTCGCTAACCCTTCCCCTCATCGGGCGGGTTCGGGATTCTCACCCTATAGAAGTGCGCCATGCTGGGCGCACACGAAAAAAGCCCAAGACATGCTTGAGCTTTTAAATCTGCCTAAACCTCCCATGACGTTTAGGTCAATATAGAACTATGCCACGGGAGTTCCGGTTTTAGGTTTCTGAATCCGGAAGGCAAAAAAAAAGCACCTGAGAAAAAATTTCAAGTGCTCTTAATCAATCGGAAAGATACAGCCGAATCGCTCGGCAGAATGCATCTTTCTCAACCTCAAATCCCAAGGAGAACTGACAAATTCAATTGCCACGTAGCTATATTAGCACAAACCACTAGTGATAAACCCTAAGTTAAGATAATTTTTTCCTCTTTTCCCAAAATGGTTCTCTTCTCTAGGTGTTATTACTCTAGTCAAAGTTTTTACGAACTAATACAATTTTCTCAACGAACCAAAATAATCCCAAGGACCTCTGCATCGATTTCGTTGCAGAGGTTTTTATTTTGTACGTATCGAAAATTAACGTCGGGATTTAATGCATCAAAGACAAAAAAAGGCGCTCGAAGAAAATCAAGTCCGAGCGCTCCAATCTAAATTTGAAATCGCGGCCGACTTGCTCGGCAGAGCGTGATTTCAACTCAACCTCAAATCCCAAGGAGAAGTGACAACATTCAATTGCCACAACTGCATATTAGCATAATCCACTAGGTGAAAACCCTCTTATCTGAATACGCATCCTATTTTAGGTTTAATTTGCCAGGGCCTTTGCTGTGTGAAGAACATCGATAATGCGGGCGTATTCTTTCTTTAATTCATCTGTATATTGAGTGCCTTCTTCCCAGCGTCCGTTTTTAAATTCGAACTCCTGCGCTTTCACAGGAGTATTCAGGCTGGCAAAGCCCAGAGTTGCAGTAATCCCCTTCAGAGAATGAGCGGCCCTTCTGGCGTCTTCTCTTCTGTCTTCTGCAATTGCCTTGAAAAGCTCAGGAAATGTCGGCTCTTCTAAAAAACGAAAAAGGTACTTTTCATAGAGTCTTTCGTTCTCCGAGAAATAAACCAGACCGTCAGTTAAGTTAATGCCGCTTTGGGCCAAGAATTCTTTTTGTTTTTCGTTCATTGAATTCCTCAAGATTTTTCTAATTTGCCGACCAAGAATAACAAACCGCACATCCGAATGAACAGAAGTGCGGTCTGAGTCACATAATCAGAAGATTAGTATTCGAAGGTCCCTTTCTGCAGGAGCTCCTTGCCTTTCATCATCAAGACGCCTTTACTGTAAACGTCCTGAAGTTCCCAGTTCTCATCGAAGAGACACAGGTCTGCGCTGTTTCCGGCAGCAACTTCGCCTTTACCTTTCATTTCCAGGCCGCGAGCTACGTTGCGGGTGAGCAGCGGAAGAACTTTTTCAACGGCGTGACCTCTTGCAATCAGCTTCTTGAGATCACGAAGGTTGCAGGCAACGCCTCCGACGCCAAGACCGACCATCTCGCCCTTTTCATTAAAGCGAGGAACCGAACCGTGTCCGTCTGAGCTCATCGTCATAATGGACGGTTCGATTCCGGCATCCCAAGCAGCTTCCACTGCGTCAGCAGGACTTTCAAAGCAGCAGGAACCGCCGGTTGTAATATCGATACGGCCGCCTCTCTTCGCAAATTCAAGCGCTTTGCCGAATACATACTTATCGCGAGCGCAGTGCGTCGGACGAATGTGACGAATCGGGAAACCTCGATTGACGATTTCTTCAAACATCTCAAATGCGCCCGGAACGTTGCCGAGATGAATATGAAGAACACCGATCTTTCCGGCAATCATGCCACCGACTCGAATCTGAGTCAGAAGGTCAAGAACATTCTGCGTTGTCGGGAAAGATGAACGATGGTCGCCCAATGCAATCTTGACGCCTAAAACTTCATGAACCATCAGCAAGTCGTTTTTGACAGAGCCCGTGAGGGTTGTCGGCGGATAAGAGTAATTGCTTGTGTACATCCAAGCGGTTACGCCTTCGTCCGTCAGAGCCTGAACTTTTGCTAAAAGATTCGGTAAAGAACGGGTGACGCTGTCGGTTCCGGAAACTCCGACCAAACTCGTGGTACCGCAGGAAATCAGTTCACTGAGAACTATCTCAGGTGTACGGCTGCGAGGACCGCCTTCTCCGCCGCCACCGGTGACGTGAATATGCTGGTCAATAAAGCCCGGCGTCAGGATTTTGCCAGAAGCATCAACTGTTTCCAGTTCGGGCAAAACGACCGTCAGATCTTTACCAACTGCGGCAATCTTGTCGTTAACCACCAGAACATCCTGGACTCCAAGATCGTCCGGGTTGTAGACATGAGCACCTTTGATTAAATAAGCCATAGAAATATCCTTTTATAAGAAGATTAAGCTGCTGGTTACGGATACGATCACAGCAATGATCATGACCGGGATCGTGCGGCGAATCAGAGCAATCGGTGTTAAGCCGGTGATACCGGAAACCGCAATGATGACGCCGGCGATCGGGCTCATCGTACGAGCGATACCGGCAGAGAGCTGAACCGGAACGGCAAGAGCTAGTGTCGGGATTCCGACGGAGGACGCAGCTTCAGGAAGAAGCGGAGAGAAAGCAAAGAAGGCTGCGTTGCCGGAACCGGTGACGATCGCAGCAACAATCATGATGACGAGCATGACGATCAGCATGATGAACAAACCTGCGTTCTGGATAGAAGCAGCTGCCTGAATCATCGTGGAGATGCCGCCGATCTTGTTTAAACCAAGAGCAAACATTTCCGCGCAAACGATCAAGCTGACGGTAGAGGTAAAGACCTTGCCCATACCTTCAAAAATCGCCTGAGAATCTTTGCAGCACTGCTTGAAATCGCGGCGAGTGGCGATATCGACGACCAAAGCAATAATCAGAGAAACGATGATCGCAGTGACGAGATTCAGCCTGATGGCTTTGTAGACCAAGGGAGAGAAACCGATCAGAAGACCCAAGGGCAGCATCGGGAGAATGGCGTAATAAGCGGGGCCGGCACCTTTAAGAGCCTCGTCAACGTCAAGAGCGCTTTCTTTTGCGTCTTCCTTATTAGCAGCAGCGCCTTCTCTCTTATCAAACCAGCGCTGGACGAAATAATGACCGATTGCAACGGAGGCAATCGTGCAAAGAGCGACAGGACCCTGACCTTGAACGAAGTAAGTCACAACGTCCATATTGCAGAGGTCGGCGGCACGCATTGCGTTGGAGCTGGACGGTCCTAAGTCCAAGCAGCAGGTTGTGGCGATAACGGCGGCTGCAGAAGTGCGGGAAACGCCCAAAGCAACCAGCAGCGGATAAATAGAAGCCATCAGCAAAAGGCCGAGTCCTACGGCAGAGTTCACGAACAATGCGATGAACTGGCCGACGACGTAAGTCAGAGCCAGCAGGACATAAGGAGAGCGGATGGCTTTCAGAGGCTTAACACACAGCTTAACCAGTGCTTTGCTGGCGCCGATGCGGTCCATATAAACAGCAAAGCCGGCAATGGCCATAATGTTGAGGCCTAAGCCGGGCAAGCGTCCTTTTAAGAGATTTGTAAATGCCTGAGCAAAGTCAAAAGCGAAGAAGTTTGTGGAAGCTTTGGGAGCAACTGCGGGAACTCCTTCCAAATAAGCACAGAAAAGGAGCAGCAAGCCCAAAAGCAAAAGGATAATCGGAGGATAGTAGTTTTTGATAACGAAGTAGCTGACCAGCCCGATGGCGACCAGCGTAAGGATTACACCAACCATATTGCACCTATGGATTTGAGTTAATAATTATGTACCCATGCTAGAACTTAAAAATTCTCTTGTGAATGGTGTAACTTTTTGTTAACTACTTGTTCTTACGTGATTCCTCAGCGTTATTCCTAATCTGCTTTATACGATGCGCGCAACACAAATAAGCAATAGACGAAAGTTATTTGACAAATATTTCTCTAAATTTTTTGTGCAATTTTCACGGTGAGTACACTGTCTCACTGTTAAAATTTCTTAGCGAAACAGCTAGATATATACCTTGTTCTAGGTATCTTTCCCCTGAAATAGGAAAGGAATATATAGAAAATACTAGTATTTTTACTTAGGAAGCGTAGAATAAAAGCCGTTAGAGAAGTACTCCTGAAGTTAACAAACCCGCTGGCAAGAATTCTTCGCCGGCGGATTTTTTATGTTCCTTTGATTAAAAGAATCACAATTCGACGAACTATAGAATAAATTTCAAAGACTGATCCTGCTTTCAGAAAATCCTAAAAATCCAATAGTTATGGCAATTTTTCTAACGAAAAATTGCCATTATTTTTGATTAATTGCTTGATTATATAGTTTAATTTTAGTATAATATAAGACTATATTAAAATGATTTAAAGGCAAAAAAAATGGCTGTTCCTGAAGAAGTCAAAAAGGTTCCGCGTCCGGTTAACACTACTGTCTATGACGCCGGCAGAGACGGACCGAAGCGATTCTTTGTTCGGGAACGGATTGGGTGTAAGTACATCAAAGGCCATAATCCGCAGCCCGTTTACGGGAAGGTTATTGGCTATATCTACGAAGGGAAGTTCATTCCTAAGGGGCTGGAATTGAGAACTGATAAGCCCGACAGTCTTTCCTTTGGCAGCGCTGCCTTTGCTTATTCTGTCTGCCAAACCCTTAAGCAGGAACTCTTCGAGAGCTTCGAAATCAAAACTGCTCTTACCTTACTGACAATCGCTCTTTTGAGAGTTCTTAAACCCAGGGTTCCCAACAGCCGACTAAATTCTCTTTACGAACGCAGCTGGATATCGATGTTCATTCCCGGAATGCAGCTGTCCGGTAATACGGTCTCAAAACTGCTCAACAATCTTGGGAAAGACGCCGAGAAAAGGAGACATTTCTTTGCACGACGCCTCAGTAACGTAAGCGGCTTTGAGCACATCGCGATTGACGGGACTCTCAAACAGGACAGCAGTATTGTCAACGATCTTTCCGGCTTCTCCTATAAGTCCCGTCTGAAAGGATGCCGCGATATCAGCGTGATCTATGCCTACGATATTGAAAGGATGGAGCCGCTCTGCGCTCAAGTCTTTCCCGGCCATTGCATCGATGCAAGCGCTTATCGGGAATTCATTCGCGAAAATAAAATCGAAAAGGGAATCATTGTTGCTGACAAGGGCTTTCCGTCTTCAAAGTTGGCCGATGAACTTAAGCAGCATCCGGGACTCCACTTCCTAACTCCGGTCCGACGCAATGATGTAAATATCGAAAAGCTGGAACTTCTCAAATTTGACGGAGTTCTGGCCGGCACGAAACAACAAGTTCTTTATGCCAAACGCAAAAGCGTTTCCGGAAGATTCTTTTACTCATTTAAAGACACCGGTTTAGAGAGCTCCGAGCAGAAAGACTACTTGAATCACAGGCTCAGACATAACGACTTTAATAATGAAAATTATCTGGGAAAGAAAGAAAAGTTCGGTCTCATTGTCTTTGAATCAGACCAAGATCTATCTCCAAAGAGCGCCTACCTTTGCTATCAGGACCGATGGCTGTTGGAACTCATGTTTAAAAAATACAAATCTAATGAGCAGCTTGTAGATTCCAGAGTGCAGAGTGACTTCTCTGTTTGGGGCTCGGAGTTTGTCAATTTCTTAGCAACAGTCATTACTGCAAAGATGGTGAAAAAGGCCGATGAGAAGAAGTTATTGGACAAGTTCACTTATGGTGAACTCCTCGATGAACTTGAGCACATTTGGAGAAAAACTGCTGCTAAAGGGCCGGTTCAATCTTCTGATCCTTATTGGGTGCATCCCTTCAAAGACGGAATGCAAATCCTAGAAGAGCTGGGATTATCCGAACCTATTGCAACCCTGGATGGGGAACCTAAGCCTAAAGGCAGGCCTAAAAAGAAACCTGTCTTTGTCGGTCCTAAGAGACCTAGAGGAAGGCCGAAAAAGACAGAAACCGACTAGCATATAGTACAAATAATTGAGAAACCTTTATTTGATTAGCTTGGCAATATTTTTTAGGCTAACGATTTGATCCACTCGATGACGTCGTCTAGTTCTCTATTCCGGATTTCGTGCTTCATATCGTAATTTTGTATGAGGACAGGGTTGCCGCGGTTTCTCAAAAAAGCGGAGGCTTTATCAGACATTTCTTGAGAAATAAATTCGTCTTTGAGTGACACCGCTTGGAAGATCGGGACGTCTTTGGAGACATCCGTCATCCGACTTGTCAACTGATCTTCTAAAGGAAGGTAGGAAGAAAAGGCAAAAACACCCGCGACCGCAAAAGGTTCCAAAAGTGCAGTTGTTAAAGCAATGACTCCGCCTTGAGAAAAACCGCCGAGATAAATGTCTTTAGGGCTGACGCCTTGAGAGATCTCATTCCTAACTAGGGAAGCGATCCGGTCCGAGGATTCAAAAATTCCGTCGATATCTGCTTCCCTTCGAAAGTCTGAGCTCTTTACGTCAAACCAAGCATGTGCAGGCTCACCGTTAAATTGTTTTACTTTAATGATCGGTGCCGTCGGGAGAAGAAAAGAATAGTCTTCGCCTAATCTTTTACAAAGATATTCAGCCACCGGTCGAATAACGGATGCCGTCCCCGTCAATCCGTGGAGAAGAATCACTCTTTTAGAAGCAGTCGGTGATCCTAACTCAATAAGTTCTTCTTCCATCATTCCACCATCAGAGCGTTATCTGTCCGCCACATTGTAGAGGCGATACTTCCTGTTTCAGCGTGAGAGCACAAAGGAAACTCGTAAATCTACATTGCGACTTTTACTGCCAAAATAATAGTAAAAATGGTATAGCTCCTTTTGCTGCAAGCTTCAAAAAGCTTTCGAACTCAGAGCGCTCTTTCAGCTCATAGGCGTCATCGACAGCTAGAATAGAGTGGTCGAGCTGTGAAAATAAAGAAAACCAAGGAGTAACTATGATCGTCGTGCTTCCGGATGGAAAACTCATCAATTTCAATCTTGTCTGCTTCACCGACACCCGTTCTTTTAAAGAACCAGTGCGTTTCAGCATGGTCAACGGGGAATCCGTTTTTTGCGAAATGACGGAAGATCAATACCAATCCATGCTGCTTTCCTTAGTGCATAACGAGCCGATCCATAAAGTTCTGCCCATCAAAGAGAAAGTTCAAAAGTCCAAAATTGATTTCCGCGACTTCCCTTCCGTTTTAGAAGGTGAAAATTCTCCCGTCTGATTCTTCAGTTTCTTGGCAGCTTCGGCTGCCTTATTTTTTGGTTTTCCAGAAAAATTCTCTTTTTTCAACAAGGTACTTATTTTCATCAGAGCCCGCTGCGAGCATTTATTTCTCGATTTGTTGGATTCTTGTCTCATGGGAAGCCCGAGAAATAAGGGTTTTATTTCGGTCTTGCGCAAAAAAAGTTCAACAAATCAAGCTGTCGTGGTTACAATTACGACTATTACGACGTTTCGTCGGTTAACTCAGAGGTCTCTATGAAATTACTTACCGTTGCCGCAATGGCATTTACGCTGTTGGCAGGATCTGTTAATGCTGCCGAACAACTGAACGCATATTCCATCATGCCTGAGAAATATGCTTCTAAGGTTTTCGCAGAATTCACAAAAGATACAGGCATCAAAGTAAACTTCATGCGTTTCTCTTCAGGCGAAGCTCTGGCCCGTCTGAATGCAGAAAAGAAGAATCCTCAGGTTGACGTTATGCTCGGCGGACCTGCTGATACATACGCAGCCGGCATCAAAGAAGGCATCTTCGAGCAGTATCGTCCGAAAGATTCCGACGCAATTCCCGCAAACCTGCGTGATCCTCAGAACCATTGGACCGGCATCGGTATCATTCCTCTGTGCTTCTTAACAAACACCAAGTTCCTGGAAAAGAATAAGATGCACGCTCCGGAATCCTGGAATGACCTTCTTGATCCGCGCTACAAAAACAACCTCCAGATGGCCGACGCTCGTACTTCCGGTACAGCCACAGAACGTATCTACTCCCTCGTGAAAGTCATGGGCGAAGATCCGGCCTTTGCTTATCAGAAGAAATTAAACGACAACATCCAGATGTACACCAAGAGCGGTGCGGGCGGCGCAATGCCTATCGCTACCGGTCAGTGCGGCTCCGGCATCTTCTACATCGTTGACGCACTCGATATCCAGCAGCAGGGCTACCCTGTCGTGATCACATATCCGAAGGACGGCGTTTCCTACGGTATTGAAGCCACCGGTATCGTCAAAGGCGCTAAGAACATGGACGCCGCTAAGAAGTTTGTCGACTGGGCAACCAGCAAGAAATTTGCCGACTTCATCGTCGCAAACAAGATCAACTACGTACCGACTCGTTCCGACGTCAAGACCAGCAATCCGCTTCTTGACCTCTCCAAGATCAACATGAAAGACGTTGACGTGGCTTGGAAGGGCGAAAAACGCAAAGAATATACAAACCGTTGGATTAACGAAGTCATTAAGTAATTTTTCACCGTTTTAACGTGATTTAAAAATTGTGGGGTTCTGCTTGACCAAGTCGAACCCCCGTTTCATTAGGAGTACTTAAATGACGAGCGGAACCAAGCAGCAGAGGGACCCGGTGACCTTGCTCACCATCTGCGTCCTTTGGCTCGCCATGGGCGTATTCGTCCTGTACCCGATCGTTCGCCTCCTGGCAATGACTTTCATTGTCGACGGTCACCTGACATTTGAAAACCTCTTGCCGTTCCTCGCCAATTGGTATGACCGCCGAGCCATTGTCAACAGTATTATTCTGGCGTGCGCAGTCGGTTTTGCCGGCACGATCATCGGATTCATTTTTGCCTTCGCAGTGACGCGTTTGTCGCTGCCGAAGTGGCTTACTTTCTTTATCAGCGCGGTAACACTGCTGCCGCTGATTTCACCTCCATTCACATCAAGTATTGCGCTGACGCTCTGCTTAGGACCCAACGGCATCATCCTGACGGCCTTGGGTCTGGAAAATTTCAATTTCTTCGGCTTCTGGGGAACGTTTATTTCAGAAACACTGACTTACTTCCCCATTGCCTTTATGACGCTGTCGACGATTCTTATGAGAATCGACCCCAACTTAGAAGACGCCGCCTATTCTCTAGGCGCATCTCCTTTCAGCGTTTTCAAATCCGTTACCTTTCCCCTGTCGGTTCCGGGTTTAGCCAATGCCTTCCTTCTGGTGTTCTCCTGCTCTCTCGCAGACTTTGCAACACCGTTGGTGTTAGGCGGCCACTCCTTCCCCGTTCTGCCGACACAGGCCTACCTGCAGATCACCGGCATGTATGACTTTAAGGGCGGCGCTGCCTTGTCCTTCCTGCTCTTAATCCCGGCTTTGGCTGTTTATGCTCTGCAGAATTTCTGGGTCAGCCGCAAGAGTTTTGTTACTGTCAGCGGCAAAGCCGGCGGAAGAAGTTCTATTAAGGGCCCCGGTGTCCTGATCTCTTCGATCGTTATCGGTACAGTTGCCTTTATTACGGCATTTGTTCTTTATCTGTATGCCATCATCTTGGTTGGCTCTGTTGTGAAGGTTTGGGGCGTTGATAATTCGCTGACGCTTGAAAACTACCACTACGTCTTCACTTTCGGCATGAAAGCGATTAAAGACACCTTGCTGATCGCCTGTATCGGCACCCCGCTCGGCGGCCTGCTCGCAGTCTTGATCGGTTATGTCTGCAAGTGGTTAAAGATTCGCGGTCACAAGACCTTAGAAACTGTCTCCCTCTTGAACTACACATTGCCGGGTACCGTGGTCGGTATCGCCTACATTATTGCGTTTAACGACCAGCCTCTGGTTCTGACCGGTACGGTCTACATCCTTATCGCAGCATACGTATTCCGCTATTCTTCAGCCGGTATCCGCAACGTAATTGCTGCATTGACGCAGATCGACCCGTCTATTGAAGAAGCCTCTACAAGTTTGGGTGCATCTTCAGCCTACACATTCCGTAAGATCACAGTTCCCTTGGTTCTGCCTGCAGTGTTAACGGGTATGCGCTATTTGTTCATCCACTCGATGACCGCTATTAGCGCCACGATCTTCTTGGTATCCGTGAACTGGACCCTGATCACAACACGCATTTTGGAGTGCATGACCGAGCTTCAGTTCGCTCAAGCTTGTGCATTCTCCATCGTCTTAATTTTGATTGTCTTCGCCGCCTCTGCCTTTATGGCTTTAATGGCAAAAGTTCTTTGTCCGGTAGGCGACGCTTCCGGAGGACTTCGTTAAATGTCCGTATCTCTTACGCTTAAAAACATTTCCCGCAGCTACATTAAGGACAACGAAAAGTTTTTCGCCGTTCAAAACGTAAATCTTGAAGTTAAACCGGGCGAATTTCTCACGTTCTTAGGACCGTCCGGCTGCGGTAAAACTACCACTCTGCGCATGATCGCAGGTTTTGAAACTCCTACGGAGGGCCAAATCCTTTTGGGAGACAAAGACGTCACAAAAATCCCTGCCAATGAACGCGGCATGGGCTTCGTATTCCAGAACTACGCTTTGTTCCCGCACATGAAGATTTTCGATAACGTGGCCTATGGTCTGCGTATTCGCAAAGAATCTTCCGACGTCATTGCACAGAAAGTCAAAGAAGCGCTTGCTATGGTCGGGTTGGAAAAAGCCGAGCATCGCTACCCTAACCAGCTTTCAGGCGGTGAGCAGCAGCGTGTCGCTTTAGCCAGAGTACTGGTTTTAAGACCGCAACTGATTCTTATGGATGAACCGCTCTCGAACCTTGACGCAAAACTGCGCCTGCACATGAGAACGGAAATCCGTAGAATCCAACAGGAACTCAAATTGACCTGCCTCTACGTGACTCACGATCAGAAAGAAGCTTTGACCATGTCTGATCGGATCATGGTGATGAACAAGGGCAAGATTGAACAAATCGGTACGCCTATGCATTTGTATGATGACCCGGCAACGCCTTTCGTTGCCGATTTCATCGGGCAGGCTAATCTTTTCTACGGCACGCTTGTTTCTGTTGAAGATAAGTACGGCCTTGTCGATGTTGCCGGCCGTAGGGTCAAAGCTCGAATGGGTGTCCTAAATCCCCCAAGAATTGGGGGAAAAGCGCTCCTGATCGTACGACCAGAAAACCTCAACATCGGCACCTCGGAAAACTGTCTGGCAGTCAAACTCATTAATCGCCTCTTTGAAGGAGACCGGGTAGACTACCAGTTTGAAGTGGTAAATGGTATCAATCCGAAACCTTACTCGATGTCAGTTCCTTTTCTTCCCGGCACTTCACTACTGCCGGAAGGCTCGACATTAGATGCTTCGTTTGTTCCGGATGCCGGTGTACTTCTAAACGGCGAATAACTTAAGCAACGATCACAGTTACGTCAAGCCGCCTCGTTTTTCCTGAGGCGGCTTGTTCTTATTCGGAGCTTCTGGAAGGAAAAATTATTAGTATCAACGAAGAGGACAGTTTCATAAATCTCTACAATAAAATCTCGCAATTGTGATGCACGCAACGGATTTTTTATGAAACGCTTAAGCTTATCTCTCGCTGTCGTTATTTTGGCCCTTTCTTCTGCTGTATCAGCCTCGGACTTCGAGGAAGACGAGCAATATATTTCCTGTCGTAAAGGAGCAGTCAATGATCGACAATTAACGGCTTGTCAAGAGCGGTTACTCGAGCGTCTTGACATGTCCATTGCAAAGGCACTTGATAGAAATATGACGCTGTTGGCAGAGTCGGAAAGAATTACCGCCCAGCGTTACCAATCACAATGGGAAAGTTGGCGTCAAAGTCACTGCGATTATTCACTCCGCAAACAAAATGATCAGCAGCATCTTAGCTTGGCCTGCTACCTCCAAGCTGCAAGAGACCGCCTAGACATGTTGGAAGGTGAGAAGCTTGAAACAAATTCAAACTTTAAAGTTTGCTTACGGCGTGCAGGGAAAATAGAAAGCCACGAAATTCTCTGTCATCAAGAAGAGTATCAAAGACTTGAGCAAATTTTGTTCGGAACCGTCCAAGCCGCAGAAAATTCTAGCCCACAACCAAAAACAGTATTGGAAGATCAACTTTTGTGGGAAAAAGACCTCGCTAAAAAATGTAAGCGCCCACCATTTGCCTCTATCGAACAAGCCGCTAATAATTACCAGTGTTTATGTAATGAAATCTATAAGCGCATTCGTTCTTTAACAGGTACTGCAGAACGCCGCGTGCGTTGACGTAAGAACAATTGGCAATCTCCTTGTCATTTATGACAAGGAGATTGCCAAGAAAGCGCCGGGGCGATTTGCGAGGGCGTCTGTTTTTTCTCTTCTTTCGTCAGTCTCCGGAATCTTGTGAACGGATAAACTGATCGTTTTTAGTGAAATAAAGCTTTTGAGTCATCTGAATGCTGACCCAAGTCACGATCGCCGCTGTTGCGGCGATAGAAAAACAGATTAATAACTGATACCTGACAGCAGTTAAGGGCGATTCACCAGCTAAAATTTGGCCGCTCATCATCCCGGGGAGCGCCACGATGCCTAAAACCATCAACATATTGATCGCGGGAAGCATCGCGGCAGAAGCAGAAACCTGGACCGTTTTAAGCACAGCCTGTTGCTGCGTCGCCCCTAGCGCCAACAATGTCTCAATCTCCCCTGATCGCAATTCAAGCTCGCTTCTGAAACGTTCAACGCCCAAAGCAGCCGAATTCATAGCATTAGCAACAATCATCCCAGCTAACGGAACCAAGTAACGGCCTTCCCAAAGAGGTGTCGGACGAATTACAACAAATTCAAGGTAAGAAACCGTTAACCCTGCCCCCAAGAAAATCGCGGTAAACAGGATCCACCGATACTTTCTCCGACTTTTTGCATTCTGGAGACCGCCCAAGCGTTTTAAAGCGGACTCGGAAGCCGCCCCCACCATAAACAAGATAAGGGCAGCGAGCACCCAGGGATCTGATTGTCGAAAAGCCCAAAGAAGGATGTATCCAACAGCGACCAACTGAATCGTACCCCTGACGACTCCGATAATTAACGACTTAGAGAGACCTAGTTTGTACTTCCAGGATAAAAACAGGGAGATCCCAACCGGTAATAAACCGATGCCCATTTGCAAGAGCGATATATCGTTTGATCCGCTAATTGCCATCTCTTCCTCCTCAAGCCTCTAGTCGTTTTCACTGACTTCATGTGACCTATCTACGAAATCCATTCTACGAATCGACTTTCTTTAGGGCACGTATCTCAACTCAAAATCAGCACATGTAAACACATGTGAACATGTTCACACTTGAGTTTTATTTTGAAAATATCTCGTCAAAAGCTTCTTCAACGGCTTTCTTGTCCACACGGTACGTTCCCTGAACCATTCCGTCGCGGCCTCCTCCACGCCCATTTAATTTGGCATTCAAGGATTTACTGATTTTCGGGAGTTCCGGATCTGATGACGCAATAACATAATTAAATCCGCCCTCTATCGGACTGAAAACTCCGATTGAACTTTCGGGAAATTTTTCTTTCAGCATTCCGGCAAAACGTTTTAACTCAAAAGGAGACAAATCCTCTTCAAAAACTTTCACCAGACCGTTCCTAGACACAAGGCCGGAAGCCACAAACTGAAGATATCTTTCAGTTCTTTGGGCACTCTTCTGGTCTTTCGCTTTTCCTTCTTCAATGAAATTTGCCGCTGCTTTAGCAATTTCATGCGGCTTAGCGGAGAATAAAGCAGAAACCTTTGCTATCTCCTTTACCCTCCATCCGTAATCTCTCCTAGCCCGTTCACCGGCTACAAAACGAACTCTTGTTCCTCCTCGGTGTTTGGACGCATCCAGGATTTTGAACATTCCGATTTCTCCGGAACGACGAACATGGGTACCGCAACAGGCACAGCGGTCGCATCCCGGAATTGTCACGATGCGAACTACGCCACGCAATTCCTTTTTACTGCGATATTCCATCGCCTCTAAGACTTCTTCAGTTGGGAACTCAATTTTAAGATCAATATCCTGAGTGATCGCCTGATTCACCAGTTGTTCTAATTCAGGGATCGATTCCATCGGGATTTCACCGCTGAAATCAACGGTAATATCGTCCGGATCCATATGGAACCCGACGTTTTCCAATTTATATTTTTGGTGAACAAGTCCGGAGAAAATATGCTCGCAAGTATGATTTTGCATATTGTCAAAACGGCGTTCCCAATCGATTTTTCCAATCACTGTAGACCCAACTTCCAGAGGCTTGTCTATGTAGTGAACAATCTCTGGACCGAGCCTTTTTACAAAAATAACCTTAGCTTCTCCTAAGGTCCCCTCGTCAGAGGGCTGTCCGCCGCCCTCAGGATAAAAGGCGGTGTCGTCCAACACAACCTCAAATCCTTTCTTGCCCTCGCGACAGGAAGTAACAGTTGCTGAAAATTCTCTTGCGTACGGATCACGATAAAACAATTCCTGCATTGTTTCCATTGAATGTCTCCACTGCTTTTAGTTGGTTGCCGAAGATTATAGGCAGTCAAGAGAAAGGAAACTGTTTTGCTGAAAGCTTTCTCATCCTTGGATTTATTCTCACTTTTGGGATCGACCTGGGTTGTCTAGAACTTAAACCGCCGTCACCTTCCTATAATGATGAGCTAGGCAATGGTTTTATATTTTGAAAGATGAGTGCATCAAGAGACAAATTTCACTTTTGGGTCGGCATGAGCATTGTGATTGTGATCGCAATACTCATAGGTCTGCTTTGCACCGTCTTTACACCAAATTATTTCCGGCCTAAAACGATCGTTGAAACCTATTTCACAGAATCGGTAAACGGCCTTTCCCCTGGGGCACCGGTCAAATTCAAGGGCATCGATATCGGAAAAGTCACCGAAATTTCATTGTCGAGCAAGGTATACCCCGATGACCACATCAGTTTGTTTTCACCTGATGCGTCTGTAGCAGTCGTACGAATGATTGTCTACATAGATGAAAATCAGCTCAAAGAGCAGCTGCCAGATCTCATTCAGAAAGGATTGCGGTTCCAAACGGAGTTGGCCGGAGTCACCGGAACAATTTACCTTGCGGCTAATTTTTTAAACCCGACACTTTATCCGCCCGAAATTAAAGATGTGCCTTGGAAACCGAAATATATCTACGTTCCGGCGACCATCAGTCTGACTAATGAGATTTTGGAAAATATCCAGCATTTCCTGGCAACGCTGCAAAACATTAAGACCAAAATTGATGATGTAACTCCGGATGCAGTAAAAACCCAGTCCACAAAGGAGCTCCTCACAACACTTAACAATACAGTCAGTATGCTGGATCCAGATAAACTGCACACGCTGCTCTCAAATGCAGAAAATTACGTCAACTCCAGCCATTCGATCCTCTCAAAAGTAGATGTTGCGCGCGTTAATTCATTGCTTTCAGAACTCACTAAAACAACGGAAAAATTAAACACTACCCTTCATGAAACTAAAGGATCGGGACTCGTCACTCAGCTGAATAAGACAATTTCCGGTGCAGACCAAGCGATAGTAGATAACCGTTATAACATCAGAGAGCTAATTCTCAATTTGAAAGATATCTCAAACAATCTCAAGACTTTATCGGAGAACCTGGCGCAAGACCCGAACTTCTTGGTTCCTCGAACCCCTCATCCCTCTCCGATTAGTTCGGGGCACTAGACAGCTTTTCCTGCGACCAAGTCCCATAAAGAAGACGGGGAGCCGAAGCTCCCCGAAAGTTCTTATCTAATCTTTTATGAGATTAGAAACTATGAGTCATACCGACTGTGGCATTCCAACCGCGAAGGTCGTCAGTACTGTGTTTCAAAGCCTTCCCAGCCGTACCCCATGCGGCCTGTGTGTACATTAAAGTACGTTTAGAGAAGTGGTAGAAATAAGCTGCGCCCATGGAGAAGGAATTAAATTTGTTTTCCTTGTCAGGTTCGGAACCATTCTTATTCTTACCGAAGGCAAACTGTGTCTGCAGCATGACTTCTCCGCCTAAAGCATTAGTAGAGGCGGACAATGCAAAAGCGTGATAATCGTTGGCTTTGCCATTGTTGTACTTGTTTTGTAAGGCTTTGCCTTCTGCAGTCTTCGTATCGAACTCCACACCTGGCAGAGGTGCATGCAATGCGTATTCATAAGCGCCATAGAGTGTGAAGGCGCCAAAGTTATACGAAGCCCCAAGATTAAGGAGCTGAGTTGTCTTATTCTTGTCCTCTGCTCCTTTATAGTCCAAAGCTTCATAGATCAAATCAGCATTCAAAGGCCCGTTACCGTAAGTCAAACCGGCACCGTAGTAATGCTGGTTGTAAGACCATTTGTTTTCATCGCTCGTACGACCGTTGGAGTACATGAAATGACCCTGGAAGCCGTTGTATTCCGGAGTAAGGTAAATGATAGAGTTGTCGTATCTATCGGTGAGATAGAAAGCGCTGTACATGCTGCCGATCGTCTGGAAGGAAGTGGTGTAAGGAGCGCCCCCTAAAATCGAATAAGAACCGCAGTCAGAGGATAATGCACCGAAACGACCGAAAGCTACCGTACCCCAATCGCCTGTAACTCCGAGAGCAGCCTCACGGCTAAATGCTTTACCGGCTTTAGCTTCATTGCCGTTGCTTAAACTAAAACCTTGTTCCAGTTTGAAGAAAACGGAATTGCCGTTCCCAAGGTCTTCAGAACCTTTGATACCCCAGCGATTGCCCATCCAGTTGCCGTTTGACATCTGAACTTTTGTGGAGTCACCGTGTAATTTGCTAACCGTAACGCCTGCGTCTAAAACCCCATACAAGGTTACGTTAGAGGCTGCTGTTGCATAAGAAGTTGCAGCAAGAAGAGCAGCTGCTAAAAGAGTTTTTTTCATTGCGAATCCTAGAGAAGTAAGTTAACAACGCTTTTATCTTATAAATAAATGTTTCAAAATTTAGCTTTGTCAATAGTTTTTTAAACCTTTCAATTAAAAACTTCCGATCCTTCCGTGTTTAAAACAGTAATTTCAGGGTGTTACATCCCAGTAATATCTCTCTTTTAGAGAAGAAAAGTAAATTGTTCGACCCCGTTCAAATAATTAGAATTTTCAGGTTTTCATTATTTGCGAAATTTTTCTTCAGAAATGAGCTTCTAAAAGATTAAATTTCTCTATGTGCTAGGGAAAACTCTGACATAATTTTCATCTGACAAAGGTTTTTGATGGGCCCAATTGTTCTATTCTGTTTCCGTTGATTCATTTTTTAACGATTACAGGAGTACCTCATGTCCCCAGAAACTTTAACTGCTTCGGCCGGCGTACAAGCCCAAGAAGCGGAAGAAGCCGAAAAAGCAGGTGTAGGCGCATATATCTCACTCTTCTTTGCCATGTGCTTCTTTTCCGGTGTCTTCTACAAAATGCCAGATGCATATCGCTGGCTCGGTGCTTTTGACTTCACTACGTTGATCGGCAAATTCGGGTCTGTTTCCGGAGCCGCCACTTTCGTCGGTAAAGGCGGTCTTAGTGCACGAGCCGGTTTCCTTTTTGCTCTATCTCTGGTTCCCGGCGTGATGTTGGCTTTGGGACTTTTGGAAGTTCTTTCCCACTACGGTGCTTTAAAAGCAGCCCAAAAGTTGATGACCCCGCTGCTTCGTCCGATCCTTGGTGTCCCGGGTATCACGGGTTTGGCTCTTATTACTGACCTCCAAAGTACCGACGCCGGTGCGGCTCTGACTAAGGGGTTGGTCGATTCCGGAAAGATTTCTAAAGAAAACTTGGTTGTGATTGCAGGCTGGCAGTACGCAGGTGCAGGTTTAATTAACAACTATTTCTCTATCGCATCTGCCCTCTTCATGGCATTCCTGGTTCCTGTTTGGATCCCGTTAGTCGTGATGTTCTGCCTCAAGTTTGTCGGCGGTGTTTTCGTCCGCTTCTGCCTCAAGACTTTCTATAAGAAGGATTTCCAAAATGCCTAATGCAACAGCCACACAAGTCAAAAAGAGCAATAATCCTTTTGATATCTTCATTACGGGCCTTAGAAAAGGTTTTAACGTCGCCATTAACAACTTAATGCCTAATGTGCTGATGGCTTTCGTTTTGGCTTATATCCTTGATCTTTTCGGCGTCATGGCTTTCTTAGGTAAAGTTTGCGGCCCGGTCATGAGCATCTTTGATCTTCCCGGTCAGGCCATTACCGTTTTGTGCGCCACTTGGCTCTCCTGCGGGGCCGGGGTCGGTGTTGCAGCCAGCCTGCTCGCCAGCGGCACCCTTAATGCACATGACATCACCATTCTTTCTCCGGCCCTCCTCCTGATGGCTTCCCAGATTCAATACATGGGCCGACTTCTCGGTGTTGCCGACGTTCCTAAAAAATACTGGCCGCTGCTTATGTTCAACAGCCTCCTGATGGCTTCCATCGGCATGCTCATCATGAGATTCATTGTCTAGTAAAACTCTTTATCCATAGGCGTCCGAATTAAGACGTATTAGACCCACCTTTCCCGCTCCGCAACATCAATCTGGAGCGGGATTTTTTTACTTCAAGGTCCCGGGCCGGTGTCAAAAATCTCATCGGTTAACCGCAGCGCAAAGACAAATATTCTCCTCAGTTAAGGTACTTTTCTTTTAACTTAGAGCTTTCTGTCCTCACCTCAGAGGACAAAAAGATGTCAAATTTTCTTCTCTATGTTGCTTATTTCTCACTAAAAAATTGATTGAAATTTAGTGCTTTTCAATCGTGAAGGCGGATTCTCATCTTATGAAATAGCGCTATTGCAATATGTAATTTATGATTTATTTTGTCAGTGTTAACACCTATTTTAGGAAATTATTTTCGTAAAATCGCTTTAGTTTGAATTTTTATGTCATTATTAACCCGTAAGAGATATTAAATTTTCAATCGGAGATGTCTCATGAACATTCTTATTAAAGAAACAGGTGAACTTCGCTCTCTCTCGTTCATTGATTGGCACGACGGTCAGGAATACACAGAACAACTGATCTCAGCCTCCGGAGAAGACCCAAACTTCCTGTTTGATCAGGATGGCGAAGTTTTTATGACGGATGCTCCTACCTTTAGTAAGTGGAACGCCTTCTTCAGAAGCCATTACGATATCGAATCTGTATGCGCAGCACTTGGCCTGCAGCCGATTTCCAAAGCTGAATACGATCCGTTCGTACACCTCTAATTTCTTCGTTTTCTGATCCAAAAGGTTGGGCTCCGGCCCAGCCTTTTTTTGTTCTCATTTCTGGTAACAAGCTACTTCTGAAAGTGCTTTTGGAAGCCAAGCTCATCCCTTCTGAATGTACAATCGAAGGCCGCACAAAATTTCTAGTTTTAAGAAAAACTCTTTTAAATCTTAAGGTTACATTAACAAATGGGCATTGAAATTGATCTCGAACGCGATTCATTATTAGGAGAAGTTTCGCGTAAACGCCTTCGTGAAAGTTACATGAAGGAAGAAGAGCAGAGCCCGCAGGAACGCTTTGCAACGGTAGCAGAAACATTCGCAAGTAACCCTGCTCATGCTCAGCGTATTTACGACTACGCCTCCAAGCATTGGCTTTCCTTCTCGACCCCTATCCTTTCTTTCGGCAGAAGTAAGAAAGGACTCCCTATCAGCTGCTTTGAAGTTTATATGCAGGATACAGCTGAAGGTCTTGTCAATACATTATCCGAAGTCAACTGGCTTTCCATGCTGGGCGGCGGGGTTGGCATCCATGTAGATATTAGAAGCGCAGACGATAAGTCCGTCGGCGTAATGCCTCACTTAAAAATCTATGATGCAGCTTGCCTTGCTTACCGTCAGGGCAGAACTCGCCGTGGATCTTATGCAGCTTTTCTTGATGTGGATCATCCCGACATCATTCAATTCCTGGAAATGCGTAAGCCGACGGGTGACCAGAACTTAAGAACTCTCAATCTGCACCACGGAGTAAACATCTCCGATAAATTCATGCGCTTAATTGAGAAGAGTATGGTTAATGCGGATGCCGATGATTCTTGGGAACTTCGTGATCCTCACTCTCACCGTGTGGTAGAAGTGGTATCCGCCAGAGATATTTGGCAGCGCATCCTTGAGCTCAGAATGCAAACCGGTGAGCCTTACATCGTCTTTATTGATGCAGCGAATCGCGCCCTTCCCTCTTGGCTCAATGACAAGGGCTTAAAGATCCATGGCTCGAATCTTTGTACAGAAATCTTTTTGCCGACCAGCGAAAAAAGAACTGCCGTTTGCTGCCTTTCTTCCCTGAATCTGGAATATTTTGACCATTGGAATACCAATGAACAATTCATTCCGGACGTAATGGAATTTTTGGACAATGTCCTCCAATACTTCATTGATAATGCTCCGAACTCTGTCGAAAGAGCTCGTTATTCCGCTCTGCGTGAAAGATCTATCGGTATCGGAGCATTAGGATTCCATGCTTACCTGCAGTCCAAGCGAATTCCGATTGAATCCGTTTTAGCCAAGTCGATTAATTACCGCATGTTCTCTCATATCAAAGAGGAATGCGCTCGCGGCGATGAGATTCTTTGCGAAAAACGCGGTCCTTGCCCGGATGCAAAAGATGCCGGCATTCCAAGACGCTTCTCTCATTGGAACGCTGTTGCTCCGAATGCTTCTTCCAGTTTGATCATGGGCGCAACATCGCCATCGATCGAACCGATCCGTGCGAATATTTATCGTCAGGACACACTTTCCGGTGCTCATATTATTAAGAACAAGATGCTTATTCCTGTTCTTGAAGAGTACGGGTTAAACACTGATGAAGTTTGGACAAGCATCACTGCGCATGACGGTTCCGTTCAGCATTTGGAAGCATTGCCTCAAGTAATTAGAGATGTATTCAAAACCGCTCAGGAAATCGACCAGCGCTGGCTTATTGATCTTGCTGCTGACCGTCAGGAATTTATTGATCAAGGTCAATCTCTGAATCTCTTCTTCCCGGCTGATGTTTCTATAGCCTATCTCCATGCCTGTCACTTCCTCGCATGGAAGGTTGGTTTGAAGAGTCTTTACTACTGTCGAAGCGACAAGCTTCGCAAAGCTGATAAGTTAGGCGAAAAAGTTGAAAGACATCGTCTTGAAGAATCCATCAACATGCGTGAAGTTCTCGAGAATTCCAGCTGCCTTGCCTGTGAGGGATAGTGATGAAATCCAGTTTGACGAAAAGCCGTAATTATTACAAGCCCTTCTCTTATCCATGGGCCTATGACGCATTCATGGCCAGTGAGCAAATGCACTGGCTTTGGACAGAGGTTCCGATGATCGAAGACATCAAGGACTGGAAAAATGTTTTGACTGACGGAGAGAGAGACTTTCTGACTAAGGTCTTCCGTTTTTTCACACAGGGCGACATTGACGTCAGCTCTGCTTACGTCAATACCTACCTGCCCTTTTTCCCGACCCCTGAAATTCGCATGATGCTCTCGAGCTTTGCCGCTCGAGAAGCGGTGCACATCGCAGCCTATTCTCATTTGATCGAGACGATCGGTATGCCGGAAACTGTTTACAACGAGTTCCTGCAATACGAAGCCATGGCGGAAAAGCACGATTTCTTCCACGGTCTCGCCGAAGACCAGCAGGAGAACATCGCTGTAAAAATGGCTGCTTTTTCTGCCTTCACGGAAGGTATGCAGCTGTTCTCAAGTTTTGTGATGCTTCTTAACTTCACAAGAAACGGCACCATGAAAGGCATGGGGCAGATCATCGCCTGGTCCATCAATGATGAAACTCTTCACACGGAAAGCATGATCCGTTTATTCCGTGAATACATTATTGAGAATCCGGAACTTTGGACCGACTCTCTGAAGAAGCGCATTTACGACATCGCCGAGAAAATGATCGAGTTGGAAGATGCATTCATCGACCTTGCTTTCGGCGTCAATGACATGAGCAAACAGAATCTGTCTCCTGCAGATGTGAAAGCTTACATTCGCTGGATCTGCGACCGCAGACTTGCCGCAATGGGCATGAAAGAGATTTTTAAAGTAAACGTCAATCCGCTTCCTTGGGTCGATTCCATGCTTGGTGTAACGCACACCAACTTCTTTGAAAACAGAGTTGTTGACTATGCCAAGGGAGCCTTAAGCGGTTCTTGGGGAGATGTTTGGGGACAAGCAGGAACCAAATAATACGTCCAGCAACTAACGCTTCAATTCAATAGGAGACCCGCGCGGTCTCCTTTCTTTTTATTTACGCCATCATTTGAGTTTCAACTTCTGCCTAAACAGGACTCAGTTTCCAGCTTACATATATGTGAACATGTTCACACTCAAAAAACAAGTTGAAAGCTACGAATACTGCATCAAAAGAAATCTAGGTAAGACAGAACAATAAATCGACTGTTGTATAAAACATACAACAATTAGAAATATTTGTAAGACGTGCCCAACTTGCGCACATAGAATTGTTTCGTTAAGATGCACGTCCTGTCGCTGACGCACAATGCA
>ENA-UEPG01001131-UEPG01001131.1-human-gut-metagenome-genome-assembly--contig:-NODE-1131-length-22370-cov-22.988606_pt1 | contig 22370 bp, 27 predicted proteins | sample MGYA00242893_ERZ507902 | MGnify/ENA primary metagenome ERZ507902 (study PRJEB26167, sample SAMN06115491) | human gut metagenome | host: Homo sapiens | place: China:Gansu | collected 2015-04-23... | reverse complement strand
CAATGGATCGAGGTACAGATTCGCAGCGAACGGATGAACGATGTTGCAGAACAAGGCTTTGCCGCCCACTGGAAATATAAAGAAGGAGGAGGCAGCGAAGACGAAGGTGAACTGGAGAAATGGCTGAAAACCATTAAAGAGATACTGGATGATCCGCAACCGGACGCAATCGACTTTTTGGATACGATCAAACTGAACCTGTTTGCTTCCGAAATCTTCGTGTTCACTCCGAAGGGAGAGTTAAAGACAATGCCACAAAACTCTACGGCACTGGATTTTGCCTTCTCACTGCACACAGATATCGGTAGCCATTGTATCGGCGCCAAGGTCAATCATAAACTGGTGCCGCTAAGTCATAAACTGCAAAGTGGAGATCAGGTTGAAATATTGACCTCCAAATCCCAACGTGTACAACCGCAATGGGAGGTATTTGCAACGACCGCCCGTGCCCGTGCCAAGATCGCAGCGATTCTTCGCAAAGAACGGAAAGCGAATCAGAAAATTGGCGAAGAGCTACTCAACGAGTTTCTGAAGAAGGAAGAAATACGTCCGGAAGAAGCTGTCATCGAGAAGTTGCGTAAATTTCACAACTTCAAGAATGAAGAAGAGTTACTGGCCGCTATCGGCAGCAAAGCCATTACTTTGGGAGAAGCGGACAAGAACGAGCTGAGAGAAAAGCAAACCAGCAACTGGAAGAAATACCTGACGTTCTCCTTCGGGAACAGCAACAAGGAAAAACCGGAAGAGAAAGAACCGCAGGAAAAAGAAAAGATCAATCCGAAAGAGATTCTTAAACTGACCGAAGAAAGCCTGCAAAAGAAATACATCATGGCCGAATGTTGTCATCCGATTCCCGGTGATGATGTTTTGGGTTACGTTGATGAAAACGACCGCATTATTATTCATAAACGCCAGTGCCCTGTTGCTGCCAAGCTGAAAAGCAGCTATGGTAACCGTATATTAGCGACCGAATGGGATACTCACAAAGAACTTTCTTTCCTCGTATATATCTATTTAAGAGGTATAGACAGCATGGGACTTCTGAATGAAGTGACTCAGGTCATTTCCAGACAGCTCAACGTGAACATCCGTAAACTTGCCATTGAAACGAATGACGGGATATTCGAAGGAAAGATTCAGCTATGGGTACACGATGTGGAAGATGTAAAGACAATCTGTAATAATCTGAAGAAGATTCAAAACATCAAACAGGTGAACCGGGTGGAGGAATAATTTATCGTCCGTCCAGTTCTTTCTTGATAGCCAGAAGCTCTTCCTTAATACCTTTCAGACGGTTCACAATTTCGTAATTGCGAACCGTGGCTTCCTTATTATCCTTCAACCGTTGACGGGCACCGGGAAGCGTCAGACCTTTCTCCTTCACCAGATGATAGATCAGACCAATCGTTTCCACATCCTCCTTTCGATACTGACGTATCCCCCTCCCCGTTGTCCTGGGAGAAATCTGCGGGAACTCCTTCTCCCAAAAACGAAGCAAGGATGCATTGACTCCAAACATATCGGCCACTTCGGCTATGGAGTAATATAATTTTAGTTCTTTGTCCGTATTCAGCATAGAAATCGTTGTTTTAAGAGATTAATCGAACACTTTACCGTGATTGGCGGCTAGTTGAATCATCTTCTCATAATCTTCCGCACTCAAGTCCATGAAGTAATAGTTGACAGGATTCACAACCTTTCCCTTCACGTGTACCTCATAGTGAAGATGAGGACCGGTGCTCTTACCTGTACTTCCCACTTTTCCAATCACCTCGCCACGCACCACCTTTTTCCCAACTTTCGTGTTATAGCTCTGTAAGTGAGCGTACCGAGTCAGATAACCGAAGCCATGATCAATCTCAATCGTATTGCCATATCCGGTTTCCCATCCTACTTTTACCACTGTACCGTCACCGGTCGCATAGACATCCGTTCCCGGATGAGCGGAGAAGTCCATTCCCGAATGAAACTTCGTCGTACCGTAAATCGGATCAATACGTGTTCCGTATCCGGAAGCAGTCTTGCGAAGGTCTTTATTGGAGATAGGCTGGATAGCCGGAATACATTTCAGCATTTCATCATGATTCTTACACATATCCACCACGTCATCGAAAGATTTGGACTGGATATAAAGTTGTTTGGACAGTACATCCAGCTTTTGGGTCGTATTTACCACCAGCTTGGAGTTTGCCAGATCCATCAGCTCCTCATACCGGTTCGTACCTCCAAAACCTGCCTGACGGATAGCCGGCGAAACAGGATCAGCTTGCAGAATCACCCGATACAGGTTATCGTCACGCTGCTGAATATCCTGCAGCACCCCCATCGCATCATCCAGACGGCGGGAAAGTACATTATATTGCGCCAAAAGACGGCTATTTTCGATTCGCAGCTCCTTCTCCGAAGGCGATCCGAACACTAGAAGCAAGACGATGAAGCATCCGGCTCCAAGTCCCATACCGATAAAAAGCCGGCGCAGAATGCTAAGTGCACGCTGCCGTACGGTAGGGTAAATTCGGTCATAAGTCTGCGTCCTTGGATTGTAGATGTAGTAAACTTTGCGCATCTTTTTGGAAATATTTCGCTTGTTAATACGGCAAAAGTAATAAAAACAAGCTATCTTTATTACCTATATTGATTATCAAGCAATTACATAATCGGTTATTAAATTCTGTGACAACATCTCATTTCAACCACTACAAAAATACATCTTCTAGCCATAACAACCAATTATTTAAGAAAAGAAAGCAATTAAAATAAAACATTTATCCTATCAGAATATTCTATACGACATTTTTCCAACACAACAGTGACTAGGTAATTCACTATTATAATTTCTTGGCATCACTTGTAATAGAGATAAAAAAGCCAGCTATCATCACTGACAACTGGCTATATTCTAATTATTTATTGAGTAGACTTTCTAAGGTCATTTTCAATATACTTTGTTTCTCTTCACTTTTAGCTTCTAGGACTCTTTTTACTATAGCATCTGGCATTTGTTTTAAAGCGTCACAAACAAGTTTATACCCATGTTCTGTAGACAGGTCGGCAACTACAGTAATCAAGTATCTTTTAGCGATAAAGGAATTGTCAAATTTAGTTCGTGCTGCATCCAAAAAGTATTTAGCACGTTCCAGATTATAATCTGTTTTTATTTCTTTACCTGCAATCAAATTACAGTATGCTGTCTTTCCCAACTTACCAGGAGCAAAACAAGCAATATAACCTATCGTAGTGGTTGGATAACCTAAATCGGCAAGTTCTTTTGTAAATTTTGCCAACTCATTTTGGGGATTAAATAGTGCCGCGCCATTAGCATAATCTGCACCACTCCACGGGTCAGTAATTGTGTTTGTTTCAGAGAGAATCTCTTTAGTGTTCTCATTGCTGTAACATTCATACAAGAACAGCTTTTCTTCATCTAAACCTGTTTCTTCGGCTGCCGTATATCTATGTTGTCCCTCAACAATGGCAACATACTTACTTGCTTCTTCATCCGGTATATCCTCTTTCGTAATAGGATGCACCAAAGTACAGCCGTCATTTACCGCTTTTTGTCCGTCTACATACATTAAAGGGACAAGATTCATTCCAAATTTCTCAAAGGACTTTTTCTTTCTTGAAATGTTCTTTGAATTAACACTACGATTGCCTTTAATAAAAGCAATCATTTTGCCTCCAATATAGAGGTCTTTTACAGAAATGATATTTTTTTTCATGGTTGAAAAATAATTTAATACAGTTGGCAATATTGCCAACGCTGCGAAGGTAAGAAACCATAAATAACTTTTCGTGAAAAATCAGATTATCTCGAAATTTCACATTTCCTCTATGAACCTTCTATATTTAGACCTTATTTTTTCAATTTCTGGATTAGGCAGTAGGATTAAGGGGAACGACTGCCCGTTTACTGTGAATAGAGAAAGTTTTATTGGGGATTTATTATAATCGCGCGTTAATGCTCTATAATTATCTGTATTTACTGGAATATTGTTCTTGAAACGACCAAACAAGTATAGGATGTATAAAACAAGCTTCTTTCTGTTTGAGGACATTTTTCCACCTTTGTATTTGCTCAAGAAGGCTTTCAATTCTTGTGCAAAATAATAATTCAAGATTCTTTTGTTTGCTATTTCATTCATAGTGGTAATCCTCTCAATTGTATAATGCTTCAAGTTATCTACTGTTACAATATCATCTTGCAGTTCTAAATAAGCTTGTTTCATTTTATTAATCAGTAGTTGACTAGAGATAGTAAACTTTTTGGTTTTAGTTGACGATTTACCTTTTTTCGTTTCTGTTGGCAACCTACCCACTACTTCAATACTTGCAACCTTCATTCCATCGTTTAGGTGGTTGAACAAGTCTAAATATTGGTCTGCTACAGATATGGATAGTTCAGCAACATTACATCCCATTATCATAGCGTACAGCAATACGGATAATCTCCATAATTTTAATGCATCCAGTTCCTCTCTTTCTAAATATTGAGCTAGAGTACTATCGTTAACAAAGACTTCTTCACTTAGCAATAGTTTTCGTTTGTTATCATCTATGATTATGGTTTCAGCGAGTTTTACAGCTTCCTCATAATTTATAGCCTTGATATTGTTCAATATAATATGTTTGCTTTTGTCATCTATGCTTGTGGCTACCTGCAAGCATCTCTGCATATAAAAATCTACATATTCATTCATGGTATTATCTTTTAAAATCAATGACTGCAAAGAAACAAATTTATCCAATATTCCAGTCCACTGTATTATAAAAAATAAGGCAGTAAATGAAATTTCACTTACCACCTTATTAATGACTTAGTTTCATCATATCTCACAGGCACAAAAAATAAAATCACAAATATCTGGTATGAATCAGTTACAAGAATTGCTTTGCTTGCTACCTCAAATCAAATCCTTTTGAAGATATACGCACATATATTCCAATAATCCAAAATATATATCTTGTATAAGAATAAGCATAGACTGGTTAAGAAGAGAAGTAAGTGAACTAAAAAGGCAACAAGTGAATATTACTTCTTTTTCCTCTGCTGTTGCATATTTAATTGGAGCCTTAGAAATGCAGAAATTCGGCTTCCTATTTTGATTATTGTTTATTTGAAACAGTAAATATAAGAAATCCAAGGGATTAATAATAAAGCAAATAATAGTAGCCAAGACACATCCTTCCATTCTTTATTTATTAGTTTATAAGTAAATGTAGGAATAAGAATTATCATGCCAACCATGAAAATCCAATTTTCAAGATTGTTTATGTAATCAAGTCTTTCTTTGTAAACTAAGCAATATAAACGGCTAAACCTATCTTGCTCACTTATCAAACTATGGATAAATGCCCTAATCAAACTGAATATCATCGCTACTAATATGGGGTATTCTATTTGCTTTAAGTATCTCATATCTTTAATAATCTAAAAATCAATCCACTTACTACTTCCGTATTGCCAATATATACAAGGCACTTAGGTACTGCAAATAGCAAAAACAATAAAGTTACTTGCATCCAGTTTCTTTTGTATAAATGCCAGATTGTAATCAGTGTGATTATACAGCCAATAATCCACCATACCAACTCGTATTCCTCAAATAAATAATCGTGATAGTTGGGTAATGGTTTATTAGTAAGTACCCAAGCACATACTATCCAAACAATATAAATAAATTTCCAATCTATAAGGTATTTGACAATATCAAGCTTCATTAATTAACTTTTTTGTAATTAAACAAAATCCTTTACAAATATAACCATAGCCAATATTCCTATTAAAATGAAAGGAAACACAGCTATAGATGTTGGCAACCACACTTTCTTGACTTTGTAATATATGGCATATATTGCAGGAAATATGACTAATATTATCCAGACAAGAGTAGAAGTAAAATCCCATTTATCATTTCCTCCAAGCAAAGTAGATATAGGATGAAGGTTATAATATTCCACCAATATCGTCAATGTAATACCCAAGCCTTGAACTACTAATACTTTCTCTAATGTTATTTTACCCAATAATCTTTTTATTTGAAAAGATAAAGTCGATAACCGTTGAAGTGACATAGTTAACTTCCATATACTATAAGTGAAAAATGCTCCATATAAAGGCATGAAATAAATTAATATTCTGTCTTGTATGCTCTCATAACTTATCCCTATTTCCCAGATAGCAACATATATTAGGTATGGCAACCAAAAAGTTTTAATGAAATGCTTTATTGGTATAAACACATAAAACCAATTAAAAATCATGGTATACGCAAGTACGAATATACTAGAACCTACAAGAATATTCAAGTACCACCATCTCAAAATCATAGAATCTACAAAAAGTATTCCTATGACATACAAGATAGCTTCTAATACGAACAATACCAACATTTGAGCAAAGAACCAGTTTAGTCCTCGCACTGTACCATATATGAACTTTTCTCCAATAGTTGATAATGCTTTCAATAAAGTTTCCATATCCATCTTGCTATGTATATTATTCTTGAATGCCCAATTTTACTATATCCATAATTAGTTCTCCAATGCTAATAATAAAAGACAATGGTGTAAGCCATAGAAGCTTTACAAAAAGTAGTGGATTATCAATTATATGTTTATTGTCCTAATATTTCAATAGCCCGTTTCACAGCAATTTCGTCCAACCCATTATAAGGATTTACTGTAATTAAATGCGGCAAATGATGCTCATTGAAATTACTTGCATCAAGGTCATCAATAATAACATATTCACATTCAGTTTTACATTCTCTAATCCATGCGTCTATCTCATCCCCACGGCGTTTACTGACATTGGGTGTGGTATCTGTTACAAAGCCTGGCAAATTTCTTGCATTCCACATTTCTAAGAAATTCTCATAAGACATTAGGTATTTCCAAGAAGAAGTTACAACAATATCTGCTTTGGTATTCTTGATTATAGTTTCCAAATTCTTAATGCATACAGGGTCAAATATTACACCATACTCATCAACCTCCTGCAAGCCTTTACTAACAAGAACCATATCATAATAAGCAGTATCCATCACTCCATCAAAGTCTAGAAAGATAATTTTCATTGTTAATGACTATCATTAAGATTGCTTATCTTGTTCTTCTTTAGGCTCATCAATTATAAAATCCTCACATATAGGCTTACTTAATTTGTAATCAATATCCTTCAGTAATTGGTTTATCCATTCTGGGCATTGATACATCTCGTTACAAAAAAAGAATCTCTTATCCTTTATGATAGATTCTCTATCTTGAATACTTATATTATTAATATTCCTCCATTCAACCTTTATTAATTCTCCTTTTATTTGTAATAATAACTTTCCCAATTCATTCTCTATTCCAGTAATTTCTATTTCAATATAATATTCTGTATTTATTTTATTGTCAAACGTTATAGATAATCTAGTGGGAGTTATACATTTATTATTTAAGGTATTGCCTATGTTGTAAATGTGTGTTGCTAATTTGAAGTCTGTAGAAAGTTCTTTCTTCATATCATTCGCCCCTAAAGAAGAATATCTAAGATTGGCTATTTCATTTTTCTTTAGAGAAGTAGTTTCGTTAACTAAATCAGCAATGGTAATATCTTCATCAAACAAATATTTTACATCAATAGTTTTTTGTTCAACTTCTCTAAGATATTCCTCTTCGTCCAAGTAATATTGTGAAGTAAATTTTTCTACTAAGTTATCTCCATCATAAAGTTGCACGTAAGTATAACTTGTTGCAAAAGCAGGAAACTGCCTAAATTTATCTATTAGTGTTTCAAAATTTTCATTATCCCTTGTTATCGTAATTGATGCACCTGGTCCTAAAAGACAATCTACTTTCCTATATACTATTTTGTTTATCATAATGATTATTTTTCAATGATGTTATCAACTATTTTTCTAAATACAACACCTACTACTAATCTGTCACAACTAAAAAAGTCTATTCCCATTCATTATTTATACATCTCCTTTATATCCTATGTTTGTAAAGAATATCAATAGGTGGAATAATACTGTCCAATGCCATAAAACGGATAATATCCATTGCATAAAACTTCCCAAAAGATGTAGCCATTTTATCTGGACATGGTTCTATTCCTACCCGTTTTAAATCTAAACGGTCTGCATCAAAACAAGTATCAATAGTTAGATTCCCCGTTTTATGTGTTGTTGTATGCAACTTACAAGCTTGCTTCAATAACAAGAACTCTTCATCATTCAAACCCTTTAACAAAGTATCTTTTATAGTATGTAGCATTTCTGCTGCTCTTTCACCATGTTTCCAGTCAGTATTGTTGTTGAATCTGCATTTATCGTGTAAATAAGCAAACAAACATACTACTTTCATATTCACCCCTTCACGAAAACATAACTTGCCATTACGTTCTATTAAACTTAATAGAATTGCATTACGTTCCACTCTCTTCCAATGAGGTAAACCGTGAGTTTCGCCAAGTTCCCAACCATTAGTTGCAAATTGTTTTATCTCTTTAATATCTGGTATTGGAGGTAAAGTTGGTTTATTCATATCCGAACAGTCAATAACAGGAACTTTAGGATAGAATTCTCTTATATATTCAAGCCCCTTTTTTGTTGCTCCACGATATTTGATAATTCGTGCGCTTCTTGTTGGCATATCTTGTTGTGATACATTCCATAGTATTCGTGCTTCTTCAATCAAACCGATTTTCTGTCCGTTTATATAACAATTAAAAAGGACATAGTTGAACAATTCTTCTTTTAATTCACTTAAATATACTTTGGTGGTTCCTCCTATTATAGCGTATTCTATAGTATATTGTTTACCAATCTTCAGATTCTTGTGTTTCTGCTCATGCCATCCATCATAATTATTAACACAAATAGCTCTCACAACACCGTCCTTTTCACTAGGTATCTTCTTATTAGGTACTACATATTTTCTAGTACTATTATTTTGCTTACCAGTGGCAGCATTCCCTTTCTTTATAAAAAAGTAGAAAAGGATTGCAGTGATTACTATCGAAATAATTGCTTCCATGATATTCTATTACTAAGAATTATACAATCTATTACTTCCATATTAATAAAAGAAAGCTAACTACGAATGAACTCCAAATGCTGCCTTTCTTCTTATTCATTATCACGTTTGGTATTAAAACCTTTTATAATGATTCGTTCTTTAGTATTTTGTAATTCTTGCTCTTCATTCAAATTCTTGAACTCCTCTTGTAGGCATTGATAAGCAATGAAGAAATTATCTAGATTAGCTTGAAGGTAATTGGCAATGTTGGGTATTCCTATAATAAATGGCATAGTATATTTACAATGTAAGCAAACTTCACTTTCTTCCCTTTGGATAGAATAAAAGATTGTGGGTCTCATACTAATATTCGTTTCATTAATAGCATCTTTTAGTTTAGTTATTTCCAGATTTGCTAAACTTATTCTTGCCCAGTATGTATCCCAAATTGTAATAAATGGAGATTCATTTTCTGCATCAATAGAAAAACATTCTCCTTGATATATAAATCTTATCCTTCCCGTTTCTTTATTTTCTTCTGACCGACAACCTATATTCATTAAAGTCTTAATGAGCAAGTTTCGTGTCTTGTTATCTTCTGCATCAATTGCTTCATCAATAGCGGCATTTGTTTTTGCATATTCAGACTGTTCCTTATCTTCCTCAAATGCAAATCCAATCCTGCCAAAGAAATAGGCAATAACTATTAGTATTAAGCCTAAAACTATCCAACCTTCCATATTCTATTTGTTTAGAAATTATGCGATAATTAGTTTCTTGAAAACACTACTATGCTATTCATCTTCCATCAATTTACTTATCATATTACTAAGACGAGTAATAAGTTTTTCTTTTGTAGAATGAGATGTCGTTTCTTCAAATGTAATAGGCTCTTGTGCCTCTGTTATCTCTTCTTTTGTATCATTATTTGATTCAACAATAGCTGATTGGACTTGTTTACTCAATGGTTCAGGAGTAGGTTTATAATATTTCTCAATTTCAGATTTAAGCTTTTCATTATCGCTAATTTCAGCGTTCACTGAATCCTTCTTATTATCAAAACCTGTTGCAATTAGTGTAATCTTTACATCCTCTCCTAAACTATCATCGTCATATAGTCCCCAAATGACTTCAATGTTTGGGTCTAATTCCTCCATGAATGTATTCAATTCAGACAATTCATTGATAAGAATAGGATTCTCTTTACTGGAATAGATAATATACAATAGCTTTTGTGCTTTTTCTATATCATTATCATTCAATAAAGGAGAATTGAGAGCATCCAATATTGCATTTTGTATTCTATATTTTCCTTTGGCTCTACCCATTGCCATAATAGCACTTCCACCATCTTTCATTATGGTTTCAACATCACAGAAGTCTCTGTTTATAGTTCCTTCAATGGTGATAATTTCTGCAATACTTTTAGTTGCAGTTGTTAGAATATCATCAGCTTTACAGAACGCTTCTTTAGCTGTAGTGATTCCATCAGCGTATATTTCTCTCAAACGTTCATTGTTGATAACCAACAACGCATCCACGTTTTCTTTCATCTCATTAACCCCCTTAATAGCTTTTACTATTTTAGGCTTCATTTCAAATTGAAACGGGATTGTAACTATTCCTATCGTTAATATTCCCATTTCTTTTGCAATATGAGCTATTATGGGTGCTGCCCCAGTACCCGTTCCACCACCCATTCCCGCTGTAATAAATACCATTTGAGTAGTATCATTAAAAAGAGCTTTTATCTGCTCAATGCTTGTTTCTGCTGCTGCACGTCCTTTTTCAGGATTACCACCTGCTCCTAGACCAGTGTCTCCTAACTGTATTTTAGTAGGTACATTGGAACGGCTTAGGGCTTGACTATCCGTATTGCATATAGCAAAAGAAACATCTTTAATGCCTTTACTGTACATATTCTTTACAGCATTTCCACCGCCACCACCTACACCTATTACTTTTATAATGTTGGAAGCCTGATTCTTGATTAAATCAAATTCAATTATACCATCCATGATTATTTTTCCATTATTTTATCAACAAATTGCCTGAAAGCATCACCTGCCATTAGTCCACCACTTGCAGGTAATCCAGCCTTATTAATAGATACAATGATACTATACTTGGGATTATCAGTAGGGAAGTAACCACAGAACTCTACCGCATACATACCCTTAGTACCATCCTCATTAGTAGATAATGAACTAGTTCCCTGCATACCTGCAACTAGTACCTTATCAGACTTGGCATGTTGACCTAATCCGTCAGTAATATTAAATGCTAGTGCCAGTTTCAAGCTATCAATACTAGCCCTACTTGCTATTTGTGGATTAATAACTACTACACTATCCTTATATAGTTGAGGCTGTATCATCTTCCCATTATTGGCGATAGCATTATAGAAGGTAAGGACTTGAATAGGTGAAATAAGCTGTTCATATCCTATACAGTTCCAAGTGATATTTTTTTCTGTAATCTTGTAAGGTTGCAGACTGGCAATTCCATTGATACTATCTGGCTTACCATAGCTCATATTAGTAAGTAAATCAAAAAAGGTTTGAGGATTATCACCAAAAGCCTTCTCCACTGTCTTATAAGTAGCAATATTGGAACTAGCTGCCAATCCTTCTTGTATTGTAAGCTCACCATATCCACCTCTATGCCAATTATGGTCTTTAAGTTCTCTGCCATGAACTTGGTAGATACCATTTCCAGTATCAACCTTATCACTCAATTTCACCTTACCAGTTTCTAAAGCCGCCAATAGCGATATTGGGTGCATTAGACCAGTAGACTGCCATACAGAGAAGTTTTCGCATGGTTGGTAGTTCGTACTGTCTTTCCTAGTAAGTCCAACCAGAGCTTTTATTTGCCCTGATTGAACTTCCATTACTATAACCTGCCCAGATTGGGCATTTATCTCTGATAACTTGCTTTCCAATATGGCAGTAGCATTAGTTTGTAATGTACTGTCAATGGTGGAAATGGGTACTGTTACTTGCTGTTTATGTTGACAAGCTGATAAAATGCATAATATAACCAATGTTGCAATTATTCGCTTCATATTCTGTAAAATGTATTATTGTACTTTAATGTTTTGTACCAGAACAATCACGCTTTATTGTTTTAACTAAATCCATTTTATTTCCTCCTTCATCTTCTAAAGATAATGTGGTTGAAGTTAATGTTAGTATTTTAATTTTCAAAGAAGAATTTTCGTCCCCTTCAATATGAATGATAATTTCTTTCTGTTTAGAATTATACTCGAAAGTTCCTTTAAAAATCAACTTCCTCATTGTCACTTTTTTTGTGCTTATAACCCCAATATCATTCCAATGCGAGCATTTATTATTTGATTGAAATTCAAATCTATAAGTGGTGAAACAATCATCTTCTTTTTCTGTTTCATAATCCGTAAAAGTCCAAGTTCCCAATAATGGTAAATATTCCGATTCAATATTTTGCGCTTGCACTCCAATTCCTCTTATACAAAGAAAAAGAATAATGATAATAGTATATGTTTTCATGATTGAATTTATTCTATGAGTTTATATTAATAGGTTACTGTTTTTTTTGAAGTTGCAGGCATATTCTGTAACAGTTTGAGTAGATAATCTGCAATACATGCTCCCACATCGTTAGGATTATACTTTAGATTATGCTTCTTTCTAAACTTCTTATTATTAAATTGAGGATTACCATAATATCCTCGCTTATCCGTAAGAGTATTATCATCATTGATTACAAATCTCCCACTACGTATTCCAGGTACTACTTCATTAAATACTGCTTCAATGAAAGGACGTTGCAATTTTGTTTTTATCCTTTCATTAGAAATATAAACCTCTGGATTTTTTTGTATAGCTACAATGAAAGCATTTTTGTTATATAATTCCCCTCTGTATTTTATATATCCATTATCTTGGGCATATATACCTATATAACAAATAGAAAACAACAATGAAATTAATATTTTTTTCATTTGTAATAATTTATAAGTTAAACATTAAAGTTATATGAATTTCAATCAATATATCAATTCTCGTTTTCGCTAATAAATTTGATTTAAAATATAACGTTCTAGTTTTGGAATAACAATTACTATAGCTGTTCTCTGTCCATATTTATCTTGACCAAAGTGCGTAAAAGTCCCGCTAAATTCAAATTCATTAGCAACAATATCTTCTGGATGTTCCAGTGCATATTGCTTTATATCACTGACATTTACCGTTCTAATTATCAACGCCTTGCTCCTTCTTCTTTCTTCATTTTCTTTTATCACCTTATTACATTCGTGAATTAAATCTTTTCCCGTTAAAGTCCTAATATGTTTTCTTACAGTAATTTGTGGAGCTTTATAATAGTCAATTTCTTTAGACAATGCTTCTTTTTCATCCATATAGGCGACTTCCTCTATGAATTTCGTTTCTGCAAAATCCATTTGCTTATCAATAGATGATGTACAAGAATAGAGTATCATGCACAACGCCATTATAAATACATAAATAGATAATCTGATTGTTTTCATATTACATCATTTTAATACGTTTATAAATAAGCATAACTATCTGATTGTTAACAGTCGCTCCTATAGTTATTCTACTCAATACTCCTTTAGCTTTATTGGCAACTACCATTACTCCATTTTTACCATATCCTCTATATTCATAACCATCTTTAGAGGTTAAAGTAATAGTCTCATTCTGATAAGTAACAGTAGCTTTGGTAGAGCTGATTAGAGTTGCCGTAATATTAGGTGCATTAACAGTAGTTACTTTCTCATTATTAATTACTGCATAGTCAAATTTATAGTTGTCAGCAAGTATGTTAATGCTGAACATACCCAGTAAACATATAAACAATATTTTTCTTAATTCCATGATAATAAATCATTTTTTCTTATATCTCCAACGTTCGATAATTGCATACAATACAAATCCAATTATCAGTATCACTGTGAATATTTCAGCACCATATCCAGAAGAAGAATCTGCATAGTCAGACATTCTACCTCTGCTTAATAAAATTATCAATGAATACATAAACTTAATTTTAATAGTTCTGTATGTTATTACCATTCAACCTTTTAAGTAAAAATGAATAATCATCCTACTCAAAAAAATATATTACTATTTGCTAAATTTCGTTCTACTATCTGATAGCAGAATTGTCTGTAGATAAGTAGTATGTCTGCTTCTTATAAATATTGATTTATACTCCCCAATTCTCCCCAAGAAAGTAGTTAATCATAGTATTTAAAGTATTAGAGAACTGATAGCATATAATTGAATGCTATAATACTTTATCTTGTCACAAATATAATAATTACTTAGTTTATTTGCCCAAAGATTTTAATATAAAAATGCCTAATCTCTGGATTTAGTAAGGATTTTAACAGTCTACATACTGTTTGAGAGGTAGGGACTAGTTGTAAATATGCCTGTTTCATAGTCTATCATTTGTTGTATCCAGTTCCCAATAGATACAATTCTACATACAAAAAAGGTGTGGGAACTATCAGCATATCTGTTCCAAGGTATCGCCAAACACCCACACTACAAATACACACAAGTTGCCCACACCTAGACTATGATATTCTGCTAAATAGCAGGTATATAGCCAAGCATGGGCGTTGTGCATATCCTCGTAGTGTAAAATTTTGGCGAAATTCTGGAACAAGGATAATGCAAAACGCCTTTCGTTAAATAAATATGTTATTCCATTACTGGAACGGCACAAATATACGAAAAGCGTTTGTATTATAACTAAACCTGTGTGTTAAAAACTAAGACAATCATAGGTATTTAATAATTCTTCTTGTCTCAATCCCAAGTATCTTTTAGTGATTGATACACTGGAATGATTGAATAGCTCCATGAGCTTAACAAGTGCAAGCTCTGAATTATCACTGTTCATATTATAAACCTGTCTGCCAAAGGTCTTCCTAAGAGAATGGCAACTGAAATTGCCTATATGTAACTTGTACTTCTTCTTAATCTCTTTCAGCATGACATTGATTCTCTGAACTGTGTACACTGTCCCCTTCTGACTTATTAATACGGGCGCATTTATGCCAACTGGATTTATATGCTCATAACAATCTCTGATATGTTGCTGTAGCTGCATATTAATCCTAATTGTCCTTTGCTTTCCTGTTTTAATCTCTGTAATGGTAAATTCTTCTGCATCTAGTATCTGATTCCACCTCAAAGCAAGAATATCAGAAATTCTTAGACCTGTGAAGCAACCCAAAGCGATAAGAAGTGACATCTTATAATTACTATCCCTTGCCAACTTTCTTACTAAGTTCATTGCTTCGCTCCATTGCAGATAATCTGCTGTTGTACTTGAATATTTAAGTGACATAACGTTCTGTTTTATAGTGAAACTAATATAAGTGAATATTAATTTTGAGTTGGAATATCCAACTTACTGATTACTAGCTAAACATTCACTAATAACAGAAGTGAATGTTATACTACTGGCTATAGCTAATAAAGAGTACCTATATATAGTATATAGATACCCTTTCAGTAGTACTATCATCTCTTAGTAAGACAATAGCCAATCAATAGAATATATCCAATTATCATAACTGGATATAATAGCACACTTACAAAGAACGTAGCAATCACAGCAAGTAGATAAAACAAACTCCTCATAGTTTCAGATATTGAGTATTTGACAATCCTATGTATTCTCAAATACCACTAACTAAGAAACCATTGATACTTGTCATCACCATGTAAAGCGGAACATATACCCGTTGCAAGTTCTGTAGCATTATAGGCTCTATCCAAAAATGAATCTATATAGCTGCTCTTATTTGCACCTGTGAGCAAGTTGTAGAACTTCCACATAGACAAATCATTTCCCAAGCTGCCAAAGTTCTCATCATTGATATAAGCCTTAGCCACATTGTTAACCTGTGTATCAGTAAGCAACATTTTAGGTATATCTTTCTGATAGCCTTGCGGTAATGACTGATAAAGTCTCATTCTTCCAAGTAGTTGGCAGAACTGATGCTCCGTTATACTAGTATTGCCTAAAGACTGCATCAAATGTATGTGTTTGGCTGCATTGTATTTGTGGAACATTTCCAATACCGCTTGATATAAATCCCTTGTATTGGTAACTTCCAAGCAACTAAGATAACCGTCTGTAGATACACATAGATTTGTGCAAACCTTACAAGTAAAGCCAATAAACACTTTAAACCGCTCCGCACCTTTCTTTGAATAAAGATTGGTATGGTTATAAGCTCTCACACCACCAATAGTAAGTGTTAGCCTGTTACCGTGTACTGTCTCATAGATAGTAGGAACTTCAATAACAAAAGCGCACCTCTCGTAGTAGATAGTCTTGTCACTTTCTAATAACTGATTGGCTGGCTTATGTATTGCTTCGGGAATCCTACCTTTGATTACATGAGAAACACGAATGTCTGGCGATTCAATTTGTTCACCGCTAAAGAATGTATTGGTTGCATCCTGTACCGCTTCAATGAAAGCCACATGAGATAATGTAGCTTCGTTGTCCTTTGCGAATACGGGTATAATACAATCATTCCTTAGATGCTCCAAACTGGCTTCAATCGTATTGGCTTCAATGAATAGAGGTCGCTTCTGCTTAATAACAGGCTCTTCAATTATTACCGCTTCTTCTGCAAATTCACCAAAGTTTCTACTAGTTCTTTGTACTGGCATAATCTGTAATGTTGATTCCATAATCTGTAATTTATTAAGTTAATATTAGAAATTCCTCTGTCTGAAAGCTAAGCAAGCCACAATCAGTATTAATAATCCAATAAAGAACTGTGGCATTAAGACTACTGGCACAATTAGAATTATTCCAAACGTCAATAAAATCTTTAAATTCTCCATACGCATAATAATAGATTAGTAAATAGTGTATTTAAGGACAAAATGAGGGCTTGACATGAAGTACTATTCATTCACTTTCCTTTGTGCATCTTTATATGTAGACATATACCAATCGTTGATAAGTCCGCATATTTCAGAAGTTCAAAAGGTTTGTGGGCTGAATGGCAATTCATGTAATCCTTTCATTTTTCCTAATAATGGGTAAGGGGGTGTTAGTAGTTACACCGCTATAGAGTGCATAATATATACCTCATGCTCACTGTCTGACTAATAAATCCATTTTATCAAAGCATAGTATCTCAATAAGATGGATTTTCTAAAATTAAAGAGAGGGGAATAATAGTAGGTATTCTATCTATATGCCCAAATAAGTACTGTGTTTTTTATTTTGATTTAGAACAGTTTGGCTTAGTTCTTTTCCAATAAATGTACTATATTTGTGTGTTAGATATTAAATGAATTCTTATTACATAAGGGAAAGCAATAAATGAAACTAACAGACAAAAGATTGTGGTGGTTTGAAGGCATAATGTTAATATGCGGTATCTTATCTTCATATTTGTATGCTTTGAATTTTGGTATATGTATTTCACAAATACCAAGCATTGTTGTATTCTATACATTAAGTTGTTTACTAGGTAGTATAATAGCTTGGAAAGTTTATAAAAATAATGGTGTTTGGAAACTGCTCTGTTACGTTTTCTTGTTCTCCACCATTATATATTGTACTATCGACATGATACTAAGAGTTGTATATCCCAATCCCTATGGAAATTTATTTATGTTATTTGCAAACGGACTTCTTTATTGGTGCTTGTGTTCCATATTTCCAATAATTATTCTTGTATTTGGGGCTAAAAGAATCTTAAGGCTATGAAACTAACTGATAAAAATATCTGGAAGTATGAGGGTATAATATTACTTTGTTGTATAATTGCGATGTTACTTCATCCTCTTTCATTCATGGAAATTACTTGGCTGATAGAGGGTTCTGTTATTCCAACCTATCTATGCTCATACTTATTGGGTAGTATTATTGCATGGTTATTTTACAAAGGTAATTCTTGGTGGAAGTTGGCTTTACTTACATTTTTCTCCATAAACATTTTGTTCACATGTTTAATGCAAATAGAAGTCTATGACTGTGGGGATGCAATGACATGGCTCATGTTTACAACAATGAATATTTTTAATACATTGCTATCTGCTGTATTAATATGTGGGTGTTGTTACTATATCCAAAAACGATATAATATATGGAATTAACGGGTAAAAGATTCTGGATATTAGGATTACAATTGATAGTTATTGTATCAATCCTGTCATGTACAACAAAGAAAATAAGCTCTCCTGTTGCTTTAGGGAATATATTTACACCTGCGTTTTTTCAAACAGAGGAATACTTATCTGTAATAGACTATTTAGGTAAGAACTTGTGTTTACAGGATGAAATGGAACGATATACATACAAAATTTGTGTAAAGATTGATAGTTTGGGATTTGTTAAACAAGCTACGTTAATAGACGTAGTTCAACATTCGCATAATGATTCTATTTTATTATATACACTACTCAATATGCCCCAATGGCAACCTGCTAAAGAAAACGGTAAGAATATTCATTCGTCTGTTAAATTTCTCTTGCACTTATCTCCAAATCACTAAAAATAAGTATGAATTGTTATTTTAGGGAATTAATAGATTAAATATTTCACTTTATCAAAGCATAAACTCCAAATAAAAAACACTTCCTCAATAAAAGGGGGGGGGATGAATTTCAAGTACCCTATATTTTTGAGTTGGGGATATAAAAGAATCGCATTAGAATATAAGTAATAATTCTTATGAATGTTTTTGAACGCATTTGCATAAATAAAAGAATAAAATATGTATTGTAATTATTATTTGCATTTAATATATTTGCAACATAAATGTCAATAACTAATAAAGCTAATAAATTATGAAAAGGAATCTATTTTTATTATTGTTTGCAATTGCGACTTTATCCACATTCGCTCAAACAACATCTGAACATCTAACATTTAAAGGTGTGCCCATTGATGGAACCTTGACTGAATTTGTGTCAAAGTTAAAACAGAAAGGGCTTACTCACATTGGCACAGAAGATGGAACTGCCATATTAAAAGGAGATTTTGCAGCATACAAAAACTGTACAGTAGCTGCTATAGCTTTAAAACAAAAGAATTTAGTTGCTAAGGTTGGAGTAATGTTTTCTTCTTTGGAAACATGGTCGTCACTCTCAAATAATTACTTCTCCCTAAAAGAAATGCTGACTAAAAAGTATGGTGAGCCAGAAGTTTGTATTGAAGAATTTCAGACTAAAATTATGCAAAATGACGATAATTCTAAAATACATGAAGTAAGAATGAATAGGTGCAAATATGTTACAGGATATACCACAGAGAAAGGAGACATTGAATTACAGATTAAAGGTAGTTTTACGGATGGCTGCTATGTAACACTTATTTATTTTGATAAAATTAATGGCGAAGTAATCGAAGCGGAAGCTATGGAAGATTTATAAATTGTGCCGTATGAGAAAAATTATCATTTTATTGTTTGTATTTATTTGTTGTTTGACATCATGCTCAAATCAATCAATAGCTACAGATAAAACGGAGAAAGCAAATAGTCCAGAACCCGTATGTAATGCAACTTATCAATTATTTCCCACACAAAACATGTGGACTTTCATTAAGCTGAATACTAGGGATGGACGAATGTGGCAAGTTCAATATGATGTTAAAGGCAGTGAACGTTTTGAAGTAAATCTTAATACCACCTCATTTGCTACTAAGGAAGAGGAAAGGGATGGTAGATTTACTCTTTATCCTACCCAAAATATGTGGACTTTTATTCTACTAGACCAAATTGATGGTAGAATGTGGCAGGTTCAATGGTCAATGAAGGAAGATTCTCGATTTGTCATTCAGATATAAAATAAAAGCTCCAGACCACTAATAAGTTTGGAGCTTTATTCTTGTCCTGTTCTGTCATATTGGTAGATTCTTATTCAAAGGTAAATACCATCTTGCCAAGTTCATAGCCACTAACAGTTTTTCCATCTATCTTCCTGCTTGCTTTCTCCACACTGTAAAGAGTACAATTCTCTATCAGGGTAGCTTTGGGGGATAATTTGATTCCCAATCTGCCAAACTCATCCTTCAACTTGCCTTTCAAATCCTTATTGCTGATAAAGCCAGGCTGATATATAGCCAAGAAAACTTTATCAACTTGTTTCTTGTCCTCTACAGCTTTTAGCATCTTCTCCCTGTTCCATCTAAGAGTATTCATTTCAGATTCCTTCAAATATCTTTTGATTAGTGGAAATTCTGGATATTCCTGTTCATAAGATTCAGAAGGGGAATCCAGATAATCTTTTAGTAATTGCTCATAACTGACAGTCATAGCCTTTGCCAGTTTTATGTTGAAATCTTTCCATTTATTCTGGTTGGTAAGCTCAAATTTCTCTGATTGCATAAAACTGTCCCTGATGCTGATTCCATCCTTGTATGTCTTCCTTAGTGCCTGCTTATAAATGAAGGATTGTTTTTTCAGATTGTTATACACCATCTTGCCATTAATGATGGAGACTAGTTCAGTGTCTAGGTTCATCCTCTTAATATAGGTCTGTCTCTCTTCCTTATCCAGCTTGCTCCATCCGCTTAGCAACTTGTCAGCTTCCTTCTCTTTGTCCTGCATCAACATCTCAAACTCTTCATCGCTCATAACATTCTTATTGGTGGAGAACAGATGGACTATCACATTCCTAAAGATGTTCTGGTATTCATCATTGATTCTGATTCTGCCTGCTATCTGCTCCATAGTAGTACTTATATCCACCAAAGTCTGTGTTCTGTATGCGTCACTGGCTACTATTATCAGCCCGTTATTGGTGAAAAGGTTGCATCCCTGAAAGCATTTCTTTGTAAAGAAATTAATCTTCTTATTGGGACTACTGACTGATTCAATCTGGTATTCGCCCAACAGTTTGTTATTTCTAATCCTGTCAGCACAACATATCTTCACATCATCTGGATTCAGCTTCAACGTATCTGCTATCTGCTTAATACTGGTTACTGAATTGATGAAAATATATAGTTCTTCCACTTTGCTGACATTGCCGTTTATGTCTGGGAGTGATATGCCTTCATCCAAAAATATCTGTATGAATCTAGCCAGTCCTTTGGTTAATTGCGTGACCTTGTATCTGATAGGGGTTATTTTCGTCACTCCATTCCATTGGACTTTGTAATGTGGAAGCTGTTTCAGGAAATCTATCTCAAAGTCAAGGTCAATTGGAGTGGCAGACAAAAAAGAATAATGCCTGAACTTCTGTATTTCTTCCATCAAGCCGTTAATTGCATCATATCTGAAATCCATGTCTTCCAAGATTAAATGGTATTCATCTACCAAGACTTTCCACCCTTCTGTACTGCTCAACCATCCAATTAATTTGGGCAGGCTGTCATAGGTCACGGCTATCTTATATGTGGTATTGTTTTTGATATATTTCCTGAACTGGTATTCTCTCACACCACCATAACATTTGAATACTTCATACCTGTTATTCTTATCTGCTGCTATGCTATCCACCAAGTCCTTGAACGGACATACGATAATATAGTTGCTACTGCAATTTGCAGCCACATAAGTGCCACCTACATCTGTCTTTGTCTTGTTTACGATGCCAAAAGGAATACCATCTTTAAATCTTTCTAATTCGCCCAAATATCGGGCATTGCCACCATTAATGATTTCTTGTTTCATTGTGTTTAGATTAGCTTTGATTTATAAAATTGCAATCTGTGTATTTAAAATATCTGACTTTAGATTAAGTTTAAGTAGGGTTATTTTTTTCTTCCTATATAGGGACGATTTGAAGAAAAACTCGTCCATAAGAATAAAATAATAAGCGTATTACTACGCCTATTACTTTACAGCTGACTTAGCATAGTCAAGCAATCTAAATGTTATGTCTTGTATTATATCGTTTATGGCGGAAGCGTCTTTTAAAACTTTAGTTTAAAAGTTTTATGAAGAAAACACCTCTTATTATGTTAGCTTGGCAACAGGGTTAGAACTAAAAAATCATTCCTGTTCCTGTTTATGATGCGGTAGGTAGATTGTGTAGGTCTTGCCTTGAACCATTTTGCGCTTTTTGATGTATCGGTCAGTAGCCCAAAGTCCAATGTGCAGCCTTGTGTCCTTGATACCGTGCTCTAGTGCCACTTTACGAATGTCTGCGTAGGTCAGTTCTTTCATTTGAAGTAGATTTAGGTTTGTAGTGGTGAATCTGGGTGACGAGAAACTCGGTCATTTCTGACTTTCAATCACATTGCAAAGGTATAAAGTCCCGACCGCATCACCAAACGACAAGTCGAAATTGTGGAATATTTGAGTTGAGGATGCGATAAAGCAAAAATTCTCCCCATAGCTGTAGCTGTTCGGG
>ENA-UEPG01001114-UEPG01001114.1-human-gut-metagenome-genome-assembly--contig:-NODE-1114-length-22611-cov-4.323866_pt1 | contig 22611 bp, 17 predicted proteins | sample MGYA00242893_ERZ507902 | MGnify/ENA primary metagenome ERZ507902 (study PRJEB26167, sample SAMN06115491) | human gut metagenome | host: Homo sapiens | place: China:Gansu | collected 2015-04-23... | reverse complement strand
GTTCCTTCTTTGTTATTTTCTGATAACATATTTATTTTGATTCTGTTATCATTTTCTTTTGAGCTTTCTTTATTTTTTAGATATAAAATCTTTTTTTTGTTTTTGCTTTTTAAATTTATTATTTATCTTTGCTGTATATATATGTATGAACATATATATGGAAACTTTGGTTTGCTGAATGAAAGTGAGTTTATGTATCCCAGGTCAAAGTGGGTATGTCTGGTAGGAATTAAATATCAAATATATTATAACTGCAGGAAAATATATGAATATCTAAAATAAAGTGTGAATTATGAATATTAACCCAAAACAGATGAAATTTTCAATAAGAAAGATTAGTATGCTTGTTGCAATAGCGACTCTTCCTGTTAGTCTTCGGGCTCAAGAGATACCTATATATAGAGATGCTTCAAAGCCGATAGAAGAACGCATTGATGATGCTTTGTCTCGTATGACTCTGGAAGAAAAAGTCGGATTGCTTCATGCTGACAGGAGCTACGGTTCGGCAGGTGTTCCAAGATTAGGCATTCCGGAAAATAATTTGTCGGATGGTCCGTCGGGATTACGGCCCGAAATGGTATGGCAAACATGGATTCATGCCGGGATGTCCAGTGATTCATGTACGGCGTTCCCCGCTCTCGTATGTCTTGCTGCAACATGGAATCCAGAGATGGGACATCTTTTCGGAAAAAGTCTTGGTGAAGAGGCTCTGTACAGAGATAAAAATATGCTTCTCGGACCTGCTGTGAATATCTTCAGAACCCCAATGAATGGTCGCAACTTTGAATATATGGGTGAGGATCCGTATCTCACATCAAAGATGGCTGTTTCATATATTAAAGGTGTACAGGAAAACCATGTATCAGCTTGTGTAAAACATTTTGCAGTTAATAATCAGGAAACCAAGCGTACAACGATAAATACCATTGTGGATGAGCGTACATTGCACGAAATTTACTTTCCGGCTTTTAAAGCTGCCGTACAGGAAGCTGGTGTGTGGGCCGTTATGGGAGCTTACAACAAATTTAATGGTCAATATTGCTGCCATAATTCTTATCTTCTAAACGATGTATTACGTGGGGAATGGGGATTCGATGGAGTGGTTGTCTCGGATTTTGGCGGTACCCATGATACTCAGGAGGCTATAGATAATGGATTAGATATGGAGTTCGGAACGGATCTTGGTTCGCTGGAGGCATTTCAGAATTACCGCCTCGGCAAGCCCTACTTAAAATTGCTGAAACAAAATGAGACAAGTGAAAAGGTCTTGAATGAAAAAGTTAGACGAGTTTTACGGATGATGTATCGGACTAATATGTCGGAAGGACGTCCATGGGGAACTCTTGCTTCGGAGGAGCATGCAATGGCTGCACGCAAAATTGCTGAGGAGGGAATTGTTCTTTTGAAAAACAGAAATAAAATTCTGCCGGTAAATATTGAATCTTTAAATAGGATACTTGTGGTCGGTGAGAATGCTGTGAAAATGATGAGCCGGGATGGCGGATCTTCAGAAGCGAAATCAAAATATGAGGTCGTACCTCTTGAAGGGATTCGCAAATATGTTGCTGATAGGATCGAGGTAGACTATCAACCGGGGTATTCGTCAACTGCTTCAAAATCAGTAAACGATAGTTTGCATACAGAGGCGGTGAAGGCGGCCAAAGGAGCAGATATTGTTTTGTATATAGGTGGAATGAACAAGAATCTGCATATGGATTGTGAGGGAGTGGATAGAGAATCTTATAACCTTCCATATGAACAGGATGCGTTGATAGCCGACCTGAGTGTAGTAAATCCGTCTTTAGTGGCAGTGATGGTTTGTGGAAATGCTTATGCTATGCCTTGGCATAAGAAAGTCCCGGCTATAGTTCAGGCGTGGTATGGAGGTACAGAAGCCGGTAATGCAATAGCGGATGTTTTGTTCGGTGAAGTCAATCCGTCCGGAAAATTGCCTTTCTCATTTCCCGTGAAAATAGAAGATAATGCCGCTCATGCATTTAATGCATATCCGGGTGATGGTGAGACTGTGGAATATAAAGAAGGTATATTCGTGGGATACAGGTGGTTTGAGAAAGAGAAAATTAAACCCTTGTTCGCTTTCGGGCATGGACTCAGCTATACTTCATTTGATTATGGAAAAATTACACTTGATAAAAAAACTATAAAAAGTACTGACAATATAACTGTCACAATCCCGATAACTAATTCGGGAAATAGAGAGGGGGCAGAAGTTGTGCAATTGTATATTATGGATATGGAGTCATCATTACCTCGTCCGCTTAAAGAACTTAAGGGATTCAAGAAGGTGAATCTTGCTCCGGGAGAAACTGTAAAAGTGAATTTTACAATTGGAAAAGAAGCACTGAGTTTCTATACTCCTGAACGCCATGAATGGGTTGTGGAGCCGGGTAAATTTCAGATTCTTGTAGGTACTGCTTCTGATGATATTAGATCGTCTGCTACATTTCGTGTAGAACGGTAGATACTCTTATGAATATTTATCGGGATGGAAAGAATTTTAATGAGTTTAGATATTTATTATTAACTAAAAATGATGTTTAACCTTATAATAACGTATTTATGAAACTTAAAAAACATTTGTCTAACCTTTTAAAGGTTTTTATTTGCGTGGCTTTTATCGCATCAGCGATAGAGATTCATGCACAAAATGGGACTACAATGACGGTTTCCGGTACTATTGTTGATACTGCCGGAATACCTGTAATCGGTGCTGTCGTTATTGATCCTGCCAATACATCAAATGGTTGTATTTCTAATGTGGATGGAGACTTTACAATGCAAGCGGCTGTGGGGAAAGTACTGAAGGTTTCCAGTATTGGTTATCGGGAGTATCAATTCACTGTACTTGCCCAACCTCAAAAGTATAAAATTGTGCTGCAAGAAGATAATGTAGAGCTTGAAGAGGTGGTTGTTGTGGGTTATGGCGTACAGAAAAAAGTGACTATGACCGGAGCGGTATCTGCTATACAGAATAAGGAAATAGTAACTACGAAAAATGAGAATCTTCAGAATATGCTTACCGGTAAGATTCCTGGTTTACGTATTGTACAAAATACTTCTGAACCCGGGCAATTCACCAATAAGATGGATATTCGTGGTTTTGGAACTCCTCTTGTTATTATTGATGGCGTGCCGAGAGATAATATGGCTAAAATAGATGCAGAAGATATTGAGAGTATTTCAGTACTGAAGGATGCTTCTGCTGCTGTTTATGGAGTGCGAGCCGCTAATGGGGTGATCCTTATAACGACAAAGAAAGGTACTAAAGGACATGCGAATGTGTCTTATTCTGGAAATATGACATGGCAAGTGCCGACGAACTTTCCTGATCTTGTAGAAGCAGCTGATATTATGACTCTTGTCAACGAGAAGGTGATCCACAATGTGGATGAAAGTGCCAACAGGACATATTCTCTTGAGGAGATAGCTGATTATCGCAATGGTATCAAGCGGGGAACGAATTGGAAAAATGAACTTTTCAGAAACTCAGCTCCGCAAACTCAGCATAGTATAAATATTTCAGGTGGGGGAGATAAAGTGACGTACTTTGCAAGTGCCGGGTATCAATATCAGGAGAGCTATTTACGTTCCAATGCTATCAACTATGAAAAATTCAATCTTAGAAGTAACATTTCTGCTAATGTAACTAACAATTTGAAGTTTGATCTTAACATCTCAGGAATGATGGATGAGAGAGAATCTTCTCCAGCTAATTCAGGTGCGATTATTTATGAAGGATGGCTGTCATCACCTCTTGAACCGGTATGGTATGATGAGGAAAAAGGTATGTATGCAAGTCGCTTTAATCCGGCAGGCTACAACCCTGCTGCTTTGATGGATACCGATCTGACCGGACATTGTACTTATCAGAGTAAATGGTTTCAGTCTAATGCATCTCTTACATGGGATATTCCATGGGTTAAGGGACTTTCTGTTAGCGGAATGTATAGTTATGACTATATTGCTAATAATGATGATGAATATCGTAAAGCATATAATCTTTATGATACATCAGGGAATGCCATTGTGAAAGGTGCACAAACGGCAGCTCCTAATAAGATTTCCCGTTATTTCTATTCTAAACAGAATAATTTATGGCAGGCGCGCCTCAGCTATGACAATAATTTTGGCAAGCACAATGTGGGAGCATTGATCCTTATAGAGAATCAACACAAAGTTGGCGATAATTTCTATGGAAGTCGACAGGTTGCTTTGGACATGGATAAAGTTTTTGCAGGCATTACTACCAACCAGGAATTTAATCAAAATGCTGATCAGTCCGTTCTTTATGACAATGCTAATAGAGCTTTGGTAGGACGTCTGAATTATGATTACGCCGGGAAGTATATTGCTGAATTTGCTTTTCGCCACGAGGCTTCTTCTCTTTTTCCAAAGGAAACCCGCTGGGGATTCTTCCCTTCTGTATCAGCCGGTTATCGAATCTCTGAAGAAAAATTTTGGAAAGAGTCCCCACTTGAATTTATTAATAATTTCAAGATAAGAACTTCATGGGGAGTACTGGGAGATGATAGCGCAGCTCGTTATCAACATATTACCGGATATAAATATCCATCAGATGGTGGTTCGGTTTTTGATGGGCAATATATCAGTACTTCCACAAGCACCGGTATTCCCAATAAAGCAATTACTTGGTATGAGTCAAGAACGTTCAATGTCGGAATAGATGCGGAGGCCTGGAATGGACTTCTTGGCGTAACAGCAGAATACTTTAATAGAAGACGAAGTGGACTTTTGACTACACGTGCCGGTTCTCTTCCGGGTGTTGTTGGAGCAACACTTCCTCAGGAAAATCTTAATGGCGACTTGACCCAAGGTTTTGAAATAGAACTTACTCACAGACACCATGTCAACGATTTCTATTATCAAATTAAAGGAAACATTGCTTATACAAGAACTAAAAATACGCATGTAGAAACGAGCCGTGCCGGTAACTCGTATGAAAACTGGAAAAATAATACCAGCAATCGTTATAATAATATAACCTGGGGTATAGAGGGAGCCGGACGATTGGAAAGCTGGGATGAAATCTGGCATAATCCTATCTTTATAGCAAGGGGCTCTATATTGGGAGATTACGAATACCTTGACTGGAATGGGGATGGTGTATTCTCTGAACTGGATAAACATCCTCTTGTTAATTCAAGTTCTGTTCCGCTTCTTAACTTTGGTTTAACTTTCTCTGCTCAATGGAAGGGAATCGATATTTCAATGTTGTTTCAAGGAGCAGGTAAAACGTATGTTTCTCCACAAGGTATTTTGTATCAACCTCTTTGGGGAGATGGTGCTGTTGCTCAATATATGGATCGCTGGCATCCGGAAGATCCTCTTGCAAATCCGTATGATCCTTCAACAAATTGGGTTAAGGGGCATTACGCATATACAGGAACGCTTCCCGATCAGAGTTCTGATTTCCATCTTCAGAATGCCTCATACATTCGTCTGAAGAATCTTGAAATCGGTTATAGTCTACCTAAGAAATGGTTACAAAATATGAATGTACAAGGCATAAGGGTATATTTCAGTGGATATAACCTGCTGACATTTACGGGCTTGAAATATTTGGATCCTGAATATAGTGCAGATACGGCTTATTCTTACCCGATTAGTAAAACATTTACGCTTGGTCTTAACTTTAAATTCTAAATAAAATTAATATGAAACTGAAAACAATAGTATCAATAATGTGTGCCAGTGTCATGTTTTCATGCACGGACTTGGATATGTCTCCTGTGAATGTTGTGAACGAGGAGGATCTTTTTGCCAATGAGGCAGGAACGCTTAGTTATATTTCCGGTATGTACATGAATCTTCCATTAGAAGATTTCCGTTATGCTTACGAAGGTAATCCACCCTTTAATTATGCGTGGACGATTTATGCTCAGCCTTCATGTCGTACAGGCGAGGCTATTGGCAGAGATGCTGCTGGTAATGAATACGAGGCTGTGGGGTATTGGAATCAGGCTTACTCTTATATAAGGGCAGCTAACTTATTATTGGAGGTTTTACCTAAATATGCATCAAACTATACGGAAGCCCAGGCTAACAGTTTTCTTGGAGAGGCCTATTTCATACGGTCTATGGTATATTATTCTCTTGTGAAACGCTATGGTGGTGTACCGGTTGTTGATAAAGTCATAGATTATCCGGCGTCAGTATCGTTTGAGGATACAAAGCTTTTCAGAGCTTCTGAAGAGGATACCTGGGACTTTATTGGGGCAGATCTTGATAAAGCTATAGAATTACTTCCGGAAAGCAATCAAAAAGGACGTGCCAACAAATATGCAGCGGCAGCTCTTAAGTCACGCATAATGCTTCATGCCGGTTCTATTGCTAAGTATAATACTGTAAATTATGCTCCGGTTAATGGAGTACGTGTATGCGGAATTCCTCAAGAGAAGGCAGTCGGTTACTTCAAGGCAGCATATGAAGCATCTCAAATAGTAGATGAGGGAGGATATCGTCTATATATGGATAAATGGTCCGGAAATAACAGGCAAGCTCAAATAGATAATTTCACAGCAATATTCCTGGAGGATACTTATGAAACTATCTTTGGAAGATACTATATTGATCCTGAATTTTTGCATCAATTTGATAATTCTGCTCAGCCGATGCAGACATCTAATGGGGATAATAATTCAGAGGTGTGCCCAACTTTGGATTTCGTGGAAATGTTTGAGTTTGACAATAAAGATATCAATGGGAAATTTGAGAACTTTGATGATAATGGACACTATAAACTTTATGAGTCACCGTTAGATGCTTTTGAGAATTGTGAGCCGCGTTTGGCTGCGACGGTAATTCTTCCAATGTCTGAATTCAAGGGTGAAACTATTGAACTCCGGAGAGGTATATTGACAGGTAAATCTGTCAACACGATGGGGGCTCTCTTGAAAGAATCTGATAATTATTCTTCAAACTATAATGTGGCAGTTGATGAAAACACTGTGAAATTAGTCAATTCATTCAGCCAAAATAATGATGATTCTTATCTTGTCCAGTTGAAAAGCGGTTCGAAATATTGGAATGACCTTGCTGACAGATATCCGGATAAGAAAGATATATACGCTGGAAAAATGAGACGTTCCGGCGCAAGTGGACCGGTTTCCAATTGGGATTATGGTAACCTTAGTGGTTTCTATTTGAGAAAATATATGAATCCCGATCCCAAGGCTCTTAATGGAGGAAATTATTCATCTCAACCATGGATAGAGATTCGTTATGCGGAAGTCCTTCTGAATCGTGCAGAAGCGGCATGGGAACTTGTTTCTTTAGGAGAAGTTGCTGATGCGAAGGGGGAAAGCTATCTCTCTATTGCAACAGAAGCTATCAATTCCATAAGAAAAAGAGCTGGAGCAACGGAACTATCCTCGACTCTTTTGGCCGATGAAAAAAGTCGTGATATAATTCGCACAGAGCGTCGCAAAGAATTAGCTTTTGAGAATAAGACATATTGGGATCTGAAAAGATGGAGGATAATAGATACGGAAGCTGAACAAAAAGACCGCAAGTATCGCATCCTATGTCCTTTCTTCTCGGTGGAAGATGATGCCTATTTTCTTGATGTGAAGTATACTGAGCCAAGAAGCCAAAACGGTGTGACGATGGAACCCTATATTTTCTCTTTTGAACCACGACAATATTATCAGAAAATTGATCCGGCTGAAATTACGAGAAATTCTAACTGTAGACAGAATCAGGGTTATTAATTGGATTGTGGTATCCTACTAAATACAACAGAATTATGAAAAAGATTATATATTATTTTTGGACATTAGCAGCTATCTTCATTTTTACTTCATGTGGAAATGATAATTATGACGCTCCGGCAGAAACTTTTCAAGGTGCATTTATAGATAAAGATACAAATGAGCCAATTCAAACAGCTGCAAGTACGGCTATAGAACATGGTGGTATCCGTATCCGTCTTATGGAATACAGTTGGAGTGACAATCCTGTTCCTTATGATTTTTTTGCGAAACGTGATGGTACTTTTAATAATACTAAGATCTTCAAGGGGACTTATGGGATCATTCCAGAGGGGCCTTTTGTTCCACTGCCCGAAGAAATCATAGACCTTGAAGGAGTGGTGAAAAAGAATTATTTTGTAGAACCGCTGCTCCGGGTACAATGGGTGGGAGAACCTGTATTGAAAGATGATGGAACCTTTGAGGTTCAGGTGAAAATAACCCGGGGTACTGATAATCCGGATTATCAGCAGCCTCTTGAGGAAGCGTGGTTGTTCGTTAGCCAGATAGATTATGTGAGCAATGCCCCAGGGGCGTATAGTACAAAATTATCTACCAATTTAACACAGGCCGATTTGCGGAATTATACTCTCGGAGATATCCTGACAATTCGGACCGGTTACCCTAATGGATGGAATGGTGGAACAGGAGATCCTCAAAAGATTGACGGTTCTTACAAACGGCCTTATTTCCTTCGTTTCGGAGCCCGTACATCAAAATCGTTTAGCAGTATAAAACGTTATAATTTTACTGATGTGAAAGAGGTGTGGGTCGGAAAATGAAAAAATGCGTTAAGTATCTTTCTGTAATAATTATTTTGATAGTGGCATTATTGCCACTATCAGCTCAAGACAAAGTCATTAAAAAGCTTGCAGACGGCGAGAATCAGAGAATTGTCATATATGGTACGAGTCTTTCTGCATCCAGGGAAGGATGGCCGGCAATGTTAGAGGATAGTTTGAATATGCTCTATCCCGGAACTGTTGAAGTCATTAATAGTGCACAAGCTGCGATGTGGTCTACTTGGGGAGTCGAAAATCTGCGTGAGAGGGTTTTAGAATATAAGCCTGATATGGTAATCATTGAATTTGCAATGAATGATGCCTATTTGCCGTATACCACTTCCATAGAGGCTGCAAGACTAAATCTTGAATATATGGTGTACAGAATCCGGGAGTTATATCCTGAATGTTCGATTCTGATTCAAGTGATGAATATGCCAATAGCAGAGCATAAGGCGCAAAGACCGGATATTGAGCTTTATTATGATATGTATCGGAAAGAAGCTAAAAAATTAAATATTAGTTTGATAGATCATTATGGATATTGGATGAAACTTCTCAGCAAAGGGGAGAAAGAATTCCGTAATTATGTGCCGGATGGCATTCATCCTAATCTTACGGCGCAAAAAGAACTTGTACTTCCTTGTATTTTGAAGGTCCTTAAAACTTCGAATGCGAAACGCTAAAAAATAATATTATAATAAATGACATATGAAAAAAAAGATCATTAGTATTCTTTGTATCGTTTGGATGGCATTACCGGTATTTGCAGGTACAGGTAATATTGCCATTCGGGCGACTGCAACAGCTTCGTCGTCCCGAGACTCGGACAGTGGCCCGTCTAAGGCGATTGATGGATTTATACATTTGGATAATGCAGGAGAATGGGTTTCTGGTGCAATCATGCCTCACTGGCAGCAATTACCTTTTCCATGGATACAGCTTGATTGGGAAGAAGAAGTTACGATTTCACGAATCATATTGTATGATCGTCCGAATAAAGATGCTCATACAGCCGGAGGAGATTTGTATTTTAGCGACGGCAGCAGAATCGGAGTGGTGGGGATTCCTAATGATGGTACTCCGAAAGTTGTAGAGTTTGAACCGAAAAAGGTTCGCTGGGTGAAATTTGTAGCCAATGATGCTGTTGGCTCTTATATTGGCCTGTCAGAAATTGAAGTTTATCCACCGGCGGAAGCATGCGAAGACTTTGTTTCACAGGTAGATCCGTTTATCGAAACTACAAAAGGACGATATTTCTTTTTTATAACAGGTAATCAGCCTTTTGGTATGATCGGAGCAGCCCCAATGACACGCAACCGCAATCAATTTGGCGGCGGATATAATTATAATTCCACAGAAGTTCTAGGGTTCCCTCAAATTCATTGTTGGGTGCTTGCCGGGCTTACGCTTATGCCTACGACAGGAAATGTAGATCCTACGCTCGGGGAAGAAAACTGGAAGTCCTCATTCATGCATGAAGAAGAAATTGCGCAACCGGGATATCATAGAATGTATCTTAAAGATTACGGGATTTGGGTAGAGCAAACAGCGACGGACAGAACTGGTATGTATCGGCTTACATTTACTCAGGACTCGGACGCGGATATTCTTGTAAACTTGGGTGGTTATATTGCTTCTACCACTATGCGTAATGCTGATGTGAAGAAAGTCTCCAACAATGAAATAGAAGGTAGTTTTGATACATACGGACGGCATTGGGGAGGTCCGGAGAATGTGAAGGTACATTTTGTGATACGCTTTGATAAAGATTTTGAGAGATTGGATGGATGGCGAGACAAAGAGCGTTATAGTGATATAGACACACTTCAGGGATCGTCCATTATTACTAGAAGGCACCCGAAAGAAGAGTTGAGTTATCTAGATTCACCAACTTCCGGTGTTTCGGCACACTACAGAGTAAAAACAGGGGACAAAATATGTGTCCGTACAGCTATATCATATGTAAGCGTGGACAATGCGAGGGAAAATTTGGAGAACGATGCCGTTACTTGGGATTTTGATTTAGTAAAGAAAACATCTCAGGATGAATGGAATAAATGGTTGGGACGAATCGAAGTCAAAGGCGGTTCGCAAAAACAACGTACCAAATTCTATACGGATTTATGGCATGTACTGCTTGGACGACATAAAATAGATGATGTCAATGGAGAATATCCCGATCTGACCGAAGGGGAACGTTATTACTCTTATACTCGTAATATTCATCCGAAAACAAGAATGCTTCCACGCGGTGAAGATGGTAAAGTGTTGCACCATATGTATAATTCCGATGCTTTTTGGCTTACTCAATGGAATCTCAATATATTGTGGGGATTGGGATGGCCTGAGATGATGGATGAAATGTCAGCTTCACTTATCCGTTATGCTGATAATGGAGGACTTATTCCTCGTGGACCTTGTGCCGGAGGTTACACTTATATAATGTCAGGCTGCCCGGCTACTCCTTTGATTGTATCTACATATAATAAAGGGTTGATGACTAAATGCGATCCGATGCATGCTTTCAGAACTATGCAACGTAATCATATGCCAGGTGGTATGATGGGGATAGGAGACTATTATCTTGAGAATGGTTACCAACCGGGTAATGCAGGAATGACAATAGAGTCTAACTTTCAAGACTGGGCCTTATCGCAAATGGCTATTCGTCTTGGACTTAACAATGAGGCTGAATATTTTCGTTCCCGCTCTAAAGGATGGAGAAAGTTATATAACTCTGAGCAGAAATTGATTTTCCCAAAGAATGATAAAGGTGAATGGCTTCATGAGGATCCGTTAAAAGGAGATGGCTATATTGAGGCAAATGCATGGCAGGCGACTTTTGGAATCTCACATGCTTTACCGGAACTTACCGACTTGATGGGAGGAGAAAATGAATTCTGTAATAAGCTCAACTATGCTTTCGAACAAGCCGCACCACAGGATTTTGTTTTTGGCTACGGAACCGGATATGTAAGTTATGCTAATCAACCTGGGTGTTCCAATGCCCATGCATTCAGTTGGGGTGGGAAACCATGGCTTACTCAATACTGGGTACGTAGAGTTAATGAACAGGCCTATGGTGCAACTACACCTGATCGAGGTTATGGAGGACATGATGAAGATCAAGGACAGATGGGAGGCGTTAGCGCATTGATGTCTATAGGACTTTTCAGTACTTGTGGAACTGCAGAGGCAGAACCAATCTATGAAATTACTTCACCGGTTTTCAATGAGATAACTATTCATCTGGATAAACGCTATTATCCTGATAGCAGTTCTGGCAAGTTTATAATTCGGACATATAATAATTCTGATCAGAATATGTATATAAGCAAAGCTCATCTAAATGGGAAAAAACTAGATACATTCTGGTTCTCACATGAAGTGTTCGCTAAAGGTGGGCTGTTGGAATTGTGGATGGGACCCAACCCTAATAAAAATTGGGGAAAGAAGAGTCTGCCAATAAGGTAGTTCTGTTGAGTATATAAATATTCACATGCTCAAGATTACTATTGAAAGAATATAGTATATTGGTATGTAGTTGAGGAAGTAACTGATTAAAGGTAAAAAGAAAAGGATGCGGTTTGCATGAATAAGTATATGGCTTATTTGTGTGAACCGTATTTTTATTAACATGTATGCCTCAAAAAAAAATATTGCAAAGCAGCAGAAAAATGACATGAAGACTGACTTACTAATAATGTTGCTTATAGTATTTAAATAGAAAATAAAATCCCCTCAACAGTCAAGCACTCATGAGTTAGGAAGTGCAGGTACGGTGAGGGGGAATACTTATTGTATTTAATATGTTTATTTTTTCTTTCTCAAATCCCTTCCTTCGTATTTACAGATTGCCTGAATCCATTCTTCTTCCAGAGGTTTAGATTCATGTTTCTCTAAATCAAAAGTTACCATCACAGAGGTGCATATGCACTTGATCTCCTGTGTTTCCGTATCAATCACCCGCTGTGCGAGGTGAAAACTTTTGGTGCCGATTTCAGTAACGGCGGTTTGTACAGCGATATGATCCGAGCCATAAATCTGTGCAAGGAAGTTCGCTTCTATGTGTACGACGACAATACCGTCTTTCTCCCAATCGACGTCCGGGCATACGGAGGCAAAATACTCGGTTTTTCCCAAATCATAGAAAGAGAAATAAACCGTATTGTTCACATGGCCGAACTTATCGACATCATTAAATCGTAGTTGTATGGGCAGGGTGTGGTTAAATTGAATTTCTTCCATTGTTTTCTCTTAAACTTTTCTATTAATCCGTGCAAAAATAGTACTTTTGCGTGTTAATCACTGTATTTATACACCAAGAAATGATAGAAGATATTAAAAAAGCCTGTCAAGTGATGAACGAAGGCGGAGTCATTCTGTACCCCACCGACACCATTTGGGGAATAGGTTGTGACGCCACCAACGAAGAAGCTGTGCGGCGTGTGTATGAGATTAAGCAGCGCTCGGACAGTAAGGCGATGCTTGTGTTGGTAGATTCTCCTGTAAAGGTGGACTTCTATGTGCAGGATGTGCCTGAAGTGGCATGGGATTTGATTGAAGTGGCAGATAAACCATTGACAATCATCTACTCCGGTGCGCGAAATCTGGCATCTAACCTGATTGCCGAAGATGGTAGCGTGGGTATCCGGGTAACGAATGAAGGGTTCTCAAAACGGCTTTGTCAACAGTTCCGTAAGGCGATTGTTTCTACGTCGGCCAATATCAGCGGGCAACCTTCGCCGGCAAATTACAGTGAGATCACAGAAGAACTTAAGTCCATGGTCGATTACGTAGTGGGCTATCGACGGGAAGAAATGGGACATCCGAAACCATCCAGCATCATAAAACTGGATAAGGGTGGTGTTATAAAAATTATCCGGGAATAAAATAACGGACTAAAAAAGGTATCGTTATTTTTAATCTCTGTAAGCTTGGGTATGCCCTGAGTTTGTCGAAGGATTTTCTCTCTTATTTATATGGATACGAGAGTAAATTCTTTATTTCGTTTAGATTGGTAAATATAGGTATATGGAAAAAGAGAAGAGAAGTTTGTTTCAGCGTTTCCTTTTATGGCGTGAAAAGAATATTAAGGAAAAACAGTTTATCTTGATACTCAGCTTTCTGGTAGGTATCTTTACGGCTATTACAGCTTTGATACTGAAGATGTTGATACACTGGATACAGAATTTCCTGACGAACAATTTCAATACAACGGAAGCCAACTACCTTTATCTGGTTTATCCGGTAGTAGGTATTTTTCTGGCTGGATTGTTTGTACGCTATGTGGTGAAGGATGATATCAGTCATGGGGTTACTAAAATTCTCTATGCGATTTCCCGCCGACAAGGACGGATTAAGCGGCACAATACATGGTCGTCTGTGATTGCCAGTTCCATAACCATTGGTTTCGGTGGCTCGGTAGGAGCAGAGGCGCCTATCGTATTGACAGGTTCCGCTATTGGTTCCAATCTGGGAAGTGTTTTTAAGATGGAGCACCGCACACTGATGCTTTTAGTAGGCTGTGGTGCTGCCGGTGCTATTGCTGGTATCTTCAAGGCGCCTATTGCAGGACTGGTATTCACACTGGAAGTACTGATGATAGACCTGACTATGACTTCTCTGCTTCCGTTGTTGATTTCTGCAGTGACGGCTGCTACAGTGTCCTATATTACTACCGGAACAGAAGCAATGTTTAAATTTCACCTTGACCAGGCATTTGAGATGGAACGTATTCCTTACGTTATCATGCTGGGTATATTTTGCGGACTGGTTTCGCTCTATTTTACCCGTGCAATGAACTCTGTGGAAGGTTTGTTTGGCAAGTTGAAAGGCCCTTACCAGAAGTTGGCTTTGGGTGGTGTCATGTTGAGTATCTTGATATTTCTTTTTCCACCGCTTTACGGTGAAGGCTACGATACTATTGAACTGTTGCTGAACGGTACTTCCAATGCCGATTGGGATACAGTGATGAACAACTCTTTTTTCTATGGACATGGGAATTTGCTATTACTCTATTTGATGCTCATCATCTTGTTCAAGGTATTTGCATCCAGTGCGACAAATGGTGGTGGCGGTTGTGGTGGTATCTTTGCACCTTCTTTGTATTTGGGATGTATCGCCGGTTTTGTCTTCGCTTTTTTTAGTAATAAGTTTGATTTCTCTTATTATCTGCCCGAAAAGAATTTTGCCCTGATGGGGATGGCAGGTGTGATGAGTGGTGTCATGCATGCCCCGTTGACCGGAGTCTTTCTGATAGCCGAACTGACGGGCGGATATGACCTTTTCCTCCCGCTGATGATTGTAGCAGCCAGCTCTTATCTGACAATTATTGTTTTCGAACCTCATAGTATTTACTCCATGCGTTTGGCTAAAAAGGGAGAATTGTTGACTCACCATAAAGATAAAGCAGTACTTACTCTGATGAAGGTGGAAAATGTGGTGGAGAAAGATTTTGTAGTGGTTCATCCGGAGATGGACTTGGGTGAATTGGTGAAAGCGATTTCAGCCTCACGGCGTAATATATTCCCGGTGACAGATAAGAGCGGAATACTGATTGGTATTGTTACCTTAGACGATATCCGGAATATCATGTTCCGGCAGGAGTTGTATCATCGTTTTACGGTAGGCAAGCTGATGACGGCTATTCCGGCACGCCTCTATGACACGGATAGTATGGAACAGGTGATGCGCACGTTTGATGATACGAAAGCATGGAACCTTCCTGTGGTAGATGAAGAAGGGCACTATCTGGGATTTGTTTCCAAGTCGAAGATATTCAATTCATACCGTCAGGTACTGGTGCATTTCTCTGAAGATTAATAAAGTTGTTATATGATGAAGAAAGAAGATTTGCGAATAGTTTATATGGGGACTCCGGATTTTGCTGTGGAGTCTTTGCGGTGTTTAGTAGAAGGTGGATATAATGTAGTAGGTGTTATCACCATGCCTGATAAACCGGCAGGGCGGGGACATAAACTTCAGTTTTCTCCAGTGAAACAGTATGCGCTGGAACATAGTCTTCCTTTGTTGCAACCGGAAAAGTTGAAAGATGAGGTTTTTGTTGAGGCTCTGCGTGAGTGGAAGGCCGATTTGCAGATAGTAGTTGCTTTTCGTATGCTGCCCGAAGTGGTATGGAATATGCCACGTTTGGGAACCTTCAATCTTCATGCTTCTCTTTTGCCTCAATACCGGGGAGCCGCTCCTATTAACTGGGCAGTAATTAATGGTGATACGGAAACAGGTATCACAACTTTCTTCCTGCGTCATGAAATCGATACGGGGGAAGTGATTCAGCAAGTTCGTATTCCTATCGCAGATACGGATGATGTGGGTATTGTGCATGATAAGCTGATGATGCTTGGTGGAAAACTGGTGACTGAAACGGTAGATGCGATTCTGAATGATGCAGTGAAACCTATTCCACAGGAAGAAATGGCAGTTGTAGGCGAATTGCGCCCTGCACCGAAGATTTTTAAAGATACCTGTCGTATCGATTGGAATCAGCTAGTGAAACGTATTTATGATTTTATTCGCGGTCTGTCTCCTTATCCTGCTGCCTGGTCGGAATTAGTTCAACCTGATGGAGAGACGGTAGTTATGAAGATATTTGAGACAGAAAAAATAATCCAATCTCACCAGTTGACTCCCGGAACTTTGCTGACGGATGGTAAGACTTATATCCATGTAGCCGCTGCTGATGGATTTATCGGCATACGTGCTTTGCAACTTCCCGGTAAGAAACGCTTGAAGACAGATGAACTTTTGCGTGGATTCCGGTTGACGGAAGAATTCAGAGTGAAATAGTTACGAGCTACAAGCTACAAGTACTATGCAGAGTGATAGCGTAGCAACTTGTAGCTTGTAACTTAATAATTGCTTCTAATATTGTTTCTTTTCTGAAAATTTCTTTTCTTTGCATATTATTAACTACCAAATATAGAATGCCTATCGGAATACATTACGCTGAAATCTAAAAACACACGTAATGAAAGTACAAACAAATGCTGCTGACGAAACGTTGGTGGCCCTTTATGCACAAGGCAATAACGAGGCATTCGATATTCTGTTGAACCGTTATAAAGATCGTCTTTATGCGTACATCTATTATACGGTGCGCAATGAAGAACTGGCGGAAGACATCTTTCAGGAGACTTTCACAAAAGCCATTGTCACCATTCAGCAGGGACGCTACAATGAAAACGGTAAGTTCCCGGCTTGGTTGACTCGTATCGCACATAATCTTATAATCGACTGTTTCCGTCAGGAAAAGCAGGAAAACTTGGTGTCTTGTGATGAAGAAGAACGGAATTTACTGAATAATATCCGTCTGTCTGAAGGAACGGTTGAAGCTGAAATAGTGAACCACCAGATTCTTTCGGATGTACGTCGCCTGATGAAACATCTGCCGGACGAACAACGGGAAGTAGTACATATGCGCTTTTATCAAGACCTCAGTTTCAAGGAGATAGCAGAAATGACAGGAGTCAGCATCAATACCTCTTTAGGACGGATGCGTTATGCTATTTTGAACCTGCGCCGGATGGCGGAGAAGCATGGAATCGTGCTGACGATGGACTAAATGATACATCCTTTAATAAAATTTTTCTTTTTCCAAATGCAGTATTTCACAAATAAGGCCATTTAACCTAATGTACGTACAACCTTAATTATGTGATTTTATTAATTTTATTATTTACTAGACTAAACTTATTAAAGTAATGGAAAAAGTACATTGTTTAAAGCGTTTCGTGTTTCTTGTAATGGCCTTGGGCCTGGTAACTACTTTCACATCTTGTGATGATGACGATGAACCTAAACCTAATGTTCCCGCATTGACTGACGTGGTAGGTAATTATGCCGGAAAAATGCAAACTACATCTGTGTCTCCTCTTGCAGGAGAGGGTGAAGAACCTCAAGGTACGGATGTGAGCGCAGAAGTAACCAATGAAAATGTGTCTTTTGAAAAGTTCCCGGTAGCGGATTTGATTACAGCCATTGTGGGTGAAGAAGATGCTCCCGGAATTATTGAAGCTGTAGGTGATGTAAGTTATCAAGTGAAGTATACACCTACTTTCAATGACGATAAGACAGTTATTAGCATGGCGTTCACTCCTGAACCACTAATTCTTGAAATCAATTTCCCGACAGAACCTACTGAAGGTGAGGGTGAAGGAGAAGGTGAAACCCCGGACTTGAAAGTGGAGGTGACAATTGCAGCACCTGAAGCAGGTAGTTTTGCCTATGCTGGTGATAAATTAGCTTTCAAGCTTCAGGTAACTGGTGTGAAAGTGAATAATGAACCTTTTGAACTTCCCGTGACTACTTTCTCATTTGACTTAGCCAAAGCGAAATAAATATTTTCATCTCAACCAGATGTTGGCCCAGGTATGGTGTGTTGGCACTAACCTGGGCTGATTTATTTACATCTTTTTATAACTTCTTGTATACTATATCTCTTCTTCTTCCGTTCTTAGTATATAAAGTACCTCCTGCTTCTTTTTTGCAGCCCGTAGCTTTAACTAATTAATTATTAATTCTCAGTTCAATAAGCCTATGGATAAAAAAACTACTCCTTCTTTTTCTTCTTCATCCGTGAAACCGGGAAGTGCTGATAATGCATTGCCGGATGGACATCCGCAGCCTTCTGGGAAAACTTTGGATTTTCTTCGTAACCTTGCCCGTAATTATCGTACAGTGCCTCAGCTTCCGCAAGGCTTGCAGGGTATAATATTAGGATGAATGAAATCTTTTGTCTACATTTGTACGTTATATCTGTATATAACCTGTAAAATGTAGTGTATTATGAAACCAATCATAGCTCCCTCTATCCTGTCCGCAGATTTCGCTTATCTGGCAAAGGACTTGGAAATGGTGAACCGCAGTGAAGCCGACTGGGTCCACATTGACGTTATGGACGGTGTGTTCGTTCCTAATATATCTTTCGGTTTCCCGGTATTGAAGTATGTGGCAAAACTGTCAAAGAAGCCTTTGGATGTACATCTGATGATTGTGCAACCCGAGAAATTCATTAATGAGGTGAAAGCATTGGGTGCGCACACCATGAATGTGCATTTCGAAGCTTGCCCGCATTTGCATCGGGTGGTTCAACAAATACGTGAAGCGGGTATGCAGCCCGCCGTTACACTGAATCCGGCTACCCCTGTGGCAATGTTGAAAGATATTATTCAGGATGTATATATGGTGTTGCTGATGAGTGTGAATCCTGGTTTTGGCGGACAGAAATTTATAGAACATACAGTTGAAAAAGTACGGGAATTGCGTGCTTTGATAGACAGTACCGGTTCGAAAGCATTGATAGAAGTGGATGGTGGTGTGAATTTGGAGACAGGTGCCCGCCTGATAGCTGCCGGTGCAGATGCATTGGTTGCAGGTAGTGCCGTGTTTGCAGCTCCTGATCCTGAAGGTATGATACATTCGCTGAAGGATCTCTAATTCTTCCTCCATTGATAATTAACAGCCTGCAACGACATCCGTTTCTACGACTTCTGATGCCGTTTGCAGGCGGTATTGTATGTGGAGATGCGCATTTCTTCCGGCAGCGGGCGGAACTTTCCTTAAATATTCCGGCAGAGACATCTTGTCCGGTTTCCAATCTTTTTCCTGTTTGGATTTGTCTGGCAGGTTTCATGTTACTGTTTCTGACTTATTTCCTTTCTGATAAATATCGTATTCATTGGCTGTATGGAGTTTCCGTCTTTCTCTGTTGTTTCGGATTAGGCGCCGGTATGACGGAAGAATATTTGCATCGTACGGATTTTCCTTTTTCCGATGAGGCAGCAGTCTATCAGGTGATTCTTCAGGAAAAACCGGAAATGAAAGAACGAAGCGTGTTATGTCATGCCCAATTAGAGGGAAAAGTGAATGATGAGGATTTGCAGAAAAGTGAATATGGACGTACATTTTTATTCTATTTTCCGAGAAATTCCGCTACTGTTGCATTAAAGAGGGGAGATAGATTATGGGTACATACCCGTATTACCCCTCCTGTCAATAATGGGAATCCTGACGAATTTGATTATGTACGTTATCTTACTCGTAAAGCTGGTACCGGCACAGCGTATATCTCTGCCGGACATTGGCGGATAATAGGTCATGATGCTTCTCGTTCTCTTCGGCAAATAGCTTTGGACTATCGGGAAAAAGTGGTGGAACTATATCATCGTTTAGGTTTTCAGGGAGATAATCTTGCAGTACTTTCGGCTCTTACGGTGGGAGATAAGGAGAATTTGAGCGAGGATATGCGGGAAACTTATTCAATTGCCGGCGCCAGTCATGTACTGGCACTTTCAGGACTTCATATAGGCTTGCTTTCTACTTTATTTTTGTTTTTCTTCTCCTTTTTGTGGAAGCGGTGGGCGGCTTTTAAACCCTTGGGATTTTTTCTGGTTATTCTCTTTTTGTGGGCATTCGCTTTTCTTACGGGATTATCTTCTTCTGTGGTACGATCCGTAATCATGTTCTCTCTGCTGGCTATATCCCGTTTACAATCTGAGAAATTGTTATCGTTGAATACATTGGCGGCTACTGCCTTTTTAATGTTACTTTATAATCCACTTTGGCTTTTTGATGTGGGGTTTCAATTGTCTTTTGTAGCGGTAGTTTCTATTTTGTTGATACAGCCCAAACTTTACAGCCTGCTCTCTGTCAGGCGTTGCATTCCTCGTTATGTTTGGGGATTGCTGACGGTTTCCGTTGCTGCGCAAATCGGTACGGCTCCTTTAGTTATATTCTATTTCTCCCGTTTCTCTACTCATTTTCTGCTGACAAATCTGTGGGTGATTCCTATGGTGACGTTGATTTTGTATTCTGCGGTTCTTATGCTTGTCCTGACTCCTTTTTCTTTCCTTCAATCTGGCTGTGCTTTAGTAGTCGATGCTCTGTTAAGTGCTCAGAACAAAGTTCTCTGCTGGATAGAAGAACTGCCAATGTCCTCTATAGATCAGCTTTGGATAGATCATTGGGAGATTATGCTGTTTTATCTTTTTCTATTGTTTTTGTTTCGGAGTTTGGCTATCCGAACTGCTCGCAGCATATCCTTTCCGCTTTGCTGCCTGTTGTTGCTGATCACTTATCATACGATTTCCGTCAGCCTGTCTTCTCCTCAGCGCGGCATTGCTTTTTATAATGTCCGTGGCTGTCCTGCCGTCCATTGCGTTGCTAATAGTGGAGAATCCTGGTTGGCTTATGCTGATAGTGTGCCGGATACTTCCCGTTTGCACCGTGCACTCGTACCTTATTGGAATCGTCAGCATCTCTCTATTCCCAATGCTTTGCCTGCTGATTATTCTACTTCCGGTCTGGCTTTTCATAATCACATTGTTTCCTATGCGGGCAGGCGGGTTTGCCTGCTCCATGATGCCCGCTGGAAAAATAAGATTTCAAAGCACCCTTTACAGATCGATTATTTATATATTTCCAAAGGCTACAATGGTCGTATTGAAGAATTGACTTCTTTGTTCCGCATCCGAACCGTTGTTTTGGATGTTTCTCTCTCAGACTATCGTAGCGATATCCTTAAAAATGATTGTTACCGTTTAGCTATTCCTTGTATAGCTTTGAAGGAGAGAGGAGCGTTTTGTATCCATCTGTAGAAAATATATTATTGAAGTTTACTAAGTATAGTGACTATTCCTTTCACTATCTTGTTTTGATGATTATTTTTGTAATTGGTAATGTAAGAGAAAGAAAATGTAATATACTATGAGAACACTTACACTGTTAATGGCATTAATGCTGGGATTATTGACTGTTCCTGGTGAAGAGAATAGCAGCTTAGCAAAGGAAAATGGCTATGTGATTAATTTAGATCGTGCTGAAAAGTTGGAGAAGATGACTTATTCTTCTTTATTCAGCAAGGCGGGAATCATTGTATTGGAAGATACGGATGAATCATTATTAGGAAAAGTTGATAAGTTAGAAGTCTGTGATAATAATTTGTATGTATTGGAAAAAGGCAGAGGTCTTTTTCTGTTTAATAAGCAAGGCAAATTTATAAAGATGATAGGGCGTCAGGGGAAAGGACCCGGTGAATACATTGATCCGGATGATATAAGTATCGACAGGGAAAATAAGAAAATATATGTACTGGACTCCCAAACTCAGAATGTATTGAAGTATAGTGGTAATGGAACTTTTGAAAGTTCGTTTAAATTGGAAAATAAAGGAACAAGATCTACTTTTATTCAACCTTTTAAGAATGCGTTGTATACGAATCTGTATACATTTGATAAATCCGGGAAACGATTTCTTTTGAGTAAAGTAGACGTTACTAATGGGAAAAGAATTTCTTTTCAATTTGAGGCTTCTCAGTATAATAAAGGTTGGAATGAACTATTCAGCACTAATCAACATACTTTTATCTCCGGTCCTACCGGAAATCCCAAATTTATGCAGATCTTCATGGATACAATATTTGAAATAACTCCCAAAGGAATAAAACCGTATATTACTTTGCAAAGTAAAAAGCTTGTGACAAAGGAATATTTGGAAACTTTGATAGCAGAGAATGATATGTCGAAATCTGCAAGAGTGTCAAAAATATACGATAGATTGATGAAAAGCGGTAAGATATATAATGTATTTGATTATTGGGAAACCGCTAAATATATTCATTTCGGCTATCATGTAGGCCACTATGGTTATTCTATTCTTTATAAGAAAGAAGAGAATAAAGCTTATGTTATGTCAGGTATAACTGACGATTTGCTTTATACGGATAAAGCAGGTACATTGTTAATTCCCAATCTTTATTCATTTGATGAGAACCGGGTATATTGCATCGGCATGAATGACGGTTTCACCAAGGATATCTTTTTAGAAAATATGAAGAAAGGCGGAATAAATCCTCGTATAGAAGGGGCCGATAAATTGCAGACCTTGACGGAAGATTCAAATCCGATTATTATATATTATGAGTTTAAGAAATGAAACTCGTGAGACATTAATTAATTTATCAGAAGATGCCAATCCGCTACCGTAAGGTTTACTTAGAGTAGGTGTCTCACGGTCAA
>ENA-UEPG01001113-UEPG01001113.1-human-gut-metagenome-genome-assembly--contig:-NODE-1113-length-22624-cov-28.753759_pt1 | contig 22624 bp, 19 predicted proteins | sample MGYA00242893_ERZ507902 | MGnify/ENA primary metagenome ERZ507902 (study PRJEB26167, sample SAMN06115491) | human gut metagenome | host: Homo sapiens | place: China:Gansu | collected 2015-04-23... | reverse complement strand
AAAGATGTAGAAAGGAATAGACACTCGTTTCCACTCACAAAGATAGTCGCGGTCTTGCTTTTCATAGAGGAAATATAGAAACTTTTTCTGTTATGAATCTAAAACTCCTTGTTATAATAGGTTTAATGGATGTATCGCCCGACGAATGCACGGACTCGGTCGGTGTACTCCTGTTTATTCTCTTGGTATGAAACTGCATGGGCCGCTCCCGGCACAATCCATAGTTCTTTGGGCTCCGGTTTGGCTTCGTAGAGCGAATATACCATCCAGGTAGGTACATACGTATCTTTATCTCCGTGAATAAACAGCATCGGAAGTTGTGATTTGGCTACTTGTTTCAGTGAAGAAGCTTCTTTGAAATTCCATCCATATTTCTTTTCACAAAGCCAGCTTGTGGTATACATGAGTGGAAAAGGAGGAAGATGGAAACTGGCTTTAAGTTCGTGCGAGAATTCGTCCCATACGCTGGTATAGCCGCAATCCTCCACAAAGCATTTGACAAACGGCTTTTGCTCCTCACCGGACACCATCATGGTCGTCGCACCTCCCATTGAAATTCCGTGTACAACCATTTGCGTGCTGTCTCCGAAGATTTCATTGGCGATGTTCATCCATTGCAACACGTCCCAACGGTCTTTCCAGCCCATTTGAATGGCAGGGCCTTCACTTTCTCCCTGATGTTGCAGGTCAGGAAGTAATATATTATATCCTAAATCGCGATTATACAGATAACCGATCATAAACATACGGATAGCATTATCTGTATGTCCATGCACGATGACTGCTGTTTTACTGGTGGGTTGGGGAGCAGCCACATAATAAGCATGCAGTTGTATTCCGTGCGGGTTAATAATGAAAGTGTCTTTCAGTGCATCCACTTGTTTCAGACTATCCACCCATGGACGCAAGAAAGGGTAGTTTTTATACATAAAAGGATAAGAGTCAGCATCTTTAGACAAAATTTTGGCATTCGGAGTCAATGAGAAGTTTAACATATAAAAACTTCCTCCGATGGTGCAGCCGGTCAATGCCAGCATGATAAAAATGATGCTATATACTACTTTTCTCCTCATAAAAACTTCTCTCTAACCCTTATTTATGCCATATCTCCCAGGCGGCAAATGCCTGAAGCAGGAGCATTTCCAGACCGTTTTTCACAACAGCCCCTTGCGCTTCTCCTTTTTTCATGAACAGCGTAACGTTCGGATTATATAACAAATCGTAGAGCAAATGGTTTGGTGTCAGAAGTTCATAAGGGATATTAGGGCAGAAATCTACCTTAGGAAACATTCCTACGGGGGTACAATTGACAATGACTGTGTATTCTGCCATAATTTCGGGAGTCAGTTCTTCATAAGTCAGCATATCGTCGGCTTTGTGGGTGCGCGATACGAAGATGCTTTCGATACCTAGATTCTTCAGGCCGTGGTAGACAGCTTTGGAAGCTCCGCCGGTACCCAAAATCAACGCTTTCTTGTGATGAGGCTGCAACAAGGGCTGGATGGATTGAGTGAATCCAATGATATCGGAGTTGTAACCCACCAATTTGACTTTTCCTTTTGGCTGGCGGATGATTTTAATCACATTGACTGCGCCTATCTTTGCGGTGTCACGATCGAGTTCATCCAGAAAAGGAATCACTTGTTCTTTGTAAGGGATGGTGACATTGAGGCCGCACAGGTTGGGATTCTCTTCGATCACTTCCATGAAGTTATTGATACTGGGAATCTCGAAATTCACATACTCTGCATTGATTCCTTCGGATTTGAACTTCTCATTAAAGTATCCGATAGAAAATGAATGTCGCAGAGGATAGCCGATTAAACCATATTTTTCCATAATATAATAAGGGTTAAATTAATCATTCACAATGAATTGCTATTTTGTTGCGGTATAAAGAGTGCAGATGCCAAAGGTCAGCCGTTTGAAGTTGACTTCGCTAAATCCGGCTCGGGCGATGACTCCTTTCATCACTTCCCCTTGAGGAAATACTTTGATGGTATCCGGCAGATAGCGGTAGGCACTGTTATCTTTGGAGAGCAGTTTGCCCAATAATGGAATGACGACTTTTGAGTAGATGGAAAACAATTGTTTCATCGGGAAACGGTCCGGAGTGGTAAGTTCCAAAATCACAAGATGACCGCCCGGTTTCAATACACGGCACATTTCGGAGAGTCCTTTGTCGAGGTCTTCGAAATTGCGGATACCGAAAGCTACGGTGATGGCGTCAAAATCATTGTCGGCAAAAGAGAGTGAAGTACAGTCCTCCCGGGCAAAAGAGATCTTGTCCGATAGTCCTTCCTTTTTTACTTTTTCACGTCCCACATTCATCATGCCTTCCGAGATGTCCGTCCCGATCAGTTCGGCAGGTTGCAGTTTACGACAGGCGAGGATAGCAAAATCTCCTGTGCCGGTAGCTACATCCATCATACGCTGCGGTTGGAAAGGGCGTAACCAGGCAATCGCTTTTTTGCGCCAGCTGCGGTCGATACCTAGAGATAAGGTATGGTTCAGCTTATCGTATGCATGCGCGATGTTGTCGAACATTCGTTCCACTTGCTCGGTCTTTTTCCCTTCTTCGTCGTAAGGCTTGATATGTTGTTGTGGGTAGTCCATTCTTTTTAATTGATAGTTGATAAATGATAGTTAGAAGATGATAGTTGATAAATGATAGTTGGCGGATAATAATTAAGGTTGAAGTTATATGCGATGAATTGCATACGAACTGTCATTCATTATCTGTCAACTATCATTTATTATCTGTCATTTGTTGACTATCAACGATTCAAGAACGTTTCAACGTTTTTGAATATACGTTCAGCGATGTTGGTGGTATCTTCTTTCACAAACTTCTCACCGGTGATGTTTTCGAACAATTCGATGTAACGGTCACTGATGCTTTGTACGATAGCCGGAGTCATTTCAGGCACTTTCTGACCGTCTTTGCCCTGGAAACCGTTTTCCATCAACCATTCGCGAACGAACTCTTTAGAAAGTTGTTTCTGGGGTTCGCCTTTTTCGAAACGTTCCTGGTAACCTTCAGCATAGAAATAACGGCTTGAATCGGGAGTGTGGATTTCGTCCATCAGGTAGATAGTACCGTTGTGCTTGCCGAATTCGTATTTTGTATCTACGAGAATCAGTCCGCGTTCTGCTGCGATTTCAGTACCGCGTTTGAAAAGGGCTAATGTATATTTTTCGAGGATTTCATACTCTTCCGGAGTAGCCAATCCCTGTTTCAGGATTTCTTCTTTAGAGATGTCTTCGTCGTGCAATCCCATTTCTGCTTTCGTAGTCGGAGTGACGATCGGTTCGGGGAATTTTTGGTTTTCGCGCATTCCGTCCGGCAATTTTACGCCGCAAATCTCGCGTACACCGCTTTTGTAAGCCCGCCATGCGCTACCGCACAGGTAACCACGTACAATCATTTCCACCGGAAAACCTTCACACAACACACCCACTGTTACCATTGGGTCCGGAGTAGCCATTTTCCAGTTCGGACAGATGTCAGTAGTGGCATCGAGGAATTTAGCTGCAATCTGGTTCAGCATTTGTCCTTTGTAAGGAATACCTTCAGGTAGTACTACGTCAAAGGCCGAAATACGGTCGGTTGCTACCATGACGAGTTTTTCGCCGTTGATGTTGTACACATCGCGCACTTTTCCGTGGTACACACTTTTCTGTCCCGGAAAGTTGAAATCTGTTTTTGTTAATGCTTTCATATGTTTAATTATTTATAATACTTCCTGTGTTGATATCTATCTTGGTGCTTACTTTTTCTTTTTCTCCACTGTAATATGTCACATTAAATATGGAATTAAGTACATTGGATTTTAAGGAATGTTCTATTAACTCTATTTTGGGTGGATTTATTTCTTCTACTGGCTTATTGGGAATTAATTCATTGTAGGTGTTTGACCATATGAGTCCCTTGTCTAAGCATTTTCTCGATATACTATATTCTCCCCAATCAAGAAATTCTGTATTTGAAATGGCGATATTGTGATAACAAGTTGGCCATTCGTATGTTTCCCCATAGTACATTTTCTCGAATATAATTTTACCAGTTGAATCGTATACTATGTTCTTATTTTCTGAATTATCATGTATAATGAACTTATCTTCTCCAAAATTGGATGATTTTATAACTCCTATTGTTGTTACAGTTGCTATACTATCTAATTTATTTGTGTATATCATTGTGTATGTGTGAGTCTTGTTATGGGTATTAACATAATGGGCATTCCAATATAATAATATGTGTTCTTTCAAAAATAAACAATTATAAGGTGTATAAGGTATTGTTTCTACTTCTCCATATCCTAAGTCAACATTTTCTGATTTAGGTGCATATAAATTCCGTTCATGGGCGACTTTCTGATTTTGGTAAATACGAATTTTTAATATGCCATTAATTTCTTCTACTGAAACGCGAATTGATGTATCGTATGGAGATGTTTCGTTAATATAAGAATACGAAGAAACAGTTAGTATCTCTTCTTCATTTTTACTACATCCCAATATAATTATTAACAGTATTGTAAATATTGCAATTTTCTTCATTGTATTAATTTATTAGTTGTTTTTTCACTTCCCGTTTCTCCCGCTCGGCTTTCGCTTCTTTATCGAACTTTTCGTAAGCATCCACGATACGTTCCACCAGTTTATGGCGTACAATATCTTTCTTATTCAGTTCAACAAAACTGATCCCTTTCACTCCCTTCAAGATGCGGAGGGCTTGCACCAATCCCGATGTTTGTGAAGCGGGAAGGTCAATCTGTGTCATGTCTCCCGTCACAATCATCTTGGTGTTCATACCCATACGGGTGAGGAACATTTTGATTTGTTGGGCGGTAGTATTCTGGGCTTCGTCCAATATAACGACTGCATCATTCAGCGTACGTCCGCGCATAAAGGCTAACGGGGCAATCTGGATAATGTTCAATTCCATGTATTCCTTTAACTTGGCGGCAGGTATCATATCCTGCAAGGCGTCATATAAAGGTTGTAGGTATGGATCGATCTTATCTTTCATGTCGCCGGGCAGGAAACCGAGTTTTTCTCCGGCTTCTACGGCGGGGCGGCTAAGAATGATTTTTTTGATTTCTTTGTTTTTTAATGCACGCACGGCAAGGGCGATAGCAGTGTATGTTTTTCCCGAACCTGCCGGACCGATGGCGAATACCATATCATTCTTGGCGAATCCTTCTACCAGTTTCAACTGGTTTTCGCTTCGGGGGATGATAGGCTTGCCCGTGACGCTGAACACAATCACGTTTCCTGTCTGTTCCGCTTGCGGAGCATTTCCTTTTATAATGTCAATGATGACCTCTTCTTTCAGTGAATTATATTCGGCGCAGTACTTTTCAAGTTTGGTGATATTTTCCTCGAAGGCACACATTTCTTCCTCGTCGCCCAGCACTTTGATGACATTGCCTCGGGCAACTATGCGTAGCTTTGGGTATAAAGCTTTAATTAACTGTATGTTGGCGTTGTTTACACCGTAAAAAATAACCGGATCAATGTCCTCAAGAACAATCAGCTTCTCTATCATTAAGTTGTATTAAAGAAAAATTTCTGCAAATTTAATCAAACGTTTTGGATTCTCTGATTGTTTGGAGGTGAATTTTACTGCAAATCTTCTACTATCCACTTTTCGATGTTTCTTGTTTCATTACTGAAATTAATGCCTATTTTAAATATTTGTCGCTTGTCGGCAGCAAATGCTTGTGCATAATGTTTGTCATTGATTTGTTGCAGAGCTTCTTCGGCGGTTCCCTCTAGCTTGAATTCCATTACATAGATGAAATGATCGGTTTGCAGGACGAGGTCAATGCGTCCTTGTGAGGTATGATACTCTGCTTTTACATAGAATCCAATGAGTTTAAATACGATGAAGAGTACATTTTGATAATGTAGTTCCAAATCGCGTACCAATTCGTAAGGTGTATCGGCAAAGAAACTTTGCAGGCGGCGGAAAAAGGCATCATAATCACCTTGTTCCACTTCATCGACAAACTGCCGTATTTGGAAAGGAGATTCGATTACGTCTATATTGGTATAGAACGGAAGGAGGTATTTTACAAAACCTTCTTCTACTTCCCGATTGGGAAATCCCAGTCGATAAATTCCAAAGCGATTGTCGAATCCTTTGATCGTAAGATATCCACTTTGATAGATAACCGGAATAGGATTTCGGGACGTCGAATCAATGCTGTTCAGTACATCTGCATCCGTTTCTTCATGGGTGATACGTTGGAGATTATAATTGGATTTCTTTAGTAATTCTACCAAATAAGTCGGGGTGCCGGTCTCAAACCAGTAACTACCGAATTTCATCTTATAGAATGTGTTGAGTAAACTGAATGGGTTGTATATTCCTATGGAATTTTCTACGAAATGATAACCATCGTAACATTCTTTCAGTTCGGAGCAGACCTCCTCATAAGTCATTTTCTGCTTATCAGCTAAAATATGCAGGTCTTCTTCCATATTGTCGTGGATTTCTTTCTCTGTGATACCGCAGAGTTCCACGTATTGCTCATCCATTGAAATATCAATCAGATTGTTCAGATCGCTGAATACACTGACTTTTCCGAATTTGGTGACACCTGTAAGGAATCCGAGTTTGATGCATCCGTCTTTACTCTTTAATGCCCCATAGAAAGGCTTTAGTGTGTTTCGGAAATATTTTTGCAGTTCTTCGTTTCCGATAGCTTGCAGCATAGGTTTGTCGTATTCGTCCACAAGGATAACGACACGTTGCCCGGTCTGTTCGTAAGCCCGCTGTATGATGCCTGCAAAGCGTAAAGAAAAGGAAACTTCCGACGGGCGTGTGCCATACAGGCTTTCCCAATGTTCCAGATTGTCATTGAGTATTTGGTCCAGACTTTCGGGAGTATCATATTTCTCGATATTTAAATCAAGGTGTAATATCGGATGTTTGATCCAGTCTTTTTCCAGTTGTTCGATAGCCAATCCTTCGAATAGTTCTTTCTTTCCCTGATAGTATGCTTCAAGAGTAGATATAAGCAGACTCTTCCCAAAGCGGCGGGGACGGCTAAGAAAATAGTAACGGCCGGTTTTTACTAATTGGTAAATGAGTCTGGTTTTATCTACATAGAGATAACCATCGTTACGGAGACTTTCAAAATTCTGTATGCCGATAGGATATAGCTTGCTCATAATCTGATTCTTTTAGCGTTGGATTCATACAAAGATAGCTGTTTTCCATCTTAACACAAAATTTACCTTGAAGGTTTTATGATATGCTAGTCAAAGATTTTGAAAAAAGGTATTTATCGGGCGGTGATATGGAAACATCCTTGCTTCAATTCATATTTGATGTAGCATTTTTCAGCTTGTCGCAGGTCTCTTAAAACCTCGGACAAGACAAGTTTCAGTGTATCGGCACTTACATCCTGTAACGGTCTTCCATCCTTGTCTTCTACCTTTTTGAAACGTTTCCAACTGACATCAAAGGTGGCTCCAAAGCAGTGTGCCGAGTTGGCGGAAGCATTTCCGTTGCGACGGCGGAGGCGTTTCACATCGTTTTCGGTACGCAGTACGGAAGTAATAATTACCTGGTTGGGGTTTAGACCTTTGGCTGCCAATGAATCGAGGAAATTGGAACCGATTGTATCGAGCAGTGCACTGGCACGCGGTACGAGATAGGGGATAGAGTGTGTCAGTGAATCTACTACATAAAACTCATTGTCGGTAATATGAGTTAGCTTTTCTTTCATATCTTCTGCTGCTTCCCGGTCTGCCAATGGACGGATACCTATCTTTTTGGCTACTTCCAGATGTGCGTCATTCAAATCAGGGAAAGAACGTTTATAGCTGACGACGCCACGAATATTGCGTGGCTCATTCAGTTTCAGCGACATGTCTTTCTTTTTGCAGCCCGAAGTAAGCGTTGTAAGCCCAATAACTAGTAAAAATAGCGGTAATATGCGAAGCTTATAAATAGTCATTTTATATTTTTTGCTCGCAAATATACGCTATTTTTTCATACGTTCCATGCTTTGCATTATTTTCAATTCCATACTTTTGAGGTTATTCCAAAATATTCTCTGGTATTTCAGGATAGGTATTTAATATACCTATTATGGTATAATCTGTATTGTCAATTGTTGTTTTTAGTGTGGGTACTATTGTATGTTCGCTTCTGGTAAGAGCTTTTTCTACAAGTTCTTTCCAATCTACACCTAGAAATCTTGATATAAGATTTAGGACAGCATTTGCACTCGTAACCCCATCGTATAGCTCAAATCTTAATTTGTGAGGGGTGGGGGGAACTGATGCATCCGTGAAATTTTCTTGTTCGTCAGATGTATAATTTAATGTTAAATAAGGTATGGCGTATGTAGGAGACGAGTTGCCGGAACCGCTTTCTAACTTGGTGAAAAAGTCGTATGTTCCTTTTGCTATTGGAGTGTGAGATAGTTCGTCTCTAAACTCAATATAACGGAAAAAATAGCATTCTTTAGCTTCATTGTTAATCAGATAAACTACAGTGCCATTGGAAAGTGCCGGATGATTACTTTTTTCTATAGCGTACGCCAAATAGCTGTCTGTTATTTTAATTCTTAAATCAACTGTTTCGTTGGTGATATTATCTTTTATTTTCACCTTTGTTTCTCCTTTCTTTTTTGGGGTGACCCTTAAGCTTCCCATTCCTATCGAACTGGACAAATCTACATCTATATTTAAAATGTCAGTTTTTTCTACAGTTACGGTGTAGTCCCTGTTTCCACCTGTGATGGTGATATTGGTTGTTCCTAACAAAGGTCGTTCGTAATACTCTTTTTCGAAGGATAAAGAATATATCTTTTTTTCATCGTTATTTCCACAGCTAAAAAAGATAATTGTATAGAGAAATGACAGTAGTGCTCCAGGTAAATGTTTTGTCTTCATGATTATTCTGTTTTATAGTTTTGCAGGAGAGATATAGTTTTATAAGTTCCTGTATTGATGTTGGAGGCAAATATAAAGATTTTATCAATGTGTTGAAGTAAATAGTGTATTTATTTCTTGTCCTCCAGCTATTTTCATACATTTGTAGCGGTTTATAAAAATAGGCCACTTTTCCACTAAACATAACACACATGAAAACAGATTTCGATTACAATTCTATGCCCGTTAGCTTCGCTCATTGCTTGAATGGACATTGTTTGCGTGCGGACAAATGTCTGCGACGACAAGTAACTCTCCGAATGCCGAAAGAGCGGGCTGCTGTAATGGTTATTAATCCCGAACATGTCACCTCCGATGGTGAAGACTGTACTTACTTTATTGATGAAAAGCCGGTGTTGTTTGCACGGGGAATGAAACATTTGCTGGATCGGGTGCCGCTTGCTGATGCCACCGTTATCAAGCGACAGATGATAGCCTACTTCGGCAAAACGATCTATTATCGTTGTTGCAATAAAGAACGGTTGATTAAACCAAAGGAACAAAAGTATATACAAGAACTTTTTCGAAAGAGGGGAGTTACAGAAACGCCTCAATATGATGAATATATCGAATACTATGATCTTGGGTAAGTATATCCGTTAGTTCCGGTAATCCCATATATTGTGGGAAAGTATTCTCTTATATTATGGGAATTTATTCCCTCAAAATGAGGGAATAAATTCTCTCCAGCTAGGGAATCTTTTCCCACAATATGTGGGACTACCGGGGGCTGTAATACCCTGATAATAGTTGGCTGCCTTTTTTTTATCTTCGGGTTGGGTTGACATTTATTATGTAGGTATTATATAGCAGTTCCGGTATGAGAAATGCATGATGAAAGTATGAGAAATACCGGTTTTTTGTGGCATTTCAGGCAAAATACTATGAGAAACACCTTTTTGAAAAGTATTTCTCATAGTGTTATTGCTTTGAATTACAGATGATTATCCTGTAAAGTATGAGAATATGAGAAATGATTTCGCGAAATCATTTCTAGTGCGTATTAGATTACTGCATCTTTCAGCCATTTTCCGAAAAAACGGTCATAGACAATATACCCATCTGGTGTATTATATATCAGTTCTTTATTCAGTAAGGATTTTAGTGCCACGTTAACGCTGCTGGGCGTTTTTAAATGATGCTTTTTGATGAAGTCATTGGCATTTATGCTTTTTATACAGCCTTCTGTGGCAATAGCTTTCAATAAATCTACTTGATTGTTGGTTAGTAGAGTCAGGTTACTTTGATATATGGTTTCCTGTTCATCTAAAATGTCGTTTATACATCTATCTACCAGTCGGTTATCAATGGGGTTGATTTTCTTTTCATACAATCGGTTGAGTATACTTTGGACGTACCATGTGTGTCCGTTTTCAAGTTGGTACAAATAAGAAAATGTTTCTAGTGTCAACTCTCTTTTTTCCTTAGCAAAGAATGAGTGTGCGAACGAATAATAATTCTCCAGTGGGATTTCCGTTAATACAATGATTTGGGTACTTTGATAAAAAGGACGTTTTGCAGAAGTAAACATTTCTTCCATTACATGCTTTTTACTTCCGGAAAAGATAAAATGTACATTGGGCATGAATTGGATATGAGAGCGGAGCAATGCTTCTACACCTTTTTCCGGATATTCTGTAATTTGTTGGAATTCATCAATGGCAAGATAACACTGTTTCTTTGAGGCTACCATATAATTGAGTATTTCTTTCAATGTTTGTTCAGCGTGGGTAGGAGCAAAGTCTAATGTTACGGTAGGCATACCACTTCTTTCGTCAGCGCTGATAATAGGACGGCAAGATTTGAAGAAAGCAGTCATTTGCCGGAGTATGTTTTGGGACAGAGTATCTAATTCTCCAAGTACATTTTGAGCAAGTAACTGGATGAATGCTTTTAAATCACGTGTGGAGTAAATGTCCATATAAAAATAGGCAGCATTCGGATTATTTTCCCGCTTCATTCGATAGAATACATTTTTGATAAGTCCCGTCTTTCCCATGCGTCGGGGGGATATTAAGGTCAGGTTACGTTCATTTAGTAAAGCTGAAATCATTTTATCAGTTTCTTTCTCCCGATCGCAAAAGTATTCGGGACTGTTGTAACCGTATACAAGGAATGGATTGTATGGCTTCATGACTTATTACATATTTTACGTTACATATTTTATGTAACACAAAGAACGTAATAAATCTGGAATATTCAAAGATTTATTTGAATTATATAAAAAACAAACGCTGATGAGAACAAGTAATCATTCTTTTCTCATCAGCGTATATTATGTCGGATCACAACTATTTCTTATCTTTTTTCTCGTCAGCTTTTGTTGCAGGCTTTTCCTCCGTTTTGCTTTCCGGATTGATAATACCTTTCACTGTTTCACCGATAGGCAATTTATCCAATACACCGAGACTTGGAGCTACCGTTTTCACCAATGTGTTTAGGAAATTGCTAGTTCCACCGTTTCCTCCGTCGAATACGGTGATATTTCCTAAGTTCATGTGTTCGAACGCCTTCACCTGTTCGCCGGCGATTTCCTTCCACTGGTCTACCATCTTATATTGGATAGCGATAGCCGGATTCGATTCGGCCGCTCTTACCATTGCTTCGAAACCTTCCGCTTCCGCAAGTAATGACCGTTTCTTACCTTCCGCTTCTGCTTCCAGTTTCATTTGGATAGCTTTTGCTTCCGCTTCGGCTTGTGCTAAAGTAGCCTTTGCGCGTGCTTCCGCTTCGCGGGTAATCTTTTCAGCGATGGCATTTGCCTGAAGGATAGCTTCCTGTCTGGCGATTTCTGCAGGAACAATCTTTTCAGCCTTCAATGAAGATTCCACTTTTCGTGCCTTAGCTTCTTCCACTTCTTTTTGCGCAATTTCGCGTGCAGTCTGTACGGCAGCTTCCGATTTCGCGGCAGCTTCACCGGCTTGCTTGTCGGCGTTAGCCTGTGTCACGGCTAGTTCGGAATTTGATAGAGCCACCTCTTTCTGTGCGTCATTTCGTCCGATGGCAGCTTTCTTTGCAGCTTCCGCCTGTTTGATTTCCATGTCGGAATTCAGTTCGGCAACGCGGCTTTCCTTTTCGGTATTTGCCTGCTCGATTCGGATATTCTTTTCAGCTTCAGCCTTTGCTACTTGCGATTCTTTTTCCGCGTTGGCGATGGCTACTTGCGAGATTCTGTCCTTATCCGCATTTGCAACAGAGATTTCCTGTTGTTTCTTTGTTTCTGCAATAGCAATATCCTGATCTTTGCGGGTTTCTGCTACTTTCGTTTCACGTTCCTTTATCTGATTGGCAATTTTGATAGCACCCAGCTTTTCCTGTTCTTCGATGTTAGCCTGTGCTTCGTTCAGTGCTTTACTTTCAGCTTCCTTACCTAAGTTGACAATGTAGTTGGCAGCGTCGCGAATGTCACTGATGTTAATGTTCATCAGATACAAACCGAATTTGCGAAGTTCGGTATCGATGTTATCTTTCACTTTAGCCAGGAACTTATCTCGGTCTGAATTTAATTCTTCGATAGTCATATCGGCGATCACCATACGCATCTGACCATATACAACATCAGTAATTAAGTTCTGCTTGTCATCCATTGTTAATCCCAGCATACGTTCAGCAGCGTTTTGCATCACTTCAGGATCGGTGCTGATAGCTACAGTGATTGTAGTCGGCACGTCTACACGAATGTTTTGAGCGGATAATGCACCGGTCAGTTTACATTCGATCTGCATTGGTTTCATGGACAGGAATTCATATCCCTGAATAATCGGCCATACAAAAGCCGCACCACCATGATATAGCTTTGCCGACTTCTTATCTCCTCCCGTTTTACCATATACAACGAGGACTTCATCACTCTTACATTTGCGGTAACGCGAAAGGATACCAATAAAAGTGAGTAGGATGACTGCCACTAGTATAGCAGCCATGATTAACATTTCTTGTGTCATAAAATTGTGTATTTGAATAATTATTGAATGAATAGCGTTCCGTCTTTGTAGCTGGTAATCATTGTTCTGTCGCCAGTCTGATATGCTTTTCCGGATTCGGAGATGACGTCTACTTCGCGCATGGCTCCGTCCCGGGTGGTCTGTACAGTATATTTGCTGTCGCTTTGTTTGAAATAGATCACACATTCCCGTCCCACAAGCTGATCGGTCTGCTCGTTGTGGTTCACTTGTTGCAGTTGATAAGCTTTCTTATAGAGGAACCAGACGGCAAAAACAAAGAAAAGACCCACTAGAATACCGATTATGTAACTTTGAATTTCCGTGTTTCCCGCCAGATACATGTACCATCCGAATCCAATTCCGAAATGGGTAAGTCCTTTAAAAGAAACTACGCTACTGATATCAGCATCCACGTCTACATCTGCATCTATATCTCCGAAAAAGATGGATAATACGAATTGAATAAGAAAGATGCCTGTCGTGACGAGGGCGATGATGAGGAAAATGGTACTACTCATAATTGTGGGGTATTAGTAAATCATGATTATTTTGTTCTGTAAATATACAGGTTTATGTGAATTATACAAAGATAAATGAGATAAAATGATTAATTTTGCGCGCGAAAACCCTAAAATGAGGAATTAGCGTGCAAAGGTATTTTATTTATTTGGCTTACGACGGGACCAACTATCATGGTTGGCAAATTCAACCGAATGGGATTAGTGTGCAGGAATGTCTGATGAAAGCATTGTCTACCTTTCTGCGTCGCGAAATTGAAGTAATAGGGGCAGGTCGGACAGATGCCGGGGTACATGCTTCCCTGATGGTTGCTCATTTTGACTTCGATGAGCCGTTGGATGAAATATCAGTTGCCGATAAATTAAACCGTCTGTTGCCTCCCGATATTTCCATTTATCGTGTTTGCCGGGTCCGGCCGGATGCGCATGCCCGCTTTGATGCGACTGCGCGAACTTACAAGTATTATGTAACGACATCGAAATATCCTTTTAACCGGCAATATCGTTGGCGAGTTTATAATCAGTTGGATTATGCACTCATGAACGAAGCTGCACGTACCCTTTTTGAGTATACTGACTTTACGAGCTTCAGCAAACTTCATACAGATGTAAAGACCAATATCTGCCATATCACTCATGCCGAATGGACGCAGGAAGATGATGCTACTTGGGTGTTTACCATCCGTGCCGACCGTTTTCTGCGAAATATGGTGCGAGCTATCGTAGGTACGCTGATTGAAGTGGGACGGGGGAAACTTACTGTTGAAGGCTTTCGGCGGGTTATCGAACAACAAGACCGTTGCAAAGCCGGGACATCTGCTCCAGGGCAAGCCCTGTTTCTGGTAAATGTGGAATATCCCGAAAGTATATTTGAATAATAAATAATAAATATTCTCATGTGGTTATTATTAGCATTTCTCTCGGCTACTTTGCTGGGCTTTTATGATGTATTCAAGAAGAAATCGTTGAAAGATAATGCGGTACTTCCCGTTTTGTTTCTAAATACATTTTTTTCCAGTCTCATCTTTCTGCCGTTTATCCTGATATCCGTATATAAACCGGACCTGTTGGGAGGAACGATATTTAATGTTCCCGTTGTTGGTTGGGAACAGCATAAATATATCATCATCAAGTCGTTCATCGTGTTGTCTTCGTGGATATTCGGATATTTCGGAATGAAACATCTGCCTTTAACCATAGTAGGACCTATCAACGCCACTCGTCCGGTGATGGTGCTTGTGGGAGCGATGCTGGTATTTGGCGAACGGTTGAATCTCTATCAATGGATTGGGGTAATGCTGGCCATTGTCTCTTTCTTTATGTTAAGTCGTTCGGGGAAGAAAGAAGGAATTGATTTTAAACATAACAAATGGATATTCTTTATTGTGTTGGCTGCCATTACAGGTGCTATCAGCGGATTATATGACAAGTATCTGATGAAGTCTCTGAATCCGATGCTGGTACAATCCTGGTATAATGTTTATCAGGTGTTTATTATGTGTCCTATTCTGTTATTGCTTTGGTGGCCTAAAAGAAAGTCTACCACCCCGTTTCGCTGGGACTGGACGATTATCCTGATTTCTATCTTCCTTTCGGCTGCCGATTTCGTTTACTTTTACGCATTGAGCTATGACGATTCCATGATTTCCATTGTTTCGATGGTCCGTCGGGGAAGTGTAGTAGTCTCTTTCACTTTCGGTGCACTTCTCTTCCGTGAAAAGAATTTAAAAAGCAAAGCGATTGACCTTATACTGGTGTTAATCGGAATGATATTCTTATATTTGGGGTCTAAAAATTAAAACAGTTACACAAAATCTGTTTGTCACAGGTTAAATAAGATAGATATGAAAATAAATAAATTTGTAATCACTATATTCTTTTCTGCTGTCGGACTCTTTGCTTCGACCGCTCTTTGGGCACAAGAAGCCAAAACGCTGTTTGTGAATATGCCGGATTCTCTAAGCCCGTTACTAACCAAAGTAAACCGGGAAGATTGTATTGACTTTCTGGAAAGTAAGATGAAAGCGCAAGTAGAGAATCGTTTCGGCAAGAAGTCGGAGATGACTGATCTAAGTAAAGATTATATCCGTATGCAGATGTCTTCTCAATCTACCTGGCAGATGAAAGTGTTGGCTTTGAATGACTCGACGAACGTGATCTGTACAGTCTCTACAGCTTGTGCACCTGCCTGCGACAGCAGCATCCGTTTCTATACAGATGACTGGAAACCGCTTACAGCATCTCTCTATATTACCCTGCCTGTGATGGGCGACTTTCTGAATACGCCGGATTCAGCAGGTGTTTATGAGTTTGACGAGGCACGCCGTTCGGCAGATATATTATTGATGAAAGCCGATTTTAATAAAGAAAATACAGAATTGACTGTTACATTGGCTACTCCTGATTATATGTCAACAGAAACGGCAGAGAAACTGAAACCGTTTCTCCGCCGTCCGATTGTTTATCATTGGAAGAATGGAGCCTTTACCAAATAGATAATTCTCCATTCTCTTTTTTCCTCTATTCTCAATTCTTTAAGCAATCGTTGATGAATGCGATCATTTCCGGTGTGTTGGCTTCCACACTTTGAAGCAGTTTGAATTGTGCTTTAGTACGAACCAAATTATGTTCCGGATATTTGATTTTATAATAAGTATCTCCATTGATATAGTCTGCCAAGAACCGTACACACTGCATGTATGGGAATAAAGCGGCTGCATAAGGAAGATTCTCAATCTCAATTGGAGTCAGGAATGATTTGGCTCCTTTCAGATAGCCTTTGGTAAACGCTTTGAATATTTCCATATTGAAGTTTACACGATCAAGGTCTTTATCGTCCTCATCACCCGTGTTGGCGCCTGTACGAAGGAAATCTCCATAATCGGAGAAGACAAAGCTGGGCATTACCGTATCCAGGTCGATGACACAAAGCACTTTGCCATCCTCGTCGAACATCATGTTATTCACTTTCGTATCGCAGTGGCAAACACGTTTGGGGAGTTTTCCTTCACGATATAAACGTTCTGCTTTACACATTTCATCTGCACGCTTCTCTATTTCGTCCAGATAGTATTTCACTTCCGATACCCGTCCGGCAGCATCTTTCGCAACAGCTTCACGTAGTTGTTTGAGGCGGAACTCCATATTGTGGAAGTCAGGTATGGTTTCACCCAATGTTTCCGGAATATCGGCCAACATAGCCTGGAAGTTACCAAAAGCTTCTCCAGCATAATTTGAATATTCGGGATTCACCGTCTCATACGTTTTGGCGCGTGGGATGAATACCATCACACGCCAGTAGCTATCACCGTCGAACCAATATGCTTTACCCTCTTCTGTTTCGAGGAAACTCAAAACCTTGCGCTCTATATCCGATTCTCCTGCCTCCGTTAGTTTCTTGCGAATATGATTGGTGACAGCGGTAATATTGGATTGAAGCATCTCTACATTCTGAAAAATGGCATGATTGATGCGTTGCAAAACGTAGTCGGGAGCATCTGCTTCTTTGGTGTTTACTTTGTAAGTGTCGTTAATAAGTCCTGTACCCAAAGGTTTGATTTCTTCTATCGTACCTTGGACTTTAAAATTAGCTACAATGCTAGATAAATCTTTCATGAGTTTTTTCTTTAAAAATTTATACTAAGGTTATCGATAATCGTATTTAGCCGCTTCGTTGGCCTGATTAGCCGAGCGAACAGGTACTAATGTGAAGCCCCAATGGTAATCACGATTAGCCGGGATTTGGTGGAAAGGTTCCGGGCGTGCACCCCAACTGTCATATCCGCCTACACCTTGTTGCTTCATGTCCACACAAACCTCTACGAAATCTCTCGGAACGATGTCATTAACATGATGCATTCTCCGCAATACATTACGGGCGGCATTCTCATCATGATTGGCTACTTCTTCCGGACTAAAGTTATTCCATTGGTAAGGGTGGGGCAGAGCCTCTTCAGAGTCAAAATCTTCGATAGAGTTGCGCAAGGCATTGAAACCGATCGTACTGTCGGCTACCAAAACCAGGCCATTTCCTTTGGCGGGAGATAAAGCGATCCAACGGGTATCGGTGTGATGCCCGTTTTCCTGTGGACGTACATAGTTGAAGTACATTTTATCTGCTGTTGTCTTATATACGCCAACGAGGGTTCCATGATTACGGTCGATATAGTTCTCTTCCGGACCACGGCCAAAGTATTGTACGTTGTTCATCTGTGCCGGCAAGCGGAAACGAACACCGATACGGGGGACTTCCAGTTTGGAAGCGGCCTTGCGGGCAGCGTCACTTCCGGGAGTAAACGTAGCCATGCGGGTAGCTTCGGAAACTTCAGTTTCTGTTGCCTGCATATCTGTTGACGTGAATTTGGCATTTACATTGACTACTCCGTTCGGATAGATTTTGTACGTGACAACATACAAGTTGCCGGCAGCCAATAAGTAGGTCACATTTAAGGAAACTACCTTATTCTCTGTTGTCATGGTTGCATCCGTTACGTGGAAGTTTTTGCTTGATTGCTTCCATACCTGTAAACGTTTAGGAGCGCCATTACCATAATCATTATCATTAGGAGCACGCCAGAAGTTAGGCTGAATACCAAATCCGTCTTTGAAATATTCTGTGCCGTCCACTTTATACGAGGTAACTAATCCGCTATTCTTGTTGAATACAAAATTCACTTTGGAAGAAGAAACGATTAGCTCATCTCCTTGAGTCGTTGTTTTCAGTGCCGGACCGTTTGCTTTATAAATAGCTTTCTCTGCCTGGATAGGAAGCTGGAACTGGTCGTATGCTATTTCATATCCTGTTGGAATCAACGGTTCAGGTTCTGTGGTTGTCACGCTGAAGTTTACAAAATATTCCACTCCCGGTTGGGCTTTCAAGCCGTTTACCGGTACGGTGAATTCTTTGGATGCCTGCGGAGCAATATCCAAAGATACTTTTCCACCTTTTATAGTCTTTCCGTTAGCGAGTACGTTATAGTGAATCTGATACTTTTTCAGATTGGTGAAATAGAAACGGTTGGTGATTTTGAATATACCGGCAGCGGCATCTACTGCCTCAAAGCCTACATTCTGATGTACATATTTCACTTCAGCCATTGCCGGATGCGGACCACGATCCGGATTGACAAGACCGTTGCAGAGGAAGTTGCCATCGCTCGGCGCGTCTACACCGAAGTCACCTCCGTAAGCCCAGTATTCTCTTCCATTCTCATCTTTCTGGAGAAGACCTTGGTCTACCCAGTCCCAGATATATCCACCCTGTAGGTTCGGATATTTGTAAATCGCCTGCCATTGTCCCCACAGGTTTCCGGTGGAGTTTCCCATTGCGTGCGCATATTCGGAAGGAGCTACAGGACGGTCGCTGCCGTTCTTTCCTGTATTTTCCAGCCAGTCGGCACCTGGATATTGCGGAACATACATATCGGAGTTCCATTCCCATTGAGCACGCTCATAGTTGACAGGGCGATTCATCAGCTCTTTGTCAGCCTCTTTCAGCCACAAGTAAGTCTGATAGAAATTATATCCGTTTCCGGCTTCATTTCCCAACGACCAGAAGGTGACGCTCGGATAGTTCTTGTTGCGTTCGAACATATTGATGGTACGGTCCATGTGTGGTTTCAGCCATTCGGGGTTGTTACCCAATGAACCGCCCTTTCGAAGATCGTAATACATTCCGTGGCTTTCGACATTGGCTTCATCGTACACATAAAGACCGTATTCATCGCAAAGTTCGTAGAAACGGCGGTCTTGCGGATAGTGGCAAAGGCGTACGCTGTTCAGGTTATGTTGCTTCATAAGCTCGAAGTCACGACGCATTAACTCTTCTGTTACATAATGACCTGTTGACGGGTTGTGTTCGTGGATATTTACCCCTTTCAGTTTTAGTGGCTGACCATTGATGAACAGGCAAACGTATGGTTTTCCGTTAGCAGCTTTTTGTTCGATAGGTTTGATTTCAATACGGCGGAATCCTACATTAAAAGGAATAATCTCATTTATTTTGCCATTCTCTTTGACGGTCATCAGCAGTTTGTACAGATTCGGATGTTCGGATGTCCATGTATTGACATCTGCCAGCTTCTGATCGAAAGAAAGTGTACGTACTTCGTCCGATGGGATATAGGCGGTCTTCTCTTCAGTAGAGATTACTTTTCCCTGTGCATCCAATAGCTCATAAACTAATGTGAGATTAGTTGCTGCCTTCTCGTGATTTCTCAAATCGACATTCAAGCTGAAGATTCCATTCTTGTAGCTGTCATCCAGGGTAGACTTCACCCGGAAATCTTTGAGGGCTGCTTTAGGTTGTGAATACAGATAAACATCGCGTTCAATACCGCTCATGCGCCAGAAGTCCTGACATTCCAGATAGGAACCAGTACTCCAACGGAAGATTTTAACGGTAAGCACGTTTTTGCCGGGCTTCACATAGTTGTTAATAAGAAACTCTGCCGGATTTTTGGAGTCTTCGCTATATCCAACTTCTTGCCCGTTGATATATACATATACGCCGGACTTGGCTCCTGCCAGATGCAGGTAGATATCCCGTCCGTCCCAATCTGCCGGAATATCAATATCCCGGCGGTAAACTCCCACCGGATTCGCTTCGGGAAGAGCCGGAGGTTGCGGATTGCGCGGCTTGAATTCATAACCATGATTGGTGTAGATGGCTATTCCGTGTCCTTGTACTTCCCAGTTGCCGGGTACCTGAATATCATTCCACGAATCTGTATTTGTATTCGGGTCAGTAATGTTGTCGGGAAGTTTTTTGTAAGAGTCTACAAAGTAGAATTTCCAGGTTCCGTTCAGCAAGCGGTAATACTTGCTTCGTTCGAACTTGCCACTCAAGGCATCAGCGCGATTGTTGTATGTCATAAAAGAAGTGCGTGGATACTCTTTGTTGACTTCAACTACCTGCACATCCTGCCAATAGGGTTTCACGGCTTTTTCAGCCATTACATTAAATGTTGTCAGGGAAAATATTCCCATGAAAATGCCTGTTAATAAATTGGGGGTTGGTCGAAATTTCATGTTTCTCAATATTGGTTTTTCATTTCTTTTTTATTTAACTTTAATATGATCGAATCCTTCTCCATAAACTCCGATGACAGCACTTTGTGACACAAATGCATTCGGGTCTATATCTTTAATCAACCGGAAGATGATAGGTGATTCCCTCTTCTTGGCTAATACGAACAGCATCTTTACTTCTCGTCCTGTATAAAAGCCGGTTGCATTGATAATCGTAACTCCCCGGTGTGGATATTCGTTGATATGCCGTCCTATTTCTTCATATTTATTGGATATGATAAAGAACTGTACGGATTGACGGGCACTATTCACTACCTGGTCGAGAACGAAGCTACAAATATAAAGAGTAACAAACCCATATACCACTTTTTCCCAGTCTTTTAAGACAAAATAACTGGAAGAAATAATAATCATATCGCAGATGAGTACGACTCTTCCTAATGTGATGTCCCGGTATTTGTTGATGATGGCTGCGATAATATCCGTGCCTCCTGTGCTTCCGTTTGCCGAAAAAGCAACCCCTATACCACCTCCACAGAAGGATGCTCCAATGACACATGCCATAAAGGGCTGGTCGTGAAGGAGTCCGAAACCTGCTGTCAGCTTTTGAATGACGGACAGAAAGAAGGTGAGGGTAAATACTCCAAAAATAGTTTTAATGCAAAACTTCATCCCCAGCAATTTGAGGGCCAGTAGCAATAAAAAGAAGTTGATGCTGAAGTACGTATACTGTACGGGAAAACCCGTAGCCCAATATACAATAGAAGCAATACCTGGTACTCCCCCGGTAGTGATATCGTTCGGAAGTAGAAAAACGGTCCAACCGATGCCATACAAAATCATGCCGATGGCAATCATTACATAATCTCTGGCTTCACGGATAATGCTTTGCTTAGAAGGTTTTGGAATAGCTGTTTTCATAAAAGTGATTATGATAATCTATAAAATGTTCAAACACGAACCCATGAATAATCCGGCTTTGGGGGAGAAGCCGGATTGGTTCATTATGTTCGTGCTAAAAGGATATATTCAGTTTTATTTTGCAAAAGCGTGACGATAGCCTTGTACTTTATTCCATCCGCCGCGAGTGAAATCGGGAACTTCTACCGGAGCAGAATTGTTTTCGATGGAAAGTCTGGTAAGTTCGGCCATGCAACACCACTCTGCCAAGTCATAAACGTCCATATCTAATGGTAATCCATTTTGCAGGCAATATGCCAGACGGTAGTCCATGATAAAGTCCATACCACCGTGGCCGCCTACTTTCTTGGCAGTTTCTTCCAACTCTATGTGAATCGGATCTTTATATTTGTCCATCAAGGCTTTACCCGAAAATTTAAAGGGAACTTGTGTAGGAGGCAGACAATTTTCATCGTTGCATGCACCATATTCCAGATACCCTTCTATTGAATAGTCACTGCCGGTAAACTTTATCTTCTGTATAAATTGAGCCGTTTTTTCAAAATAGCGTACTTTCATTTCGAACAGTTTGTCAAAGTCCGAAACTTCTTTTCCCCGAGGGGTTAATTTACCAACAACTTCGGCACCTGACATCTTCTCTACATTAAAAGTAGCGGAGATAGGACCACCATCACCTAAATCGGTAGAATATACATGCCAACCGGCATCGATCGTACCTGTAAAAACGATTTCCGCTTCGGCTCCCGACAGGGTTTTCAGCTCCGTTTTAAACTTCACAGGCTCTTGTATCTGTGCCTGCGCCGTAAATACGACCAGCAACAAAAGCAGAAAAGAGGATAATTTCTTCATTCTTTAAAATTGTTTATGATGTTTCTAGAAATATAACAGCTATCGGATTTTCCCGGTTTGAGGTTTTGGCTAATCTTAAAAAGCTATTATTTATTTATAACTAAAATTCATAATCTACACAAGCCCGACTTTCTTTTGTCTCTGCCAAAATCTTACCGGCAGCCACATGCTCGGGATGGGTAGCATAGAACTTCACATCATCCAGATTATCAAATTCACTATACAACGCAATATTCCAGGTTTCTCCCGGATTCATATTCAATCCGACTTCAATTTTGCGGATCACAGAGATTTTAGCAGGTAATGCTTCAATAGCCTCCTTAAAACTATTCATCACAACGAGTTTCTCTTCTACAGGAACGTCGTCTCTTAACTTAAATAATACAATGTGTTTTACCATTACGT